>Ga0116227_10013804_pt1 | contig 12557 bp, 9 predicted proteins | sample S1TSphgellanicum_FD_89693 | JGI IMG/M metagenome (GOLD analysis project Ga0116227, IMG submission 89693) | Host-associated microbial communities from peat moss isolated from Minnesota, USA - S1T2_Fb - Sphagnum magellanicum MG | ecosystem: Host-associated > Plants > Peat moss > Unclassified... | reverse complement strand
TTCAGGCGAAAAAGAAGTTTTCAAACCAATATTAGAAGGTAATATCGGGATGTACGTTTGTGGGCCAACGGTTTACAGCAATGTACATTTGGGAAATGTGAGAACTTTTTTGTCTTTCGATTTTATCTATAGAAGTCTTCGGTTTTTGGATTATAAAGTCAGATACGTTAGAAATATTACAGATGCCGGACATTTGACGGACGATGGCGATATCAATAATGACAGATTCATCAAGCAATCCAGATTGGAAAAACTGGAGCCAATGGAAATTGTGCAGAAATATACCGTAGATTTTCACGAAGTTTTGAAGAAATTCAACTTGCTTCCTCCGACGATTGAACCGACTGCAACTGGTCACATTATCGAACAATTGGAACTTGCGAAAGATTTAATTGAAAAAGGTTTTGCTTACGAAAGCAACGGTTCTGTCTATTTTGATGTTTTGGAATATAATGCAAGAGGTCTTAATTACGGAGAACTTTCCAGAAGAAATATCGAGGAATTATTCGCCAATACAAGAGATTTGGACGGACAATTTGAGAAAAAAAATCCACAAGATTTTGCACTTTGGAAAAAAGCGTCGCCGGAACATATTATGAAGTGGCCATCGCCTTGGGGAGAAGGTTTCCCTGGTTGGCATCTTGAATGTACTGCGATGAGCACAAAATATTTGGGCGACCAATTCGATATTCACGGTGGTGGAATGGATTTGAAATTCCCGCACCACGAATGTGAAATTGCTCAAGGAAAAGCTTGCAACGGCGTAGAACCCGTGAAATATTGGATGCACGCGAATATGCTGACAATGAACGGGCAAAGAATGAGTAAGTCTACCGGAAATTACATTCTTCCAATGGAATTGATTACCGGAAACAATGACTTCTTTGAGAAAGCTTTTCATCCAAGTGTGTTGAGATTCTGTTTTTTACAAGCGCACTACAGAAGTGTTCTGGATATTTCCAATGACGCGATGCTGGCGAGCGAAAAAGGCTTCAATAGATTGATGGAAGCTGTGAAAGTACTTAATACACAAATTCCTGTGGAAGGTGTAGAAATATCTTCTTTTGATTATAAAAACTGGAAAGAAAAAGTATTGGAAGCATTAACAGATGATTTCAATAGCCCGATTTTGATTTCTCATCTTTTCGAAGCTGTGAAGTTTATTTCGGCTTCGAAGCTTGGAAAAGAAAGTATTTCTACAGAAGATTTTGAAGATTTGAAACAATTCTTGAATGCGATTGTTTTTGATGTTTTAGGTTTAGAAACCATTGAAGAATCGAATAATGATAAGCTTGACCAGACTTTGCAGGTTTTGATTGATCTTAGAAATCAAGCCAGAAAATCTAAGAATTGGGAACTTTCTGACCAGATCCGTGATCAGCTTCTTGAAAAAGGAATCGAGCTGAAGGACGGACGAGAAGGAACAACATATCAACTATTATAAAATAAAAAAGAGACTCAATTTGAGTCTCTTTTTCATGGTTATTGTTTTTTATCTGGAATTGTGTTTGTATTTAATGTTTCACGATTATTGTTTTTGAAATTTGAGTTTTTTCTAGATTGATAATTAAAACAAAATTACCATCTGGAATTGATTCAACATTCACTACCTTGTCAGTTCCCATTTTAATTAATTTTCCGAAACTATCAAATAATTGCCAAGAGGCTATTTTTTCTAGACCTGTATCGATTTGAAAATAATGAGAAACAGGATTTGGAAAAACTTTTACATCCGAATTGCTGATCCCTACTTCTTCATTTTTCTTTCCAAAATACATCTCGCCATCTGATTCCGTTTCCTCTTGATTCTCTTCACCTTCCTCTGGTGCTACCGGGAGTGGTATGCTGGTACATCCTTCAATATATGCACGATAAGCACTATTTGCAGATGCTTTCACTGAAAATCCGGGAAGTAGCAATACGTAATTACCAGCATGAAAGCTAACGTTTAATCCGTCATTGATAACTGAAGATGCGATAATTGAAGAAATTGCCGGATAATTCTGGCTAGTTGTAATGGGATCATTAATGGGCAAATTGACAGGGCAAGGCGTATTGAATTTGACATATGCCACGTGGTTGCCATCTATCTCTCCACTAGAACAAATAGGTGATACATCAGCCTGATAAGCAGTGTTGGGAAATAATGAGCTGAAGCCGAATGATGTTTGTACTGATTGAAAATTTTGATAATCCTGCGTACCACGCAAATAATATCTAACACGGTATTTCTGAGCGCCCGAGACAGGGCTCCAGCTAATAGATGCTGAATTGTATGTAGTGCTAGTCACCTGCAAATTGGTAGGTTTTGGAAGTGTACATATGGTATTTCCAGAACCATTATCAAAATACATTTCTATCTTGTCAATATCAACATATTCTCTGAAACTGGCTGTTGTATTTAAATTAGAAGTAATCCACAAGTATCTGTAAGATTTGCTAGGACTTATCTGCCCTTGTTCTTTATATTTTACTTGACAGGTATATGTGTCGTCTAAAAATTGACCGTTGGTAAAGGTTAGAACTTTCATTTTGTCTGAAACAGTAGGAAACGTCTCTTCATCGCAACCATTATTAGATTTCTCAGTCATTCCATTTGCAAAATATACATCAAAATTAATTGATCTGTTGGGATTGCTTGGTAACGAATATCTGTAAGAAACAATGATTTTATATTTTTTGCTCGTATCTAGAGTGACACCTAGATTGTTCAAATCAATATACATACCTTCTGATTTTCTAGTAGAAAAATTATCATTCCTACTGTATAATCTTACAACTCTATTTCCGCAGCCTAGATTAAGCACATTTGGGCTTCCGTGACTTGGTCTCCATTCAGTTGTGTAATTACCCATCAGATTATTACATGACGATGTGGGGAAAGGTGCTGCTGTAAATGCGCGCAATTCCTGCGATCGAACGGAATAAAAAATAAAACAAAATATTATAATAATTAGTTTTTTCATAATCCATTAATTTTTATTGATTAGTTAATGAATTACTTTGAAATTTTAATTTGTTTCTCTAATATTTCAATTTTCTTTTGCTGTTCTATAACATATAATGTCAATTCTTCAATCTTTTGAAGCAATTTGATTTGGAATTCTCCAACGTTTACACCTTCTTTTTCCATCACTTTTGCAGAAGCAACTTCTGGTAAATGTTTGTTCTCTTTGATGAATTTTTCTACATCTTTCAATTTAGGAAGTCCATAATTTTCTTCAAAAACAAAATCAGCAGTTGGTGTAAGAGTAACTTTTATTTCTTTAGCTTCAAATTTTCCATTTACGGCCATATTTCCATTGTTTTTTATAGTCACTAATCTTCCAAAATCAACAGAGTTCCCGTGGGAAATAGCCAAATCATCATTTAAACCGTGACTAATGTGAAACCAGCTGTTACCATTATTTGGTATAAAAGATATGGCTGATTTATCTTGAAAATTGATGAGCGTTTTTTGATTGTTATCGTTCACTACATCTAGTCTTGCCTGTGTTTCGCCAACTGTTCCTATACCAACTTTTCCAATGGTTCCTATATCTCCGTTTACGGTAAGAGTTCTTGTGGGATTTTCGTTATTTATTCCGGTATTACCTGTTTCTGAAATATATACAGTTCCATATCTGGATTTTAATTTTACGGCATTTTGAGTCTTGAATTGTATACCTCCCCACCAACTTGTATCTAGAACCCATCCTGCAGGTGTTTGTATGTTAGAGATATGATAGTTAGGCTGCTCTCCTGGTAAACCTAAAGTTCCTTTAGCATATAAATTGGTAAAAAAAATATCATCAAATGTTCCGGTTTGTGCTTTTACTGACAATGTTGATAATGCGAAAATTGATGCGAATAGAATCTTTTTCATAATAGTTTAATTTTTAATAAAGGTTAATGTGTATGTTATGTTTTCATTTGTATTTAGTACAACTCTGTAAATTCCATTTGGTAAATGAGAGATTAAAATTTCATTGTTACTTGTTGAATAAGATGAACTTTGTATCTTATTACCAAAGGAGTCATAAATATTATACTGAGTTATGGCTATATTTTTTGGATTATAAATTTCCAAAAGATTTTTTGCCGGATTTTTTCTAATTCTTATCGTTGGTTCTTTCAAAACATTATCAGGATTTGAATTTTTTTTACCTGTACCTTTGCCACCTCCAGTACCACGAGGTTTGATGGTTGTATCATTGTTTTCTATACAACTTTCACAAATTTGATTGACAATAGGCTTAAAAGTGATGCTGAAGTTTGAGCTAGCTTTAATATTGATTTCTTTTTTTGCATATATTGCTCCTTGAATAATCGTAGAAATACTGGATGTAAAATATAAAACATCTTCATCGCATTCATCATATCCATTACAAATTGCATTTTTTTCAACATAAGTGCAACTACTTTCTTGACTTTTTAACCCAATAGAGAGGAAAATGAAAAAATAAATGTACTTTTTACCCATTTCTGTTTATTTTTACAAAAATATCTTTTGGTAGACAAAAAAATATAACATAAAACAGGTATTTTTTAATTTTATTTGATGAGGCTAATCATTCTTTTTTTATTATTCTCCATTTCTTTGGTGGCTCAGAAGAAAATCGCTGATCTAGAAAAATTGATAGAAAGATCTAATGATTTTCTACCGTCGGACTTAGATTCTGCAATGTTCTACATGAAAAAAGCATATGCGCTGAATGAAAAAATTGGAGATGGTTATTATAGGGCCAGATGTCTATATAATTTTGGTAATATAAACTACAGAAAGAGTGATTTAAAAAGAGCAGCTTATTTTGTTGGAAAAGCTATACTATCTGCTGTTGAATCTAAAAATCTAAAAATTTTATACAGAGCAGAAAATTTATTGGGGTTAATTGATTATGATAATACAGATTACGATAAATCTCTTCTTCACTTCCAAAAAGCATTAAAATATATTGGACAGACTGATTTCAAAGATTATTATGCGACGATATATTTTAATCTTGGTAATCTTACTGTTACAAAAAAAGATACTTTAGGCGCTTTGCATTACTATGAGTTAAGCCGCAACTATTCTAAAATTTCTAAAGATACTCTTACCGAGTTGATCACTTATAACAGTATTGCTACATTAGAGATAGAAAGAAACCAAGAAAAAGCAGAAAATTATTTAAAAAAAGCATTGGTCTTATCAGAGAAATTAAATAATTCTTTAGAATCATTTAATTTGTACATTAATTTGAGCAGTTTATATAACAAAAAAAATAAATTTCAATTATCAAGACATAATCTTATAAAGGCTGAAAAATTAATTAATAAGATAGAAAATAAAAATCTCTATTTTTATATATATTATAATTTTGGAGGATTATACAGATATAAAAATGAATATCCAAAAGCAATTGAGTTTTACAAAAAATCTGAAAAAACGTATGAACTTGGTGGGATACCGATTGAACAAAAAATTTCGCTTTTAGAAGATATGTACAAGATATATGAACTTAATGATGATCATAAAAATGCTTTCAAGTATAAATCCAACTACCACAAATTAACAGACAGCCTTTTTACAATAGAAAAAGAAAAAGATTATAACCGTCTTTTTGCAAAATTCGAAGTAGAGAAAAAGAATAACCAAATTTCCCAATTAACCAAAGAAAAAGAGATAGAAAGCCTCAAAGTTTCGAGGTTTTTGATTATTTCATTATTGTTAGGTGTATTGTTATTTTTATCTATTCTATTCTTTTTCCAAAGAATTAAATCCCAAAAAAAAATAAAAATAAAAGAAGAAAAAATTAATATTTCCAAAGGTATTTTGGAGGGGCAGAATGAGGAAAGAAAAAGATTAGCAAAAGAACTTCATGATGGTGTAGCAGGAAGTTTGGTCGGGATCAATCTTATGTTGGAACAAGAAAATAATCTTCAGAATAACAAGAAAATAATGGAGATCCAGAAGAATATAAATAATCTATATGAAGAAATTCGGGATATCTCCCATGATTTAAGAACGGGTGTTTCTGAAAATATGGATCTCCAACAGCTCATTCATAATTTGGTGTCTGGCTATGAGAGAACCAAAAAATTTAAAACCAATCTTTTATTTTTCCCGGATAATATATTTTCTGATGCTGGTTTTAACTTTAAAATGGATATGTACAGAATTTTTCAGGAGATTTTTACCAATATTTATAAGCATTCGAAAGCTGAAAATATTGAGATAAGCTGTACTCAGAATTCGGAGAATATTAATGTAATTATAGAAGACGATGGGGTAGGTTTTACAGAAAATTATACAGAAGGGATAGGCTTGAAGAATATTCAAGAAAGATTAAGTAAATATCAAGGCGATATGCTGTTGGAAAACAGTAGCAAAGGTTCAGTATTAATATTAAATATTCTTAGAACTAAATGATTAGAATAGGAATTGTAGATGATCATCCGATTTTTTTACACGGAATTACGGCTTTACTTTCTTCAAAATTAAATTTCCAAATATTGTTTTCTGTTGATAATGCAGGAAAAGTCTTGGAACATTTGAAGGATCAGGAAATAGATATTCTTATTACGGATATCTCTATGCCCGATATCAATGGTCTAGAATTAATAAACATAATAAGAAAAGAAAAAAGTAACATCAAAATCATTGTAATGAGCAGCTTCAAAAATGCTGAATCCAAAGAAAATATAGATGCATATTTATTAAAAAATACATCTAAAGAAATATTGTATGATGTTATAGAAAATTTGTATTACTACAACAAGAAATATTTTTATTCAGAGAATATAGATTTTGAAAAAATAATTTTTAACAAGAGTATTCTTAGCCAAAGAGAAAAAGAAATTGTCATATTAATCTGTGAAGGATTTACTACAATAGAGATTTCGGAAAAACTTTTTATTAGCAAGAATACCGTAGAAACGCACAGGAAGAATATTTTTTTTAAACTTAATATTTCAACTACGGCGCAACTTGTAACACTGGCAGTAAAATTTGGACTTATCAATTAAAAGTAATTTCAAATTTTAATAATTAAAATCTGTCGTCTTTTGAAGAGATTTCTACTTCTATATTTCATTTGTATTTCCGTTTTTGCTTTTTCGCAGACAATTTCTGGTTTTGTAGTTTCAGAAGAATCTGCACGCCTTCCCAAAGCTTTGGTTATCAATATGAGTTCTGACCAAAAAGTCTGGAGCAATGAAGCTGGCGAATTTTCCATCAATGCAAAAACCGGCGACGAAATTAGATTCGTGAAAGAAAACTATGAACGTGAGAAAGTGATTGTCAAAAATGATTATTTCCTGACAGTTAGATTATCGAAAATCCCAATTGAAATTGAAGAAGTGAATGTTGAAAATAAAAAATTAGCAGAGGCAAAGAAAGAAGAACTGAGACAATCAATAGGTTTACCAAAAGGACCAGACAAGCCAAGAGAAAAACCTGCGGAAGCTGTGGATGACATTTTGATGCCATTAATCAGGATTCCTCCGGCAATCAAAATCCAGGCTATTTATGACGTTCTTAGTGGAAAGTCCAGACGATTGAAAAGGCTGTACAAATATGAAGATCTGCAGGAAGGATTGGCTTGGGTCCAAAATAATATTGATCCTAAATATTTTGCAGAAGCAGGAATAACGCCTGATAAACTCAACGATTTTCTTATATTTTCATTACGGGACAAAAGCGTATTGATGTATATGAAAGCCAAAAATGTAGGTGGAATTACTGTTTCTCTAGACAATAATATTCAGGACTACTTAGAAAGAATTGCGAAAAAATGATTTTTTTGCAGGATTAATATATATAATTCAATAATTCGTTAAATTGCGTCAATATTAATAGACCTTAATAATGAAACTATACTTTAGTGTTAACTTCGGAACAAAAGTTGGCCAACGGCTCGTTTTGCGCCTCTACGACGAGAAAAACGACCATAGGGATTACGACTTAGCCTATTCCGAAAATAATAACTGGACCGCAGAAATTGATTATTTTTCAAAATCAATTCAGTACAAATATCTTTTATTGAACGAAGAAAATGTAGTTTTGGATGAGGAAATTCCGACTCACAAACTCGATCTTCCTAACAGCTTCAAAGAATTTGTAATTTTCGATCAGTGGAATCTTAAAAATTTCCCGGAAAATTATTTAACCAACAAAATTCTTCATAACCGTCTGCAAGGTTTCAAACCTGAAAAGCTGTCGGTTATTAAAAAGCAAACCCATCTTTTCCGAATCGAAGCTCCGCTTTATCATCCAAACTGGCAATTGGTTTTGATAGGAAATGTAGATGCTTTAGGAAATTGGAATGCTGAGAAATCGATAGAGCTTAAAGAGACTGATTACGGCGTTTGGGAAACAGGTGTTGAGATACCAACTCATCAAACTATTCTTTACAAATACGCTATAAAAGATAAAAACACAGGACAAATATTTTACATAGAACCGGGCGAAAACCGTTGGGTTTTTGGAAATCCAACCAAGGATATCCTTTATGTAAAAGCTGATCATTATTTTAAATTTAATAATGAAACACTTTGGCATTCTGCGGGAGTTGCGGTTCCTGTTTTCTCTTTGAGAACAGATGACGGTTTTGGTGTTGGTGAATTTTCTGATATCAAAAAACTGGGAGATTGGGCAAACGATGCTAAGCTTTCTGTAATCCAAATTTTGCCAATCAATGATACAACTGCCAATTATACATGGACAGATTCTTATCCTTACGCTGCCATTTCCGTTTATGCACTTCATCCGCAATATCTTTCGATTGAAAAGCTGGAATATGCATTAACAAAAGATTTAGCAAAAGAATATCAATCCAAAAAAGCAGAACTTAATGCTTTGAGTTTAATCGATTATGAGCAGATGATTTCCGGAAAATGGAAATTTGCAACCGCTGTTTTCGAGGAAAATCAAGAAGCAATTCTTAAAGATAAAAACTTCAAAAAGTTCATTAAAGATAATGAAGAATGGCTGATGCCTTATGCTGCATTTTGTGTTTTGAGAGACAAATACAAAACGCCAAACTTCAACGATTGGAAAACGCATAAGAAATTTGTTGCCGGAAAAGTAGCGACGCTTTATTCACCTAAGCATAAAGATTACTCTACGATTATGCTTCACGCCTGGGTTCAGTATCAGTTGCATTTGCAGTTACAGGACGCTGTGGAATATTTGCATAAACTGGGACTTTCTGTGAAAGGTGATCTTCCAATCGGAATTTACAGATATTCTGTAGAAGCATGGACGGAACCTGAACTTTTCGGAATGGATTTCCAGGCCGGAGCACCACCAGATCAGTTCTCAGACCTCGGTCAAAACTGGGAATTCCCGACGTACAATTGGGAAGTGATGAAAGCCGACGGCTACCAGTGGTGGAAAAAACGATTCAAAGTTTTGGAGCAGTATTTCGATGCGATGAGGATTGATCATATTCTTGGATTCTTTAGAATCTGGAGAATGCCGATCTCTGCGACTCAGGGTTTATTGGGTTATTTTTATCCTGCCGTTCCTGTGACGGAAAGAGAATTTTCTGAAAGACAGATTCCTTTCAATCAGGATCGTTATGTTAAACCTTTTATTAATGAGCCGATTCTTTGGGAGAATTTTGGTGAGTCTAAAGATAAAATTCAGAATCATTTCTTTGATAATCAGCAAAATGGAATTTATACTTTCAAACCGGAATTTGATACTCAGAGAAAACTGACTGATTATTTTAAGAAAGAATCCTGGGATTGGGCAGAAGAAAAACTGATTTCTCTTGCCGGTAATGTTTTGTTTTTAACCGAAGAAACTGAAAACGGAATTGTTTATCATCCAAGATTTAATATATCAAAAACTTCATCTTACAAATATTTGCCAGATTGGGAGAAAGCGAAGCTGAGTGATGTTTACAATGATTATTTCTTCAAACGTCAGGATGGACTTTGGTATCAGAAAGCAATGGAAAAACTACCTGCTCTACTCAATTCTACAACAATGTTGATTTGTGGCGAAGACTTAGGTTTGGTACCGGATTCGGTGCCAGTTGTTATGGATAAGCTGGCGATCACAGCTTTGAAAGTTCAAAGAATGCCGTCTGACAATATTCCTTTTTATGATCCGAAAAACGCGAGTTATCTGAATGTTGTTACAGCTTCTTCCCACGATAGTTCTACCTTGAGACAATGGTGGCACGAAGACAGAAATCTGACGCAGAAATATTTCAACAAACAACTGGGACAGTACGGCACTGCGCCTTGGGATCTGACGCCGGATTTATCAGAAATGATAATGAAACAGCATCTTTTCACAGAAGCGATGTTGGCAATTTTCCCTATTCAGGAATTTTTGGCAACCGATCAGGAATTGATGAATCCAAATATGGACGAGGAAAGAATCAATAATCCTGCGGTTTTCCCACATTATTGGCGATACAGAATGCATTTGAAATTGGAAGATTTGAAAGAACAGACACAATTCAACCATAAAATTGCAGGCTGGATAGAAGCAAGCGGACGATATTAATTTCGTAAAAAATATTCAATTACAACCTTTCATATTAATTTATGGAAGGTTTTTCATTTTTAATAATGAAAATTATTGAATTGATTATCAGTTGTTAACATTAAATTAATCTTAGATTTTGAAGATATTAATTCTTTGGACTTTAACTTTTATTCTTTACCAATATCCAAAAGGTAGAAAGTTTAATTTTAAGCAAAATGACTTTCTGGTTTAATTTTAAAATAAAAGAAAATGAAAAAGATATTTTTAACACTTGCTATTATTTTTGGAGGATTGGTTTCTGCACAAGACTATTACGATACTTATCCTTCCGAATATAACGGATACGAATATTATGACAATTCATACGATTATCCGGAAGATTATTATTACAATTATCCAGCAGACTATTATCCGGATCAGTATTATCAGGGTTATTATAATGATTATCAGAGAGCTGTTGTTTCTGTGAATTGGGACCAGTTTTTTATGCAAAATCGATTGAGCCCTTTCCAAATCAATCAGATTATGATGCTGAATAATCGTTTTGCATCTTACGACGCCTGGAATTCTTATTACAGATGGAATCCTGACAGATGGTATTACGACAGATTCTATGCTTTGCAAAATATTCTGGGACCAAGAGTTTTTGTGATTTATCAGAATGTATATTTCCGAGGCGCAAGTCCGTTTGTGTATTACAGAAACCGTTGTGTTAATTTCTACGCTAGACGCTATCCTGTAAGACCGGTTTACAGAAATGTGAATATTAATATTTATAAAGTGAATCGTGGAAATTTCAAGGAAGGTTTCAGAAGTATGGGACGAAATGACAATATGATAAATCCACCTAGAAATAATGGCGGAATCCGTACACAGCCAATTAGAAACGGTGCAAACGGAAATATCGGAGGAATCAGAAATCCACAAAATAACGGCGGAAGAAGTCAACAAAACGGAGGAATTCGACCTAATGATAACGGCGGAATCCGAAATACAGGTGGAATCCTAAATGGAAATGATAACATCAGAACGCAATCTCCAAATATTAATGCTGAAAGAAATCAGAATAACGGCATCAGACAAAGTCAAAACTCTGAGAGAAGAATTGAAAACAGAAGCAATAATCAAAGAAATTCTGCTCCGAAATCCGAAAACAACGGAAGGAGTTCCGGAACGAGATTTACTTCCAGATAAATTTTAACAAACTTTATTATTTCAAATTTTAACTTGGATTAAAAATTGACATCAAACAATCAGATTAATAAAAATCAATACAAATATTAAATTTAAATCAAAATGAAAAAATTAATTTTAAGTGCAGCATTTCTTGGATTAGGTGTTTTTGGATTTGCACAGCAAACAGCAAAAGCAGATATGGGACAGAAAAAAGCTGAACATCTGCAAAAACTGAAACAGGAACTGAACCTTTCTGATGCTCAGGTTGCACAGTTAAAAGCATTACACGAGCAAAAAGCGACAGAAAGAAAATCTGACATGTCAGCCAAAAGAGAAGACAGAGCTCAGAAAATGAAACAGAATGATGCAGATATGCAAAAAATCTTGACACCTGAGCAATACAAAAAATTCCAGGAAATGAGAGCTAAAAAAATGGCAGAAAGAAAGGAGAAATTCCAAGAAAGAAAAAGTACTGAGGCAACAGTAGTTAAATAAGTTTTTAGTTAGTGATTAATTTCAGAGAGAGTCGTTATTTTTTAACGGCTCTTTTTTTTATATTTGGGTTTTAAAGTTAAAAATTTCATAAAAATATATAAAGTTATGGTTTCAGAGAAAATTATTACACTTGTCAACGAACAAATTACTAAAGAACAATATGCGGCGCAACTATACCTTTCTATGAGCGCGTGGTTCTATGCACAAGATCTGGAAGGTATTGGAAATTATTTTCGCGTGCAATCCAAAGAAGAATTGATGCATGCCGACAAGATGTTCGATTATATAAACGATGTCGGCGGAAAAATCATACTGAATGAAGTTCCAAAACCACCGCACGAGTTTTCCAACGCTCAGGAGATTTTTGAAAAAGCTTTGGATCACGAGAGACTGGTTACGAAAAGCATCTTCAATATCGTGA
>Ga0116227_10013803_pt1 | contig 12557 bp, 11 predicted proteins | sample S1TSphgellanicum_FD_89693 | JGI IMG/M metagenome (GOLD analysis project Ga0116227, IMG submission 89693) | Host-associated microbial communities from peat moss isolated from Minnesota, USA - S1T2_Fb - Sphagnum magellanicum MG | ecosystem: Host-associated > Plants > Peat moss > Unclassified... | reverse complement strand
TCGGTGAGCGATGGCAAGAAGATAGTCTGAGTCAGGAAAGGTTAAGTGTCTGTGGATTTGAGGTGGATTGATAGATTGTGAGAACCAGGGTCCGTGGGAGGTCGCGTCATTGCTGCGGGTTTTTTCGATCCTCCTTTTTTGGTTACAGACCCATGTATTGTAAAGGATCAATAATAAACCATTTCTTTAAAGCCCGTTAATGAATAAAAATATACAATTCAGATAAATTATAAAGAAACAATTAAATAAATTAAAAATAAGATATAAATAAGCTTCTTATTTAAATATGCGAGTGAACAAAAAAAATATATATTAAAGAAAATATAAATTTAAAAATGAAAATATATTATCAGTAAATTAGAAAATAAATAGTGAAAAAATAAATAAAGAAAAAATAGGAATAGTCAAATTGTGAAAACAATATAATAATAATGAATATTAATAATTAAAGTTATTCATTCCATTGAAATTTTCCATACTTGTAAAGTCAAAATTATAATTTTTTTTGAAATGAAAAGGAGCCAAAAAAAAAAATAGCAAATTTTTAAAAATTGAAATAAAAAAATTGGCTGATAACATAAAGCTAACTAAATAACTTGTACATAAAATATTTAAAATTTTCTCTTGCTTAAAACTTCAAGTCAATTAAAATATATATATGTATATTTTTAAATCTTTAATTTAAATTTAAAATAAAAATAAATTACAAAAAAATAATGAGAAAGAAATAAATAAATAAGAAATAAAAATAGCCAAATCGTAACAACAGAATAAAATTAAATAATAAAAAAAAATATCATAAAATTAACTAAATAAGTTGGAAATAAAACATAAATAATATATAATTATCTTATTAAAAATTAATGTGAATATATATTTTTACTATATTGTGTATATATATATTATTTATATATTTATATAACATCTAAATAACATATAATTAATTTGAAACTACACCTCCCCCCAAACCATCTTATTATAATAAATTGATATTGATTATAAAATAAAATAGGCTTGCAGAGAATTACTGATTTCCATTATGATGGTGGTGACCATCTTTTTGATGCAATAGTATATTTGTTAAAATATGCAATAAATTTTGCAAAACTCTACAAAAATAGTATGGCTCATTGACAATAATGTTTAATACTCAAGACACTTGAAGTATTAGAATGTTGTACACATGAATTAAGTTATGAATTCCTATATGATCTACATCTTGGACAAGTAAATAATGAACAAACTTATATATATATATATAATGTCAAAATTTGCAACTAATGGTGGATTGTGAAGTGATTTCATTGTTGTGTATTAGATATCAAGATATTTAAAACACCCTATTCATGTTTGGAATAGAAACAAAGGATGAATAATGGCAAGAATAGGAAATCAATATGCCATTACAATATTAAATATAGTATATGGAAATAATCATTGTGGACCTACAAACAAATGTAATAATGTTATTGATGTCCCAATTATTTTCAACCATGATGTATGTAACGATATAGCTGAAAATATAAAATTAAGTATAAAAGGGAAAAATAACAATGAATTTTTAATAAAAAACGAAAAAGGTACATTTGGAAATTTGAATTAAATAATACATTATTAAAAATGAAATAAGCATATCCCACATGGAATCCACAAGAAAATACATTAACATTCATTTATCAATATCCACATTTGGATTTATCCATGTCACAAATTAAACAACATCTAAAACATTTTGATGCTCAAAAACATAATAACACTAATAGAATCAATATTTGTTCAAAAGATAATGAAATAATCATTCCAAAAAAAAAAAAAACCAAAATTATTCAAATGTTCCATTATATGTATCAATCAATATTGATAAAATGTCTACTAACCATAATATTATAAATAATCAAGTTTTGAATGATGAACATTTGCAAACAAAAATATTGGAAAAAGAGAAGGATTCAAAACAAATGAATATTAAGAAAAATATCAATGACAAGCACATTCTTAAATATAAATCAGATATTGAAAACATTGCAAAAAATATACATCGTTATTGTTTAAAGTTTTGTTTTGAACATTAGGTTTGTTATGCATCTCAATTATACATTAAACGATTCCTTAATCTTATTAAAAACATAAAATTTAATGATCATGTATTAATGTGTAAATCTTGTTGAAAAAAAATTGTTTTTGAAAAGCCCTTAAACTTAAGTTTATGGGAAAAAATTATGAGTAATAAACCAAATATGGATTTAAAAAATATTAAACGAAATAGAAGAATGTTTAATTGCACCTTGTCTTGCGTTTGCACATATTTCCAATTACAAAAATATGGACAATATGGAATGCATGGTAGTATCATAGATGTACCAACAAACTTAAGGTTAATACAAAATGTAATGCCACAAATGCCATATGATGATTCCTCAATTTCAATTTTTTCAAAAGGAAAATTAGAATACAAGTTTATATATATATATATATATATATATACGGTTATGTTTGCCCAAACATGGTCATGAAAACTTTCCAAAACATTTATGAAATTCCTTTATATACAAATGTAGATGTTTCAATAAAACCAAATTGACAAGGTTTAATGGAACTTGTAAATATAAGTCAAGAAAGTGAAATACCAAAAAAAGAATTTGAAAATGATTTCAATTTTATTACTTCAAATGAATTTGAAGAAGTCATAGAAGAAAACTATGGTGATACATTGATTCAAGACATATTAAAATTACTGTGGGGTGGGTATTTGTTTTATGTAGGGTATTGATTGGGTATCAGACTAAATGTATGTATATATACTCATCGGGTTTTTATTTTCTCAAAAACTTGGACTCCCTCCTACCTAGCATTTTCTTAAAATTAACACCCATCCCCACTTCATAAATGGTGATTTAAAATTTTTAATTATCTCTAACCCAACCCCACCCAAGGATAATAACAATGTAGGGTGTCATTCAAAAACTTAAATCAATAACTGTTTCATACTCGGATTGTGCTACCTTTACATTGAAAGAAAAAAATTCTTCAAATATTCTTAGTTGTAACAAATAATCAATATTCATTCTAAGTTATGATTGGTGTTTGTACATTCAAATAACACATGTGTTCAAGCTTGCGAAACTGTAATGTGAAAGGAGGTTGTCTAACTAGTGTGTAATCTGATCTAATCCTGGATTTTAGGCATAATTACATCAACCGACTTGTTGTGACGGCGCTCAATCTTTGTTGCATGAAAATGCATGGTTGCCTTATTTTCTGAGCTATGTGGTGTGTGCAAAGTTGGGCATGGCGGCATGCATTGATGAAGCTCGAATTATGAAGGTGACGACGCGGGGACGACGCGGGGGAATGGAACGGCGTTGGAAAATTTGGAAGGAGCTTATGGAGGAAGCCAACGGAGAACTGGAAGAAAGGATCAGAAGTCTGTTTTTGGAGGGGGAGCAGAGAAGATTTCGAAAAAAAGAGTAGAGAGGTGGAGGAGTAGTGCAGGAGAGGGGAATGTTGTGAGGAGGCTGGTAGAAGGAGAAGAGTGAGTAGCTCGGTAGCAGAGAGTCTTGGCCAGGATCGTGATTTTCCGCTGCGTCTGATGTGTGGTCTAGCTCATTGCTGCAGGAGGACACAGAGAGAGAGAGAGAAGAAGAAGAATTGGAGGGACAATTAGCGCCTCCTATTTTGTAAGAAATTGTGTTCGAGGGCAGTGCTTGCGCTCTCGGACTATGTATACAATCCATGAATGATGCCCGAGTATTTTTCCTCAGAGGCATCTATGTGTGATGTATGATCAGAGCTGTGTGTTGTGTCGAGCGATGTGTTGCTGGGTCTGTCAGTCTTCAAGTTGCAAGTAGATCGGTGAGCGATGGCAAGAAGATAGTCTGAGTCAGGAAAGGTTAAGTGTCTGTGTTTGAGGTGGATTGATAGATTGTGAGAACCAGGGTCCGTGGGAGGTCGCGTCATTGCTGCAGGTTTTCTGGATCCTCCTTTTTTGTTACAAAACATTAATGTCAATTTAGACTATTAGGAGCTTGTTTTGTAAGCTTAAAAAAACTAAGATTATTTTTCAAAGCCTAATGATTTGGCAAATACCTAGATTTGTAGGAAATTGTTGAAGACCTAACATGCGTTTTTAAAAGTTGAGGTTTCTTCCAAAACCTTGACAAAATGACCTTTTTGTATTCATCCCGGTTTCCTATTAAATAACTGGGCCTTATAATTGGCTAATCACATACTTTAACCCTTGCCCCCACTTCATAACCCCCCTTCTTTGGATTTCTAAAACTTAGAACTAGCCAATTTTTTTAATTTCTTAAAAATAAAAAACAAGACCCAAATAATTATTTGATTTTTTAATTTTCAAGTACTTAGACCCAAATATTATAAAAAAACAAATACTTGCCCCACATTGATTAAAACCTAAACAAATTATGGATGATAATTATAAATAATTAAAGATTACCCTTGGAGAAGGTTTTCAAACTCTTGGATTATTTCATGAGAAACATTCCAAAAAACATAACATTCCAACATACCATCTTTTAATTGTTCATTAAAAGAACATAAATTTTGTTAGAAATGAAACTATTACATGTGTGCGATGGTACAAACATAGGATGAATAGTTTTTGTAAATTACTTAAAAACAATAATGTTTTCTTTGGCAAAGTTAAAGATTGTTTTTTCATCACCTAATTTCAATTAACAGGTTTAGCTCATGACCATGGATTGTTATGGATTAAAAATGGCCCCATGTTTGGTATTTCTTCAAACAAAGATATTGAAAATTTTGTTAATAAATATTTAACAACAAATCAATTTATCCTTCAAAATAAAATTTTTGCTACACAAATACATCAACATAAACAAACATGCAAAGAAAAAACACCAATAAATCTACTAGTTTTGATATCTTAAACCACAAATGAAATGTTAAAAAAATTATTGTTTTAAAATGAAAGAGATTGCATTTCATATTTACATGACATAGGAATTCAAATTTATAACAAACTTGTAAACAAGGTTTTAAGCATAGAAATATCATTTCATGAATTCCTTCTAGAATTACAAAGAGATGAAATACATATTTGCTTGCATTGCAATGTACATTATGAAAATCAATATTATTTAAAAAATGAAAACCATGTGATATGCGTACAAATGTATTTACCATACATGTTGGACCTTTATGGGGAACGAATACATATGTACACTTTATTTTAGACCCATATGTTGTTGATGTTTATTGCATTTCTTATCTTACAAAAGTAAATAAATATGTTACACAAGAAATGCAATATATATTAAATAAATGAAAAATTGAACAAACTGAAGCATCCAAACGAATTAAAGAATTAGGAAAGGCACTTTTTAATGCATAACAAATGCCAATTCAACAAGTAGTACATATATCATTATCCATCCCACTCTATCATTCAATAAGATCATTTCAATTCATGTACATATGTGAAGAATCCAATAGAGCCTTCATATTACTACCACGAAAAAATTACAAAACTTACTCCGAACTTCAACAAATATTCATTGGAAATCATTAGTTGAAAAATTCAAAGAATTAACCACAAAGTTCAATGATTTGTGTCTTGTAGAATTTATCACAAATTACAACACAAGAACATGGGAAATTCATAAACATTGTAAAGTAATTTGTTGGGTTTTTTTAGTCCTCATAAAGATGTTGAACCATTATAGAAAATTATTATTATTGTTCAAACATTTTTGTGGATTAGAAAGTTTTGATTTAAAAAAAGACCATACCTTGTGGAAGGATGCATATTTGAATGAAGAAAATAACAATAATTTTTTAAATATTTAATATTAATTTTAGTATAAAATTTTCATCCTACTAAGGAATATAATAATGAATGCAAAAATTTACAATCAAAATCATAACAATATACAAAAATTAATGAAATTAATAACTGGAAAATCTATTTCATGACAACATGATCAATTATGCAAGTGACCCACACAAAAACATTAGACATTAATTTGTAGTTTATTTGAACAAATAGATGAACACATATCATATGAACAATTTTATTCAAACATGAGAAAATTAAATAATGAACAATGAATTATTATATATATATATACCTTTACATATTTTTCTAACAAGAGGTGTAGGCACTAGGAAAACATTCACATTCATGTGTATTATGCAAAACATGTTGCATATTATATAAGACAAATACCAAATGTTGACCCTTTAAAACCCAAATTATGAAATTGTCATACATAGGAAGAGTTGCATTCAACCTTAATAGCACAATAATACATTTTACATTTGCCATTGCATTAAACAAAAATTACAATGAACTCGAAACATTAAGTGATGAAAAACATGACACTTTAATAAAAACTTATGATCAATTGCAAATGTTAATAATAGATGAAATATCCTTAGTATGTAATAGAATGTTAACATTTATTAATTGTAAATTATGTGATATAAAACAAGTACATGATGAATTTATCGGTGGTCTTGATAATATAATGAAAAGTGATTTTTACCAAATTCCACCAGTTTGAAATTCATGGATTTTCAAATAAAAAATTGATGAACTCATTATCCTTGGAACATATTTTCAACAACAAAACATAAAATTATTATGAATTAAAACAAATCATGTGCCAAAATGATCTTTAATTCAATAATATTTTAAATAGGTTTTGAATAACATAAGATATTTTCGAAGATATCATTTTTATTAATCAAATTTGTTTAAAAACACCACTAATAGATAATATTTTGCCACATTTATTTTATATGAATGCCAAAACAATTGAACATGACAAAATCATATTACAAAACACATTAGGTCAAACATTCACATTTCATGCAAAAGATATTCATTCTAAAACATGTCCTCTGCATTTCAAATTACAAATGGTACCAAGCCAAATAGTTGGCCTATTGAATTATTAATTTAAAAATTTATATTAATTAAATCATGCGCAAGAAATCACATAACAAGATATGGCATTATAAATGGTGCAAATGGAAATTATAAGAAATATACATAACCCTTTTCAAAATCAGTAATATGGATACATTTTCACAATCCTCAATTTGGAATCAACACAAGATTTGAGAATTCACAAATGTACAAATAATTTTGTACACTTGATAAAAATTGGACATCAATTGAACAAAAAAATGTTGAAATACAAATAGATAACAATCCTATTCATACCATTACAAAAATATAATCCCCTACTAAATTGATTCTTGGGCGCACTATACATTGTGCACAAGGTTTGAGTCTTGATCATTTAGCATTTCATCCATTCAATGTAATTAAACATAGCCTCACATACACAACGTTATTTGGTATTCATTCAAAGGAACACTTATATTTTCTTTCCCCATTATTAAACAAATTTTTTCATATAGATTCCATTGTTGAACAAAAAATGTTGCGATTAAAAAAACAACCCAATATAACTTACCAATCCCTAACTTGAATTTTTATAAATTTTTTTTTAATAATCATACAATCCCTTAACACTCATTTATTAAATTTACATTTTCGAAACATCTTTGTGGACCAAAACTTGCTAGCATTACATATTTTTTGTCTAAATAAAACAAAAATACAAAACATTTGTACATACCAAGAAATTCACAATGCCATATTAAATAAAAAATTTAACATTTTATCTTGTTACAATTAACACAAAACAATGATACTTTACAACGAAATGATTTTTTTTCTTAAGCACAACTTCAATAAAAAATTCAAATGTAAAATTCATTGTCACAACCTTCAATGAAAATACATAAGAAATTATACATGTAATTGCAATTTATAAACCACCAAAATACAGATATCTTATTTCATCTTTATTTAAAGACCCGTTCTCCAAAAAACACTTACAAATTGTCCAACTATAATAATTGAGAATTTTACTAAAAACATGTTAACAAACACATTACAATCAATGGAGCTCCAAAAAAATAATTATGAATGAATATGATTTACTACTTGTTTGCTTTGAAACATCCATTATTTATAACACTCAAATTGATCACATATGAACCAATGCACTATTCCAACAATACCATTTTCAATAAACTAAAGATTATTGGATAAATCATAAACGGATACACATTGCATTCATATTACCGGACCATGTCCCAAAATTTACCCTATCAAATAATATAACATAATAGAGATATCCGTAAAGACAGAATCAGTACCCTGAGTTTGGTCATACACAGGGTGAGATTAAAAAATTTTAAAAAAACTTGCAAACAGTACATTAGCATTCAAGGGGGGCTGAAACTCAGAAAACCAACAATTTTGATGATTCCTGAGTTTCACCCTGTCTTTCTTTTTTCCTGAGCGGCTCCAGTGCTGCTCCATAAGATTTTCACTGCTCCTACCTGTACAGCTACTATATAATTCCTCTTGAACCTTGTGCATTAGATGCTGATATTCAGCATTTCGTACTGAGTTTCAGCATTTCATACTGAGATTTAATAAAATTTCCTTACTCTACGGAGGCGGTGAAGACAGGGTGAATTTGCGGATATCTGTAATATCTCCATCACATTTTAATGATTATTCAAACAGTACGAAGTTCTGAATTCGCGACACATGTTTTGTTTTGTTTTGTTTTGTTTGTTGTTATCTTCACGTACGCTCGTGGGTCCCTCCCTCCCTCCCTCGCTCCCCTCCCCCACAGCCCATCATCATCATCATCATCATCGTTGTTGATGCCTTTTGCTTCAACACCATATTCTCCAACGCTCCTCATCAGATCATTGAGCACAAATTTTTGCAATTGCTGTTGGTCTTTTAGTTGCGGTAAATTTTCCAATGCAAAAGCTTTCTCCGCTTTCTTCTTCTTCTTCTTCTTCTGCTTCTTCTGAAACAGAGTTTGTTTTCTATGAGAGCTTCCACATTCCTCATCTGCCAGAAAACTTCCTCTGCTGTCTCTGTCCATTTGTTTCGTGCAACTGCGAAGAAGGGGATCATCACAATCTCTACGGTTTGCATTCTTCAGTAGAGAACTTTTTTTTCTGTTTTGCAATTGTTGTTGTTGTTGTAGGCTGATCCTGGAAAACTTCCTATTTGAAGGACTTCAAAACATGGGTGCTGCAAAAGTAGCCGTTCCTGTATGGAGGAGAAGCAGGAGGAGCTCGAGAGAACTGGAAAAGCTCGAGGATGAGCATTGACTTGCTGGGGGGTTTTTTTTTTAAGGGAGCAGTTCAGATTCCGGAAAAGTAGTGAGGACTGGGGAGAAGAAACTAGCAGGGTTTTGTTTAGTCCTGAAGAAGGAGGTGAAGGAGAGATCAAGATCATGGCCATGGATGGAGAGATTCCAAGGCAACCGGCAATGGCTTTACTGGGTTGTGGAGTGTTTGCTCGAGATGCGTACATCCCAGTTCTGCAAGCCCTGGGTACAAGCATAACTTTGAGATTTGTGTGGAGCAGATCTCAAGCTGCCGCTCAGGAAATGGTGCAGAGAGTAAAAGGGTTTGCACCAGATGCCGACGCGGAATGGGGTGAAGAAGGTCTGGAACATATTCTTGCATCTCCTTTTGTGCAATGCTGTGCCATAGTGCTTCCCATTCTTTCGCAACCTGGGATTGTAATGCGAGCTTTGCGAGCTGGGAAGCATGTGTTGCAAGAGAAACCTGTAGCTGGGTCGGTTGAGATAGGGTTGCAAGCCATGCATGCCTATCATGGGATGCATCATGAAGCACCCATTTGGGCTGTTGCAGAGAATTACAGATTCGAACCAGCCTTTGATGAAGCAGGGAAGCTGGTGAAATCTCTGGGTACCATGGTGGCAGTCACTGTTGCAATCGAAGTTCCCATGACAAAGTCCAACAAATACTTTGACTGCGAATGGCGAAGAGATCCATCCCTGAAAGGCGCATTCATTCTCGATTGTGGAGTTCACTTTGTGGCCGGTCTTCGAGTGATGACAGGATGTGACATCAAATTGGTGACTGCCATTGCAACACACCGAGACACCACTGTCCCTGCTCCAGATACACTCACCACTTTGATTAGGTTTGACAATGGATGCTCAGGTACCATGGTGATCTCATATGCATCTTCAGTAAGCAAAGCTTGCTGGCGTGTGGTGTGCTCCAGAGGGACAGTTGTGGTTGAGCGTGGGGTTAGGGAAGGAAAGTTGGGCTATATTGTGACCTTGAACCCTCGAGGAGGAGAAGGTGAGTCTTCCTCACAGTTCTTCCCATTTTCAGGGCTGGAAGAAGAGTGGCGAGCTTTCATAGCTGATGTACAGAGGAGCAATGGATCACCGGATCTCCGAAGCTCACCAAGGGAAGCACTTAAAGATCTGGCCATTGTGGAAGCTGCCCTTGCTTCTGGCTTGAATGCCGATGCTCCTGTCAGTGTAAAACCTGCTTCCATTTGACTACACACTGCACCCCTTCCCAGTGAGAAATTCCTCTATTCTTTCTTCAAATTCTATTCTTGCACAAAAGGGTTTCAAAATCCTTCTAGGTTTTCTGTCTCCGCTGAATACATAAACAAATTGTGAGTAGATAATAACCCTCTCCATGCTTCCAATGCATCCATGAGAGATTCAAGACTGAGACACTATGAGAAGGAGTTTCAGCTCTTGAATTTTAGTCTTGTTTATACTCTTTTGCAGCAAAACACAAAATTGCTACACAAAGAGAGAGAGAGACACACACACACACACAGACAATCACTCACATATAGAGAGACAGAGAGATGGAGACAGAGGTCTGGTATTATCGGATCACTGTGGTTGTTGAGTTCAATTTTTCCAGTGCTGTCTCTGTTGTGGTGTAAATACACAGGAGCACAACTGAGAAAAGAAATGCAAGCAAAATGGTTTCCATACAGATGAAGGTCATTCATTACATGCAGATTCATAGCTTTGAATGGATTTCCAATCTCGTTATACTCTCTGATCTTATCATATTTCCATCTGTACAACTTCAATTGTGTTTCCTGTACAGGATTTGGTAATAATAAAGCCTGCCTGCCTGCCACCCAGGTGGTGATTCCTTGCCTGGATGGTTTTCAGCATACACAATTGCTTTCGAAGTTTAGCAGCAAGTTCTTAAGCAACACACCTGGGTCTTTGAGCAATGCACCCACCAACATGGTTTTTGATCCTAGTTTGTAGAGGTCTAGATTGTTCTGTGGAAATTTCTATATCAGTAATAGCCTTCCTGACTCTAAGCAGCTCTCATCTTCTCTCCACCCTTATGAGTGAAAGCTCCTTGTATCCAGGTTCTGTTAGAGTGATTCACTACCAACCATGCCCAGCTGCATAACTCTTGACAGATCTTCAATGTTCTTACAGTCTTTTATATATAATACAGGGAGGGGAGCCTTCAGCTGCCTACCAAGAGAGCATGGAGATTAGCTATCACCTCATCAGCATTGTGAATCTCCTTTGGCTCCAGATACAATTTCAACCTAAAGAACAACAAGCACAACATAAAAGTTCTACCTCAGTATTGTGTACCCATACCCATTCATTCTATGAACTCCCAGTAAACTACAAAAACTAATGGCATTAGAGTGATCCAAAAGGAGGTATTCCACAAAATTCATCAATGCTCTCATGTGCTTATGAAAGTGGTAGGCAAGCCGCCACAGAGGGGTGGTGTGGACACCTGCCTATGGAGACATGAACTTCTTGTGGAGCCAAGTCTTTTTGGTGTGACAAAGAAGTGTTGCCACTTCACCTCTTCACATGCACACAATTTCAAGAATAGTTTAATTAGTGTCAGATCCATTCTTGTACAATGTTAATCAACTATAGTTACCTGCAAACTGAATCTAAAATTATCAGTCTAGATTTTTTGCAACTATGGTGATCCATTGAAGCATTTTTTTTCTAGCTGTTTTCTTTTTTCAGTCAGTCATTTATGTGTCATTCAATAATCTTCCACATACAAAATGAATCTAGGAAAGTGCCAAAAAACAGGGCCTCTCCAAAAGACATCTTGAATGAGGGACGTTTTCCAAAGTAGATTGAATAAAGAAAACAAGCTACAATCAATTATTAAATAGAGTCTACAAGGTTTTAAATTGAAACTACTACAAGGTAAAGGTTGCATTGCACTGAAGCCGGAAATTTTGGCTGGAGTGAAACAACAACCACCAATGCACCAGTTCAGGATGAGGCCGTTCAAGCCATTTTGGGGATGAATAAAAAACACATCCTCTTGCCTTGCCCAGGGATTTTTCAGCCCCCTTCTCTGCCCCAAAATTTTCCCCTCCTACCTACCTCCTCCCTCACCTCATTTCCTGCTCACTCCATCTCCAAAGCTTAGAAGAGCTCATGAACTTGAGTAGCATAGAGTTTCGAGGAGATGTAGACACAAGGCTTGAGGAAGGTGGAGAGCTCAACGTTGAAGGAATTTGGAGAGGAAAAAACAAGAGGAGTGCTTCATCCCAAATGTAGAAGGGAGAAAAGATTACCTTCTCTACATTTCTTTTTCTTCTCTATGATCTTTTTTTCTTTGTGGTTTTTTTTTTTTTTTTTTCTTTTTTGCCAAAGGCAACCTCGCCCATT
>Ga0116227_10013801_pt1 | contig 12559 bp, 6 predicted proteins | sample S1TSphgellanicum_FD_89693 | JGI IMG/M metagenome (GOLD analysis project Ga0116227, IMG submission 89693) | Host-associated microbial communities from peat moss isolated from Minnesota, USA - S1T2_Fb - Sphagnum magellanicum MG | ecosystem: Host-associated > Plants > Peat moss > Unclassified... | reverse complement strand
TAGCGGCATTCTGAGAATCCCAAAAAGTTTGCGTTAGATCTTAAAAGCCTATCGGTTTCCAATATAAGATCTAACGCAAACTTGTTGGGATTCTCAAAATGCCGCTAAAGGTTTGCGATAGATTTTATATCGGAAACCAATAGACTTTTGAGTCAATTCGCTAAGTTGTTGCGGTGATGGGTTTGTTACAAATAATTTTTGATGTAATGTTAATCGCAAACAGTATATAGAAGCAGTTATAATCGGAAGGTTTTGCGATTGTATCAAGTTCGGGAGTTGTGAAGGACTTGCGATTGTATGGGTGCGAATGTTATGGTATCGTAAAAGCTTAAGAGTTTGCAAGGAATTATGGTTCGCAAAGGCAGGCTTTCGGAAACTTCTTTTTTTGTTGTTTGCGATGATATGTGGATCGCAAAATAGCCCCCTATTGTTGTAGTGGATCATGAATCTATGGATTCATAGGTAGCCAAAATACTTTCAAGAGTTTGTGCATTCTGTGAAGAAGAAGGACATGCAATCATGGATTGCCTTTTTGTGCCTTTTCACGTCATAATAGGCATTGTTAGACATGTGTAGTTATAGAATGTGGTAGTAACATTAATGGATCAATCATAGGAACATGAACTAGGAATTTTATGGTTTAGAATAGATTGAAAAGCATGGAATTGCAAGGTCGATTACAACCACATAGTCAATAGATTCTCCATCCATTTAGTTAAGGAGCATAATACTAGAGGTGTATTCACATCCTCATTCTGCACCATAGAGGATACCAATAGGTAACCACAAAAATCGTCAAACTTGAATCACCTTAGCTTTATTAAAAGTGTCAGAAGTGGCAGTTGTTGAAATCTGGAGACAACATGTTGGAATAAAGGTTATTCAAGCATTTAATGTTGTAATACCAACCATAGGAGTTGAAATTATTGTTGCACCCAACACAAATTGTGAGAGGTGGTGTATTAATTAGATTTGTAACAAACTTGGGTTGTGGATTGGGAGGGGTTTCGATGGGAAGGAATTTGAATAAAAGTTTAAGAATATTAATAGCAACTATTGGAGTTGTTGGGACACTCCAAATGGTGTCACTAGAAAAGAAACAAGTATTTTCAAGTAGTCTTTATGACTAAATTTTAATCACAAGCAACATTTGTAACTAAAATATCTTTAGTTGCCTTAGACAAGTCGTATGCTATATTAATCACAAATAACAAAGGGTATTGGATGAAAGAAAAACTCAACAAATATAAGTTCATCATTTGATTCCATTGTATATGTTTTGTCACATGCAACTAAGATGTAACTATTTTGGTTACAATTGAAAGCAAATGATGTGCTACCATGTGCCCCAATATTTAATAAAATATAAATATTTATTTGTGCACATTCAAATCAAATGTTTGGATGATCTTATATTATGACATATGGCCCAATGTAAATATGCCATGTGGCATTTAAAAAATAATAATAATAAAAATATTAATATTAAATTGGTAGGTACCTAAGTAGGTACATAAGTAGGTGACTATAAACCTAAGCTACATACCTACCTAAGCTACATACCTACCTACTTTATTAGGTTAAAAGGTAAGTAGGTGCATAGGTTGACCTAGGTGGTTAAATCAAACTAGGTATCTACTTAATTAGGTAGATAAGTAGGTTGGGGAGATAAGTACTTTAAAGTTGTGCATTATTTTTTATTTTTTATTTTTGTTTTGGGTTAAGCCTTTTGATTGGCTCATCTCATGTGCACAAATTTCTTAATGTGAAATTGGATGACCACATCCTTTGTTTATATAATGTTCAAAATAAGAATGAAGAATAAACAATATGGGATAAGTTTATAAAGTGCGAACTTCCTCACAAACTAATTAGTTGTAAACCCAAAACTTTCTTCATGCCTTTTTTTCTTAGTTTTTAGTTTTTTAAACAATTCAAGTACATGGTTTATTAAATAATTAAAGAATCATTTAATTAATAATGATTAAATTTACATACATTTGAACTATAAACTATAATCTACAAACATTAAATATTCATTATCAATTAATTAAATAATTAATAACTTCTTAATATTTAACAAACTAGATATTTAGTTACTCACAAGTTGTCAATACATAACTCATAGATAATTAAATATCAAAAATATTTCAAAATATTTTATTAATTTTAAAAATCTGGTCAAATTATAGATAATAAAATTAACGAAAAAATAATTTAATTACTAAAAATTTAAAAAACTAACTATTTAAAATATTTATTTTCAAATTATAAATGATGAACTAACAATTGCTATTAAAAAGTAAATTCTTACATGAATTTAAAATAATAATATTATCAAAATAATTATGTTAATTACTATATAATTACATTTAATATTTTAAAAACTTTGATAGGTAGATTAATTTTTTTATAACTGATTATTAACTATATAAATACAATAATTCACCAAACATGACATTAATTTTTATAAGTATTGTAAAATTACTATAAAAAGATTTGTCATAGATGATTAATTACAGAATTTACAAAAAAATAAAAATAAATCCTGGAATTAAAATTATTTTCACTACATTATAAAATTTTCGAAATTTTAATTCAGATTTAAAGTTATCAATTAAAGATTATTGTTCAATTAGATTATGCACATACTAATTAAAATGATTTCAAAGTAATGTACCATTAATTATAATAATTTATTTATTTTACTAAAAAAATATAAAATATAAAATATAAAATATCTGAATTGAAATAATAATTTTTATATTCGAAAATAAAAAATTAAAATTCAATGATCAATTTTTACATCAAATACGTTTTTTGAATTAAAATTTAAAAATTCAGAATTGAAAGGTCGAATTTCAGATTCAAATAACAATATTCAAAGTTGAAATGTCCATTTGTAGACTAATTGTCATAATTCAATATTAAATTGAAGAATCCAAAATAATAATTTGGAATTAAAATTTCAAGGTTCAAATAAAGTGATTATTTAAATTTTAAATGCAAAATTTTCAGAGTTGAAATATAAAATTTCATATTCAAATAAAATACTCAAAATTAAAATATCCATTTTTGTAATAATTGAAATACTAATTTTTGGATTTGAAAATAATAATTTAGAATTCAAATATCAGTTTTTAGATCAAATAAGCTTTTTGAATTTATATATAAAATTTTATATTCAAATAATTTTTTTTGAATTCAAAATAATTTTTTTAAAGAACTGAACTAGAATTTTTCAGATTCAAATGTCAATTTTCAAATTCAAATAATTTTTTTAAATAATTAAAATAATGGTTTTCAGAATTGAAATATTAATTTATAGATTTAATAGTTTTTAAGTTTAAATTAAAGTATTAAAAAAATTCCAATAATTATTTTTAGAACTAAAATATTAAATTGCATATTCATATAATTTTCTCAAATTCAATAATTTAAAAAAGAATTCCAACAGCAATTTTCATAATGTTTAGATAAAGAATTTATCATTGGAACTATAATTTTAAAATTAAAAAATATTTTTGAATACAACTAACAATTTAAAAATTTTCATATTTAAAATTTAAAATTCAAATGCCATTTTCAGAATGAAATAACATTTTTTCAGATTTGAATAACAAATTTCAAAGGTCAAATATTCATATATATTCATATTTAATGTATACACACACACACACATATAATTTTAATACATACATAAAATTACACCCCTATGTCAACGTAAAATACGTTTAGGATGCGACTAATTTGGTGACTATTACGAGTAATGGGACATATCAACCTATAATGGATGAAAATAGACCTAAAATGCATCCAACCAATAGGATGAAGTTTCCAATAGTTGCATCATAGTTGTGAGAATGACCAAAATAGTTGAAATTTGGTTTTAAAGTTGCAAATACTCCCAAATCTAATCACAAACAACTACAAGTCGCATGTAGTTGCAAATGGAGTGGTTACATTTTGGTTGATTTTTACTAGTGTGTTTACCAATTCAATTATGACCATTCATGTAAATAGGACTACAGATTGACCACCTATGAGCTCAATAGTTGCTAGAAGGTACATTAGTATAGATGTTGGAAATTTAAGAGGAAGATATCGAAAACCATCTATTGTAACTGCATGAATCCCCGATCACAGAAATGGTCATTATGTGAAGCCAAATAGGGTAGTTCTTAAATACTTTAACTTTAAAAAAGATGTCAACCCATATGCTCATGTCAAAGTGTTCAATTCTATAGTGAAAGCAAATGCAAAAACCTTTGAAGAGTATATCATCAATGCGTTAGCTATATGCTAAGATATATAACAACAAATTGGTGCCATAATTACATGTCAAAATTTCTTGACTGTATTTTTTCAGAGCTTACACATTCATTTTGCAAACATCATCAAAAGACTCAGAATGATGAACAAATATAAATGGGGCTGAAAAACATGAAGTAGAAGGAGACTGAGAGGGTGGAGGTTTACTATGAGAGGATTCAGAAGTTGGTTCATGGTTTACAAGTACCAACCACAGACTATGTTTTTATTATTATGTTTAGGGTAGACTTGTAATCATACCTCAAAATTGTGACCACAAGCATGAAGCGGTCAACACTATAACAACATAAGGAGGTGGGGATGTTGTGTGAAGAAAAAATGACTATTGTTGGAGTAAGGAACGCATTTTCAGTACCACAAAGTACTAAATAGGCAGCACCACCAAAAACATTGAGTAATATACAAGGAAGACTAACAAGTATTGAACAAATGGTGGAATGAATATTCACAATGTGGAGACGTGTAAAAAGGAAAAGGAAAAGACCATAATGATAACCACAGAGGTAGCACAACAGAGTCAAAAACCATAGAAGACATCTTCATATGCATGCCACATTTGTGGTTTGAATGGACATAAAATGATAGACAGTCCAAAGTTTATTAAGATGCAGAAGATGTTTCATGGAAAATCTGTGACAATAGCAAAAATTCAACCTGTTGCTAAGATAAAAACAATCAGTATAGATGTGAATGTGGTGGATGTTAATGTTACAACAAGAAATAAGGCAATTGAAAAACATGTGTTCAAGGATAGAAAGCCAAGGAAAGCAAAGAATGTTGTTGATTGGGAAAAAAAAGAATGGTTGAAAAAATCAGTGCTGGAGACAATTAAACATATTAAAAAAACATAGACCTAGATAGAAGGGTCATCCATATCCATGGAAGGATGGAACACAACCTAGCCAGGTATGTCGAATACTATTCCTATAAAAACACAAAAGTTTCAGGAGGTAGTGAACTCACAAGAAAAATTGATTATAGTAAAAGAGATTTTTCAGGACATTAATAAATAGATGTTAAAAACAAGTTATACTTAAAACTTGGGACAATTGCTTAAAATAGCTTTTGAGTTAAAGAGGTATTTTTGGCAAAAGCTAAAACCAAAGAAAACTTAGAATTTAAGAAGAGCAATCATAGATAAACAAGTTAGTTTTTTAATACCAGAGGTAGGGATAATTGTTGTAACAATAAATAATCATATGGCAGTTATCCAAGTACAAATTGGGAAGAATATAATAAAGGATGTGTTGCTGGATGGAGGTTCTGGAGTTAATATCATCACAAAACAATTGAGATTAAGGTTGGGGCTTCCAAAGCCTAAACATGTACCATATAATTTAAAGATGTTAGATCAAACAACCACAACAACCAGTGGGTTTGATTAGAGATCTAAAGATATATGTTCACGACATTCCTTACATAATTATGTTTACTGTATTTCATAATAATAGGGTAGATTCTAATTATTCCACGTTGTTAGGAAGACCATGGTTGAAGGATGTTAAAATGGCACATGATTGGGGGAGTAACATTATTACCATATAAGGGAATGGGACAATTAGGATAATTACTGTCACTAAGCGTTTGGGAGGTGAAATAAAAAAACTAGAATGTTTCTATGCTATGACTATCAAAATGGTACCACATATGAAGAAGAAAATATCTTTGCTATAGAGCTAGAGTTGTTCTCAATAAGAACAATCAGTTTATTTGAAATAATTCAATTTGTGAAAACCATGGATGTGGAGATCATGGATACTAATGTGAAAACTAGTAATTTAGAGTGAAAATCAAGGGTACAAATCATAGAACATAAGACAATTAGCAACAAATATGAACCAAAAGTAGCGTTAGAGGATAAGGTGTATCTTGAGACATATTACAATCATTAGCCATGGAGTGTTGCAATGGACAAAACTCCAACAAAAATAAAAGCACATGAATTGCAAGTAGTTGGATGGATGTTAACAAAAGACCAACAATTGATGAAGCTCAACCTGGAAACTAATGCAAAACCACAGCCAGTGAAAATTAATGCACAATTAAAAACATGCAAAGTGTTGGAAGTGGAGCAACTATTGACGGAGTTCAGAGATGTTTTTGCATGGGCATATAAAGATCTAAAAAGGAATCCACCACAGTTGGCACAACACAAAATTGAGTTAAATATTACTATACCACTAGCACATTAGGCCATGTACAAATTAAATCCAAATTATGCTACAACAATCAAACAAGATATTGATAAATTGTTAGCAGTTGGATTCATCTAATCTGTAGAGGAGGCTACATGGTTTTCACCCATAGTATGTTGTACCCAAGAAGAATGGAAAACTTTGAATTTGTATAGATTTCAAAAAATTAAATGCAACCACAAAGAAGGATCCATACCCATTACCTTTTACAGATGAAATTCTGCACATAAGCAGGGTATGAAACATATTCCTTTTTAAATGGGTATTCTAGATATCATCAAATTTTTATAGTTCGAAAGGACAAATACAAGGTTGCATTTGTTATAGAATGGGACGTTTTCATATGGAAGGTGATGTCGTTTAGAGTTGAAAATGGACCTCTAACGTATTAAAAAGTTGTTACCAAAACATTCAAAGAATATTTGGATAGTTTTATGTGGATATTCTAGATAAATTTATAGTTATTAAAGGAGTGGGATGATTACATGGTTTGGATGAACAAGGCATTTAGGATAGGGACTGCCCATGGAACATTGTAAGTTTGAATTTTGAATTCTTGTTGGTTTTGAATCATGATGATGTGACTTGGGATTGCCCAAAGATGGGAGATTTGGGGAAAATGATTTCATTATTAGACACATAGTTTTGGGGGAGAAAGTATAATTGTGGTTATTTTTGTAGTAGAAAACCACAAATTTTGTTTTGATATACCACAAATTCTATTTTGCTATTTTGATTTAATTTCAACGAAACATGGAATTTTGTTGTAATTTTGATTCAATTTTTAGTACACTAAAGAAGTATAGACTTTTGCAATGATTTCTATGTTCATATTGTTGTGTGGATTTTTTGTAGTATCAAAATATAATGAATTGAAATATTGTATTTGGACTTTTTTACATTGTATTTTGAAATGCATATTCTAGTTATATAAAATAACCATGAATCTGGTGTTTTAATGAATTACAAGGTCAAGTGCGTTTAAGATCAAAGTAGAAATTATGGATGTGTGCATATTGTAGTGGAAATACGTTGTTACAGTAATGTGGAATAATTCTGCAAGAATTAAATTCACTTCTACCAACAGTGTACATTGACATGGAAAATCATTTACAAAAGTTCAGATTATGTTTTCAAAAATGTAGAAAATATGGCATTAGTCTAAATCTAGACAAATGTGCATTCATGGTATTTTCAAGAATGATCTTGGGTTTTATTGTTTCCAAAGAAGGGAAACTACTAGATCCAAAGAAAATACATACAATAATAAACATGCCACCATTTAAGAATCCACAACAGATTCAAGTATTCAATGGTATGGCACAATTTTACAAATGTTTCATTAAAAAATTTGCTACTATTATGGCACCTATCATTAAACTGACCATAAAAGCAAAGACTTTTCTTTAGACACAAGAGTGTCAAAAGCCTCAGGAGTTGATCAAACAAAAGTATATTGAAACACCGATATTGATATCACCAAACTAGCAGGTGGAGTTTCATGTTCATACAAATGCATCAGTACTAGTTATAGGAGTTATGTTGTCTCAAATTTTGATAAGGAAGAATGATCAATTGGTGGTGTATGCATTTAAACTTCTGAATAAAGCAGAACATAATTATAGCACAACAAAAAGAGAGGCTTTAATAACAATTTTTGCTTTGCACAAGTTTAGACATTATTTGCTTGGCAATAAGTTTGTATTTTATGTATATTATATGGCATTAGTTTATCTAGTCAACAAACTACATGTTTCAAGGAGAATAGTTAGGTGGTTGTTATTATTTTTAGAATACGACTTCGTAATAATTTATAACCCAAGCTTAATTCATGTACTTGCCATGGTTCTAGGAATTTGATGTTCAAAGGAGAGAAAAGAATGGGGGTAGCAAGTATGTCCTTCCTTCAATTTTCCTAGCAGATAGGGAAATGGGTCATGTAGAGCCCATCAAGGGACGGTGGACCCTCATGTATCCATAGACTGACAATAACATGTTTTGCATTTTTTCAATTTGTGCATGAAAGTGTAGCAGTGTCATCATTTGCTTAGGATGATGTCTTGAAGGATTACTTTTAAAAATCATAGGTAGTTAGGCAGGTATTTGTTGAACTTGTGTGTTGTGGTATTTGAAAGCAAGGTAGATGATTTCATAGGTTCCCATGTTATTTTGGGAAGATTTTAGAGGGAAATTTGTATCTCTAAACTATAGACCCTCTGTGTCCATTTTGATAGTTGTCAAGATTGCTCAAATTGTCAAATTTGCCCACAAAGCGTACATGACAATAAAGGAACTGCACAAAGATTATATGGAAGGACTTTTGCAAGCTAGTGATTTGCAGCTTGTCTTGTCAAATTTTTTGAACAAGTTTCTGCAGGTAATTGTTTGTATCTCTCCTTACCTTTCTAGGATAATGACTTGTGGTAATTCCTTTCTTGGAGGCTAAGGAATCTTATTTTTTTAATGGACTTTGGTTGTAGCCTGTGCGAGATCATTTCAAGAATAATGCTACAAAAAACGTTGTAATTAGGATAGTTAAGGTACAATAACCTATGTTTCATTTGCCAAAACTGTACCTATTAGTTTTGTGATGTTTGTTGTCAAATGATTGATGAATTGCTAGCATAGACTGCTTGTTTGTGGATTATCCTGGGCCTTCCAAGTGTAAGATGGTTGACATTTTAGATGGTCCACATCATTTGTTGATTGTCGTCAGAAAGGGAAGAGGACAAGAATGCTCTATGTAGATTTTGATTTATGATTAAGGTCAGTCAATTTTTTTGTTTGAGGTCAAGGAAAAGGACCTATTAATGGACCAAGGAAGTCATTTTTTTCCTAAAAATGTTTATGACTTTACTTTTGTTGCAATTTTTAGTAGGGACACAAAATTACAAGGTAGAGATGTGTGATATGATTTCAGAAGGTTGCAAACTATGCTTCAAGACATCCAAAAAGAATTGGGCCTTTGCCCATAACATATGAGTCGTTCTGCTCTTTCCAACTTTTAGTTCCCTGTTAGAATCAAACCCCAAAAGTGATAGTTGGGGCAATTCTCTTTGAATTCTATCTTTTAGATTGAATACATAGTGGTGGCTAGGGCATAGAGTGAAGACTATTGAATGTCAGATTGTGTCAGGTCCTTAACCCCAAATTTTGTTGCATTTCAGATAAGCTAGTGAGGGAGAAACATGATTCACCATTCATTGAATTGTTTATTATGTGAAGATGCTTTTGTGGAGTGAAAGAGAGCCAGTGGAAGATATGAACCATTTGAGAGACATAAAATTAGGCCCAGGAAGAGCATGCTGGGTGTAACCAGATCAACTAAGTTGCACATCTTCGGCCTAGAAGGCCTTAGGGACAAATGCTTAATTGGGGAGACTTGTTTAACTTAGCGGCCAGTTGAAGGTATATCCATCATGGGTAAGATATAACATATCCTAGTTGAGGCAGAGTTATACCATATATCAAACTTTTTGCAACATTTCTTTAGAGTTCATAGAGTGATGCTGAGAGCCACAATTTATGTGTTGTAATAACTTTTTTTCTTAAGTTGAATCTGTGCAAAGTTGTGGAATGTGAAACCTATGATGCCAGCAGGTTAAAAAGACTTGTTTGTACACTAACAAGCACAGGCAAGGAGTTTGTAGATTCAAGCCAATTTGGTTACACCAAAGGCATGTGGTACACAAGAAAGAGCGCATTTTTCATTCATTGGTATTTGCATTTATTCACATTGATGCACCACTCAGTGCTTTTGCTATCCCTTACACAACTTCCATCTCACTTGCCAACTGATTGAATTCCTAGTGAAGGTGACAACACAATTTGCCTTTTAGTTGCATTTTCAAATAGTTACAAACATATCCGGAAGAATCCCCATTCCTCTGAAGTGACTCTCATTTGCTCCACATGCTCAAGTTGTTTTTTGCCATGCAACCCAAAGAGGTTGACTGTTGGATTGCTCATCCCCCACTAGCAATGGTGCAGTAGTCCTTAATGTTCCCCTTGAGTTTCAAGACATCTGGAACTTTCTGAGACCTAGCCAACTACACGACTAAGTCATAGGTTTTTTGTAATCCACAATTTTTGTAACTTCCATCATGATTGCTGCCTTCTTTCTTCTCTCTCTCTCAAGTTTTCTCAAGGTTTGTAGAATAGTTCTACAAACTTTTGATACTCACTTAGCTTGAACACTAGCTCATAATATACTGTGTTCACAGTGTAGTTCTACAAAGTATGAAAACTTCAAACACTATTACACAACCTCTAGCTTTAGTAGAGGTTTTGGAATAGTGTTTGGAGCTTTGTAGAAGTTCTCTCTCACAAGTGTAAGCTTGGAAGTTTGTTAGAGAAGATGAAAATTGGATTCAATTGTGAAAAACAAACATGGGGATGGAGATCTAGAGACTCACCAGTGTGAGATGGTTTATATAACATGTGAATGTCAGCAAAAGTGCAACATTGTTGCTAGATCTAGTGATGGCTAGCAATTGAACAGTTCCTCTACATTTGATCAGCATAACATCACAAATGTAACAACTTGTTTAGTTTGAGGGTTTTTCTAACTTTGCTTGATTTCCAACTTTCTATGCTTTGTAGTGATCAGGTAGTTGAATGCATATGAATGAATCTTTTCTAGTGTGATTTTTACACTTCCTAATACACCAGAGTCATGCTTAATGAGGTGAATGGAAATGGCTGGTTTTCATTGGTTGCAAGCTTACCGGCTTTTTTCTGTAAGCTCTAATTTCAAGTGCTTTGAACGTTGACAAGTTGGTTTTTGCTATCATTAAATGTGATCATCTTTTTGGAACACTTCTAGCTGAGCTTTGGGAATTCAATGGTTTTGTGGATATAACCTTTGTGGAAAGTGCTCCACATTTTGGCAATTTGCAAAGTCCAAGACAGAATTAGCTAAGTTGTAAAGGTGAGCTTTGGTGAACATGCTTTGGCAGAACCTTCTGATAAGGAAGGGGAGGAAAGTTCAATAGTTACTTGTTTGGGCACTCTTGTGGGTTCAGAGGTCCAGAGGCAACTGCATGCATTCCAGAGTAGCCAAGCAATCATGACTTGCTGGGTTGAGTGCCTCGCTTCATCAAGAAGAAAAACAAAAGGTTTGCCATCTAAAAGCTACTCCAATTGTCTCTTCACCCTTAGGGCTATTGTCTCCTGTTTGTAACAAGCTGATCATAACATAATGGCTCTGCTCTTTTGGCAAGTTCAAACACAAAATTATAAGAGTTTAGGGGTATAAAAGTTGACAGGTTCAAGAAAAATAAGGAGAGTTGATGGGTTAAAACAAAATCACAAGAGATTATGGTAATTTGATTGTAAAATGACAATGGATTTTGATTATCTATTTGATGGAAACAATAGGTTCATTGCATAATGATTGCATCCTTTATGGCATGTTGAAACAGAATCAGGAGAGATGATGAAAGTATGTGACATGGTTAAGTGATTTGAATTTGAAATTGTTCATGAGATCTGTCTAGATTCTAGACAACTTCATTTTCTTCTTATGTGCATCCAGAACCTCACCCCATGTGGCCTCTCATCTGGTGCACAAGTTCGCACAAGAAAGTTGCACATGACATTGTTTCTTTTGTCTAGTCACATGATTCATACCTTCAGTATGGATGGTGCCACCCTTCAATCAAAGGTTCTTACAATCCTCTTTACTGAATAAACAAATAAAACATTAGGAGTCATTAATAGGCCTCTATTTTGAATTTAAGGTTGTGACCTAGGGAATAGTTGAACTTTTTGTTGAAGCCACAACCATGCCAAGAAGTACAGTGATCAAGATATGTAATTTTCATGTCAGAAGTTTGAAGGGGTCTTATTTAAGAAGAAACATCCAAAATTCCATGTGTTGAATTGTGAATGTCGATTTCATTATTTCCACAGAAGGAAGCATTTGAAGACCTTGGCCAATGTCAATGATAAAACTTCATTTTCCACCTATGATGATTTTATGCAGCTTATTTAAAATTGAATGGTTGGGATAGTTGAATAGGGGAAGAGAT
>Ga0116227_10013799_pt1 | contig 12561 bp, 9 predicted proteins | sample S1TSphgellanicum_FD_89693 | JGI IMG/M metagenome (GOLD analysis project Ga0116227, IMG submission 89693) | Host-associated microbial communities from peat moss isolated from Minnesota, USA - S1T2_Fb - Sphagnum magellanicum MG | ecosystem: Host-associated > Plants > Peat moss > Unclassified... | reverse complement strand
TGGCATCTGGCGTGGGCGGCGCCTTCGTATCCAATAAGACGGTGGGCGAGGCGAACGCCGCGGCGACCGGGACCAACTCCTCTGTCGGCGGATTTGGCGCCACGGATAATGGCAATGCCCAGTCCACGGTGCTGGGCAACAATGCCTCCATCGCGGCGAACACAGGGGGCAGCAATATCGCGCTCGGATATGCCAGCACGGTGGCAGCTGCGGCCATGGGTACCCCCGGAGCCACCATTGGCTCCACGACCTATTCCGGTTTCGCCGGCACGGCGCCGGCCGGGACGATGAGCGTGGGAGCGCCGGGATCAGAGCGGACGATCACCAATCTGGCGGCTGGCCAGATGACCGCCACCAGCACCGACGCCATCAATGGCTCGCAACTCTACTCCGTCGCCAGTACGACCAATAGCGGCATCAGCTCACTCTCGACATCGACATCCACGGGCATCAGCGCCAACGCCAGCGGTGTCGCCTCGCTGTCCACGGGCCTATCGACCACCACCAGCGCCGTGACCCAGCTCTCCACCGGGCTCTCCACGGTCAACAGCAGCGTGGGCGTCTTCACCGCGGACGCTAACGGGGCGGGGATCAAATATTTCCACGCCAACTCCACGCTCGCCGACTCCACGGCCACCGGAACCAACGCCGTTGCTATCGGCCCCCTGGCGCTCGCCAGCGGCGCGGAGTCCGTGGTCATCGGCGACGGAGCGAGCGATAGCGGTAGTCCGGGATCCGTGGTCATCGGGCAGGGTGCGAGCATCGCCGCCGGAGTCGGCGGCAGCAATGTAGCCCTAGGTGTTGGGAGCGCAGTAACCTCCGCAGCCGTAGGCACCACCGGCATCACCGTGGGCGCGACCGCCTATAACGGGTTCGCGGGAGTCAATCCCATCGGTGTCGTCAGCGTCGGCTCGGCCACCGGGCCCCGCGTCATTACCGGCGTCGCGGCGGGGGCCATCACGTCCACCAGCCTTGATGCAGTGAACGGCAGCGAACTCTATAGCGTCACCGCTCAAGTCAGCCAGACTGCGGCCACCGTGGCGGCCAATCTCGGCGGCGGATCCACCAGCGTCAACGGGGCCGTCACCGCCCCGACCTATTCCGTCTATGGCTCCTCCACCACCACCGTCGCTCAGGCGATCGCGGCGGTGCAGCAAGCCTCGCCCATCCAATACGCCACCACCAGCACCGGGGGGACCGTTGTGGCGGTGGGGAACGCCTCCACGACCTCGCCGACCAACACGGTGACGTTCGTGGGATCGACGAGCACCTCGGCGGTCACCGTGGCCAATGTGGCGGCCGGGACCGCCCCGGCCGATGCGGTGAATGTCAGCCAGCTCGTCGACACCCAGGTGCACTATTTCAGCGTCAATGACGGCACATCGCCCAATGGTGCAATCACCACCACCGGCGCGGTGACAACCGCAACCCCAACTGGCTCCCTGGCCAACTTCAATAACAGCGGCGCCATGGGACAATATTCCGTGGCCATCAGCCCCAACGCCTCCGCCACGGCCATGGGCGATGTGGCGCTCGGCTATGATGCCACGGCCGTGGGCACCAGCAGCGGCTCGGCCCTGTCTGTGGGTATGGGCAACACCGCCGAAGGCACCGGCGCGGTGGCTCTGGGCGATCCGAACGTCGCCACCGGCACGGGCGCGGTGGCCATCGGCGCCAACAATACCGCCACCGGCGATGGCTCCGTCGCCATCGGTAACATCTCCTCGGCGCAAGGGGCCGGTTCGGTCGCCCTCGGCAATAACGCCCTCGCCAATAATGCGGGCGATGTGGCCCTGGGTTCGGGCTCCATCACCGCTGCTCCCAATCCCACCGCCAGTGTGACGGTGCGGGGAGTCACCTACGCCGTGGCCGGCGCCAATCCTGCCAGCGTGGTCAGTGTCGGGTCACCTGGCGCCGAGCGTCAGATCACCAATGTCGCGGCTGGCCAGATCACTGCAAATAGCACCGATGCGGTGAACGGTTCGGAGCTTTACGCCACCAACCAAGCCGTGGATTCCCTGAGCGGCAATGTCAGCACGCTTGGCGGCAAAGTGACCAATCTGGGCGCCCAGGTGACCAGCAACACCGCCAACATCGCAGCCTTGACCAATGGCACGGCGGGTCTTGTACAGCAGACGGGCGGGGCGCCGGGGACAGGCGCCATCACGGTCGGCGCCCAGACGGGCGGGACATCGGTAAACATCGCCGGAACCTCGGGGGCCCGGGTGCTCAGCGGCGTCGCCGCAGGCGTCGCCGCCACGGACGCGGTGGATGTGGGGCAGCTGCAGGCAGCTCTTGCCGGGGTCAGCACGAACGCGGTTCAATATGACAGCGCGAGCCGCAATAGCGTCACCCTCGGTGGAGCGGGCGCCACAAGCCCTGTGGCCCTGAACAATGTGGCGGCCGGCGCGCTAACCGCGACCTCGACAGCAGCGGTAAACGGGGCCCAGCTCTATGCCGCAAACGCCAATATCACCAATTTGCAGAACGGAGCGGGCGGAGTTTTCAGTGTCTATCAATCAGGATCGGTGACCCCGTCCGTGGCCAGCGGAATGCAATCTACGGCTGGCGGCGACGGCGCCATCGCCAGCGGCGGCGCCTCCACGGCCATCGGCTATCACGCGACGGCCAGCGGCGTGAATTCCCTGGCCATCGGCGCCAATTCCAGTGACGGCGGCCAGGCCAATGTCGCCTCCTTCGGCTCGCCGGGTAACGAGCGCCGGCTGACCAATATCGCCCCAGGCATCAATGGCACGGACGCAGTGAACCTGAACCAGCTCAACGCCGTCTCCGCCTATGCTGCCAGCCTCAATAACGCCTTGAGTCTCAGGGTGAACGGTGAGCTTGCGGGGGCCAACGCTCTGTCCGGCCTGCCCTTCTCCACCATTCCCACAAAGGGCATGGTGGCCGCCGGATTCGGCTTCCAGGACGGTCAGGGCGCCTTCGCCGTCGGCCTCTCCCATCAGTTCGACGACCGATACAACACCATCATCCGCGCCGGCGGCTCTTTCGGCATCGGCAATTCCAACCAAGGCGCCAATGTCGCCATCGGCTTCCACTTCTAGGGTGCCAGCCGCCCGCCGCGGGCATGAGTGGGCCTTCGACGCTCAGGCGCGATCTTGATCGGCGCGGTGGTCGCTGAGCTCAGTCGGCCAGCTTGATCATTACCTTCCCCATGTGCTCGCCGGCCTTGAGATAGCCATATGCGGCAGGGACTTCGTCGAAGTCGAAGACCCGGTCGATCAGAGGTGTGACGCGATTTGCCGCGACAGCCGTCGCGAGTTCGACGAGCATCCGTCTGTTGCCAGCCGCGATGCCCTTCATCGACAGATTCTTGCCGATCATGCTGGCAAAGTTGGGGATTTCCCCGACAAATCCGCCGGAGAGGGAGCCAATCAAGGAGATTCGCCCATTGGGCGCCGCAGCGGTGAGAGAGTGGGTCAGGGTGGCCCCGCCGCCGGTCTCGAGAATGATGTCCGCGCCGCGGGCCTTTGTCGCCTCCAGCAGGGCCGCCGCCCAGTCGGGACGCTTGGCATAGTTGATGGTGAAATCAGCGCCGAGGGCCCGGGCTTTTTCGAGCTTGGCGTCGCTGGATGAGGTGATGGCGACCTGAGCGCCGTTCATCTTGGCGATCTGGAGCGCGAAGATGGAAACGCCGCCAGTGCCGAGCGCCAGCACAAGATCGCCGGCTTTGATCCGCCCGACCTCGACAATGGCGTGCCAGGCTGTGAGTCCCGCCGCCGGCAGCGGCGCGATCTGCGCATCCGTCAGGCCGAGGGGCGCCTTCACGAGAGCGGCGGCGGGCACCAGGATCTCTTCGGCCAGCCATCCATCGACGGTGACACCAAGATCGACACCAAAGGCCGCGGGCGAAAACGCGCCGTCCAGCCAGGTGACAAAGTGGCCGCAGGTGACCAAATCCCCTGCCTGAACCTGAGTCACGTCCGCCCCAACCTCAATGACCTCGCCAACGCCATCGGAGCCTGGGGTGCGTTCTGGGGGGCGGCGGGCGCCATATTCGCCGGCCAGGATCTTCAGGTCGCGATGGTTGAGGCATACGGCCTTCACCTTCAGGCGCGCCTGGCCGGGGCCGCACGGCGGCCTTGGCTTTTCGGCGAGATTAAGGGACGCAAGACCCTGCTGGTCGCCAATCTGATAAGCCTTCATGGATAGCACCTTATTGAATTTGGGGCGGCAACCTCGCCCAATCGCGGCGCCCGCGCTGTCAGCGAACGAGGTCCATCCGCGCTTCGGACGGCGCGATAGCCAGGGCGGCGCGCGTATCAGACGCGGTCTCGAGGCAAAGGACCCGCTGGGCGAACGTGTCATGAGCAGATTCCAGGCCCGCGTGGCCCAGGCAGCGGCGCGCCTTTTCCATGTGTTGATCCAGGGTCAGGGGGTTTGACGGGGCGCCCAGCATGGCGGTGATCACCACCTCGGAAACTTCGCCCGACACCGTCGTCGCCCGCGCGATGAGAGGCGTAAAGGCGGCGGGATCCGGACTTCCGTCTTCTTCGACCGAAATGCGGCGCGCCAGGCTAAGGATATCGGGATCGCCAAGGCGCTCGGGCGTGAAGTGCCCTAAGCGCACCTCGCCCAATGTCAGAGTGACCGCCGCCAGCCAAGGGAGGCACAGGCGGGCATAGGCCACATCCATGTTGTCGTTGGCGGGACGCCCCACCAGGCGCTTGATCAGGGGCGGGGCGCGGAATGACAGGCTCGCAAGCCCCGCGCGCGTGATCGCGTACTCGCTCATCAGTTCGCCCACCGCGACCAGCCCGCCTTGGGCCGCGCGGCCGGTGGGAAAGGCCTTCCAGCTGACCTCCGTCACCCGTCGAACCGACGCCAGATCGCGCAGAACGGGGTCGAGGTCGAAGCGCTCCTCAAATAGGGTGAGATAGCCGAAGGGACCGTCGATAGAGGCCTGGGCGCCCTTAAGGCCGGCGACGGCCAGATCAACGGCGACAAGAGCGGAACGGGCGGCATTGGCCACCTGGACGGGAAGGGCGGGCTTACCTTCCAAGTGCGCCTGCATCGTGCCGGAGGCCAGGGCGAGGCCATAGCCCATGGCGTCAAGCGCCGTCGCCCGGTCCAGACCGCGAAGTCTCGCCAGGGCGGCGACCGAGCCGAATACCCCCGCCGTGGCTGGCCGGAAGAACCGCAAAGGCGTCGTCGCCGCCAGACCCAGAGCCACAGCCACGTCCACGCCAACGATCAGGGCGGTCAGAAAATCTTCGCCCGAGCGCGGTGCGCCCCGATCCGTTTCGGCCAGGAGAGCCGCCACGATGGTGGCCATGGGGTGCAGGACCGCCGGCTCATGAACGCAGTCATATTCCTGGCAGTGGATCTGAAAGGCGTTGACGAAGGCCGCGGAGGGCGCGGGAAGGCTGAGCCCAGGCCGGCCCAAAATGGAACACTTGCCCCCTTCGCCCCAGAGCCCGGCAACGGTCCGGATCGCCTGAGCGTTGGGCGCCACGGCGCCCGCAACGCCCACACAGAGGGTGTCATGCAGGAGGAGCTTCGCGCGTGTGCGGGCGGTGTCCGGAATGTCGGCCCAAGCAAGCCCCAGGGCATGATCGACGAGACGGCCGGCCGCGCCTTCGGACGCCGCGATGGTCGTCAATGCGGCTCCTCGCCGCCTGAGACATTCATGCTCTCAGCGGTGATGTAAGCGGCCTCATCCGAGCAGAGAAAAGCCACCGCATTGGCTGTGTCTTCGGCAAGCCCAGCCCGGCGCATGGGAATGCGATTTCGCATCTGGTCGAGGTAGTCCTCGACGGACGCCGCCCCGACCACCTTTGAGAAGTATTCGTTCTGCCAGGCGCCCAGACCCGTCGTCACGTGGTTTGGGCAGACGTTGTTGACTGTCACGCCGTGGGGTCCAAGCTCAATGGCCGCGGAGCGCGCCAGACCCACCAAGCCGTGTTTGGACGCCGTATAGGCCTGGGCGTGGGGAAAGCCGGACTTCGCCGCTTGGCTGGCGATATTGATGATCCGACCGCCGCGCGCTTGCGCCACCATGATCTCCGCCGCCACGCGTAGGCCGTAGAAAGCGCCGGTGAGATTGACGCCGATCACGGCGTTCCAATCGGCGGGGGTCACCTCAAGGAGCGGCTTCATGATGTAGCCGATGCCCGCGTTGTTCACCCAGATGTCGAGCCCGCCATGTGCCGCGACGGCGTGATTGCCGAGAGCCTTCACCTGGTCATAGTCGCGGACGTCGCAAACGCTGGTGGAAATGGGCGAGCCTGTCTCGGCCCGCAATTCGCTGGCCAGAGCCTCCATTTCCGCATTGGCGCCGATCATAGCGTCAGGCGTGGCCGCATCGCGGGACGCGCCAATATCGGAAAGCACGACCGCCGCACCTTCAGCAGCCAGGCGCCGGACGATGGCTTCACCAAGCCCGCCCCGGCGGCCCGAGCCGGTGACGACCGCGGTCTTCCCCGAGAAGCGCCCCATTCTTAAGGTTTCCGCTTCCAGCCGATCTTCTTCATGACCACGAAGGTCACATCGGCCATGCCCGTGAAGCTCTGAGCCACAGCCTGCATGACCGGCGTCGCCACGTCCGCGCCAAACTGGCCCATGTCGCGGACATCTATGATCTCGATGTAGCGATAGGGGGGCGGGGCGTCCGAGCCCATGACCTCCTTGGACTTGAAGACCTCGAACTTCTTTATCGAGGCGAGGCCGTTGACCGTGGGCAGGTCCACGGCCCGGGCCCAGGCCTCATAATCGGCAACCTTGACGCCGGGTTTGAGATTAAAGAGGGCAATTATCCGGGTGATCGCCATTCAGCCCTCCGAAGCGCTTCCGCGCCTATGCTCAAGGATGGTATAGCTCTATATCATTTAGGTGCAATCGCGTTTGGCGGTCTTCTCAAGAGGAGCATGGCATGGACGGATCAGGCGAGACGCCGATCACCGCGGCCGCGCCGGCCCCAATGGCCTATGATGGTCTCCCGGACTCTCGCGTGGTCGGCCGTCATGGCATGTTTCCCCATACCACCCACGACGATGTCGCCCGGATCAACTTCCTGGCCCAACTGAATCGTCATCTCGCCACCCAGGTGGCGCCCTTCGTGAAGACCGCCTGGGAGGCGCGGGCAGAACCGCGAGTTCGCGCCGCAGAAGGCCGGCCGCCCAAGGACCGGCATGAGGTCCGTAAGGCGCTTCTGGGCGATCCCATGTTCGCCACATGGTCGGCCCTGCGCCGGATGACCATGGAACAACGTCAGCAGACCGGGCGCTGGATCGCGCTTCGCGAAGCCGAGACTCTGGCGGCGCGGGCCAAGAGCCTCACGGACGGTGATCCCCGCCTGAGCCTCGATCCGACCCTGCCGATTCCGCGGTATGTCTCGGCCGTGGATCACCACTGCATGGCCGGCAGCTACCATACCGAACTGGTGCCCGGGGACGTTTCGGCAGGCGCTAATTATGATGTGGGCATGTTCATCACCACCGGCGGTCTCTTGGGTCGTTGGTCAGATGGTGGCGGCAGGGCCATCGTCGAATGGGTAAAGCGTGAAAAGCCAGACTTCAAACCGCGCCGGATCCTGGATATCGGCGCGACCCTCGGCCACAATCTGCTCCCTATCGCAGCCGCCTTCCCTGACGCCGAGGTGATCGGCCTTGATGTGGGCGCGCCCATGCTTCGCTATGGCATGGCGCGGGCCAAGGCTCTGGGCCTCGCCAATGTCCGGTTCATCCAGGCGGACGCCACAAGCCTGCCCATGTTCGAAGACGGCGCCTTCGACTGGGTTCAGACCACCATGTTCCTGCATGAGCTCTCCCTGACATCCATGCGGGCGATCTTCAGCGAGTCTCACCGCCTTCTGGCGCCGGGCGGCGTCGTTCTGCACGTGGAGCAGCCGCAATACACCCCCGACATGCCGCTCTATGAGCAGGCCATGCGGGACTGGGACGCCTTCTATAACAATGAGCCGTTCTGGAGCACCCTGCATGAGATCGACCTCGACGCGCGGTTCATCGAGGCGGGCTTCGCGCCTGACAAGCTGATACACGACAAGGTGAGCGCCGACGCCCGGGATATCTTCCCCGCCGCGGCCGACGACACGGTGGAGGACTTCGGGCGCAAGGCGGCCTGGCGGCTGGTCGGGGCGGAAAAGTGAGCATCGCCCTCGCCCTCGCCAAGGCGGGCGCCAAGCCGGCCGGCAAACGCCCCTATTTCCTAGATCAGGAGGTTGAGCGCGTTTTGGCGATCGCCATGGCGGCGGTTCAGGAACTGGCCGTGGCGCGCGAGCGAATCGATACCTTGGAGCGCCTGCTGCAGGCCAAGGGCGTCCTCACGACCGGGGAGATCGACGCCTTCACACCGACCCCTGAACAGGCGGCCGAGCGGGGGCTCTGGATGCAGGAATATATAGCCCGGGTGTTGCGCATCGTTCAGCAGGAGGGCGAAGCCATCACGGCCGGGGCCCACGGCGACCTCTATTCGGAGGATGTGGCGGTGGAGTTGGCGGCGGACGCTCCCGCTTGAGCCCGCCACGCGCGGCGTGATGGACGTGATCGGCGGGGGCTGACGCGCGCATGACGACCAGGGAATCTGGGCTCAGCAATTCCGACCTGGCGCCGGTCAGGCCCGACCAGCGCACATGGCGCTGGTGGCACTTCGCGGCGCTTTGGCTGGGAATGGTTATTGCCGTTCCCGCCTACATGCTGCCGGCGAGCATGCTGGAGCAGGGTATGTCCGCTCTCCAGGCCGTGGGGATCGTCCTTCTCGGCAATATTGTCGTGCTGGTCCCTATCCTTCTCATTGGCCACGCCGGTTCGCGTTACGGCGTGCCTTTCGCCGTTTTGGTCCGGTCGTCATTCGGGGTGCAAGGGGCGAAGCTTCCGGCCCTCGCGCGGGCCCTGGTGGCCTGTGGCTGGTATGGCATCCAGACCTGGATTGGCGGCGGCGCCATGCTGGCCCTAACCGGCATCGTGGTGGGTCACGACCTCAAGGGACCCACCATCCCCCTTCTCGGCATTGGCCTTGGCCAGTTGATCGCCTTTGCGACCTTCTGGCTCGCCCAGCTATTCTTCGTCGCCAAAGGCCTGGCCGCCATTCGCCGTTTCGAGACCTGGACGGCGCCCCTGAAGATCGTGGTCTGTATCGCCCTGGTCTGGTGGGCGCTTCACACGGCAGGGGGCCTTGGCCCCATCATGGCGACGCCCTCGGCCTTCGCGGCGGGGGGCGCGAAGCAGGGGCTGTTCTGGAAGACGTTCTGGCCGATCTTCACCGCCATGGCCGGATATTGGGGCGCTCTCGCGCTCAATATTCCGGATTTCACCCGCTTTTCCCGGAGCCAGGCGGATCAGGCCATAGGCCAGGCGGTGGGCCTGCCCGGCCCCATGGCGCTTCTCGCGCTGGTGAGCGTCATCGTCACCTCAGCCACCGTGATCATCTACGGCAAGGCGATCTGGGACCCGGTGGCGCTGTCGGGCGATATCGGTGGGGTGGGCGTGATGATCGGTCTGGTGATCATCACGATCGATACGGTGTCGGTGAATATCGCCGCCAATCTGGTGGGACCCGCCTATGATTTCTCGGCTCTCTGGCCGCGGCGCATTTCCTATCGCACCGGCGGTTATATCACCGCGGCCCTGGGCGCCCTGATCATGCCCTGGAAGCTCCTGGAGACGACCCAGGGCTATATCTTTGTCTGGCTCACGGGCTATGGCGCGCTTCTGGGACCTATCGCCGGGATCATGATCGCTGACTATTGGTTGGTGAGGCGCACGCGTCTGATTGTCGGCGATCTCTATGCGACGCACGGCGTCTATGGCTATCGCGGGGGCTGGAACCCGGCCGCCCTCATCGCCTTCATCGCGCCTATACTGGTCAATCTGCCGGGCTTCCTGCACAGCGCGGCGCCGGCCGCCTTCGGCTTCCTGGGGCCCTTCTGGACCGGCCTTTACGATTATGCCTGGTTCATCGGCGTGGGCTTCGCCTTCACGCTCTATGCCCTGCTGATGTCGCGCCGGGCAGCGCGATGACGGTGGCCCTCCCTGGCCCGCTCGGGCCACATCTCGTCGATGAATCCCTACCGACGCCGCTCTATCATCAGATCTATCTGATGCTGCGCGAGCGGATCGTCTCGGGTCAGTTGGCGGCTGGCGAGATGCTGGACGGCGAGCAGGAGATGGCCCGGCGCCTTGGCGTTTCCCGGATCACCGTCAAGCGGGCCTTGAATGAGCTCGCCGCCAGAGGCCTCGTTGAACGTCATCGCGGACGGGGCACGACCGTGGCTGGCAGCGCTGTTATCCCGCTGGTCGCTGGCGGTTTCGACACCTTGCTGGAAAGTCTCCAGCGCATGGGCTTGCAGACCGATGTGGAGCTTCTGGATGTGGCAGAAGTGGCTGCGGGGCTCGCCATCGCCGAGCGCCTTGAGATTAAGGCCGAGGCCCTTGTGCAGCGTGCGGTCCGGCTTCGAAAACTGAATGGCGAGCCCTTCTCGCATCTTGTGAACTACATTCCAGCGGCCATCGCGCGCCGCTACAGCCTTGAGGAACTCGGCTCAACCTCGATGCTCACCCTCCTGGAGCGCGCCGGAGCGCCGGCGCAGGAGGCCGAACAATGGATCAGCGCCGTGGCGGCGGGCGCGGTGGTCGCCGCAGCGCTGGACGTGGCGCCGGGCGCGCCCCTTTTGAGGATCGACAGGGTGATGCGCGGCCCGCGTCGCAAACCCGTTCAGTTCATCGAGGCCCATTATCGTCCCGACCGGTTCCACTATCACTTCCGCACCCACAAGAACGCCCGGGGCGCCGGCGACTGGACCTATAACGGGTGAGAGGCGGCGCCTCGCCTTTGGCGCGCCCCAAATGATATAGATTTAGACCTTATTCGTCCGCGTCATCTCAAAGGACCCGCCATGACCGAAGCCCTCCATTTCGCCCCGACCATGGTCAGCGACGGCCGCACGGCGAAGGAGATTTTCGAGCAGATCAGGGCCAATCCGGCCCGGGCGAAATTCGGCTTCGGCGAGCGCATGGCGATCGTCAATATCGACTTTCAGCAAGCCTATACGCGGCCCGATCTGTTCCCGGCGACCGCCTATGTCACCGATCCCGAGCAGATCGCCCACACCAATCGGATATCCGCCCTCGCCAGATCCAAGGGCATGCCGGTGATCTGGACCCGTGTGGCCTACAAGCCGGATGCGGGCGACGCGGGGGTCTGGGGCACCCGGACCAACACGCCCGATAGCCTCCAGAACATCAAATATGACTCGCCGCGCCACGCCTTTGACCCACGGGTCGAAATCGATGAAAGCGTGGACCTCGTCTTCACCAAGCGCATGCCGAGCGCGTTTTTCGAGACGCCGCTGCCCAGTTATCTGATCTGGCACAAGGTGAACACCGTGGTGATCACGGGCGGCTCGACCTCGGGCTGCGTGCGCGCGACGGCGGTGGATAGCCTCTCGCATGGCTATCGCACCATCGTTCCGGAGGAGTGCGTGGCGGACAAGCATGAGAGCTATCACTTCGCCAATCTCACCGACCTTCTGATCAAATATGCCGATGTCGTGCCGGTGGCCGAGGTGTCAGCGTGGCTGACCAAGACCTAAGCCGCCGCGTCGGCGATCTCACTGGCGGTGGCTGTCCACACCCGCGAGTCCGCGGCGAGGCCGGTCAATACCTCGCGCAGGGCCGAGATGCGGAAGGGCTGGCCGATCACGTAGGGGGTCAGGGTAAAGCCGAGGACCCGGCCGCCGCCCTGGGAGACCGATTCCGCCGCCAGATAGTCGCGGGATTCCAGGATTTGGGCCGCCCAGTCATCCTCGGCCTGACGCCGATCAATCAGAAGCGCGCGGTCATCGAGCTCGTTGGAGAGCGGAACCGCGGTCACTACGCCTGACGGCGTGGTCATGGCCGTGGGAAGATCATCCTGCTCCCAGTCAAGACAGATCTCGAATCCCGCCCCGGCGATGAGATCCAGGGTGGCGTAGGACTGCTGGCGCGCGGGACTGAGCCAGGCGCGAGGCGACAATCCGGCGGCGGCGAACTTAGCGCGGGCCTCGGCGATCCAGGCCGCTTCCACGCCCGCCTCCAGGCCGGACCAGTGAATATGCTCGGGCGAGAGGCCATGGACGGCGATCTCGTGGCCGCCGTCACGGATGGCCGACACCAGGGGCGAGAGGCGCTCAAGCTGATGGGCGTTGATCGCGAAGGTGGCGCGAAGGCCCGTTTGCGCGAGTTCATGCAGGATGCGGAACACCCCGACCCGGTTTCCATAGTCCCGTGTCGTATAGTGCCGAAGGTCGGGATAGGGCGTCACCATGGCGCCAGGGTGTTTGAACGGCTTACCGGAGGGGTTGAGGGCGTGGTGCTCAATGGGAACGACGATCATCGCCGCCACCGCTGCGCCATGGGGCCAGGCCACGGGCGCGCGACGCGATGAAGGGCGCCAGTCATAGAGAGTCTGGTCCATCCCATAGGCGCGGTGGGGATAGGTGAGATAATCCTCAGGCAGCGACATGGTCGAACCCCGTTCCCCCGGCAGCCAGGCCGCGACGGGCGATATCGCCGAGCGTGCCGTCCCAGTAGGTCTTTCGGTAAT
>Ga0116227_10013798_pt1 | contig 12561 bp, 13 predicted proteins | sample S1TSphgellanicum_FD_89693 | JGI IMG/M metagenome (GOLD analysis project Ga0116227, IMG submission 89693) | Host-associated microbial communities from peat moss isolated from Minnesota, USA - S1T2_Fb - Sphagnum magellanicum MG | ecosystem: Host-associated > Plants > Peat moss > Unclassified... | reverse complement strand
CTGACGATTACAGCCGTTTTAAATTCGGAGATGAATTGGTATCCCGCACTTTTGGTAAAGAATTAGCCGAGGGCTTTGTCCGGGATTTTTTAGTTCATAACCTGATCACCGGGCAAATCGTTGTGATCTCCAGTCCGTACTGCTTTATTCCTACAGCTACTTTTGCCATGAAGAATCATTTTGTTAACCGACTGAACCGTTGGTTAGTAGAAAATGGTGGATTGGTGGTGCAGGAAGCTAAAGTACACAGGACCATTACGTATAAGGAGGATTATGGTGAGTTGACTGCTGAAGAAAGGATGAAGTTGATTGGCAATGACTCTTTTCATATTGATAGGGATTTTTTGACTGACAAGACTTTGTTGTTTTTGGATGATATTAAAATAACGGGTAGCCATGAACGGATGATTTTGAAAATGGTTAAGGAATACGGACTGAAGAATGACATCCACATGCTGTATTTTGCAGAGCTGGTGAACAAAGAAATTCATCCCAATATTGAAAACCATTTGAATTATCACCAGGTTAAATCAATTTTCGATTTAGATGAGATTGTCAACAGCGGTTATTTTAGTATAAACACCAGGATTGTTAAATATATCTTAAATTGCGATTTCGATAGCTTTACTATTTTTTTAGAAAAGCAAAGTCCGGAGTTTATCAACAATTTGTACGATTTGTCGTTAGGTAACAGTTACCATCTGATTCCATCATACGCTAAAAATTTGAATTTTATAAAGAACTTCTTAAATAATAAAAACTATAAATTGATTTAAATATGGCTATTAACTTGCAAAAAGGGCAAAGAGAGAACATTGATGCTCCCAAATTTACCATCGGTTTAGGCTGGGACAACAACAGCTCATCCACTGGTTCGGCCTTTGATTTAGATGCTTCTGTGTTTATTTTGAATGATCAGAAAAAATTGGTTTCTGATGAGCATTTGGTATTTTATAACAATTTGAAATCGCCAGATGCTGCGGTAGAACATACTGGAGATAACCTGACTGGTGCTGGAGATGGCGATGATGAGCAAATCAAAGTTGATTTGACCAAAATTGATAGCAAAGTAAATGAAATTTGTATTGTGGTTACGATTCATGATGCTGATAACAGAAGACAAAATTTTGGACAGATAAGAAATTCTTACGTGCGTATTTTTGATGCGGTGACGAATGAAGTGATACTGAAATATGAATTGGAGGAAGACTTTTCTATTGAAACAGCGGTTGAATTTGGAAGAATTTATAAACGTGATGGCAAATGGAAATTTGAGGCTGTAGGTGTGGGTATGAAAGGCGGTTTACAGGATTATTTAAATAAATATCAATAAGGAATTATGGCAATTAATCTTCAAAAAGGACAACGTATTAGTCTCGAAAAAAGTAATGGAAGCAAGCTTCAAAGTGTTTGCGTAGGCATTAACTGGGGTGCAATCGAAAGAAAAGGTTTTCTGGGTTTTGGTAAATCCAAGGAAGCAGTAGACCTGGATGCAAGTTGCGCATTGTATAATGAAAATAAACAGCTTACTGAGGTTGTTTATTTTGGGAATTTGGGCTCTAAAGACGGTTCTGTTAAACACAGTGGTGATGATTTGACTGGCGATATGGGCGGTGATGATGGTCTGGATAATGAGATCATTACCCTTGATTTTTCACGCTTAAACCCAAGCGTGAATTATGTGGCTTTTGTATTGAACAGTTTTAGGGGACATGATTTTGGTACTATCCCTTTTGCCTCAATACGCATTTATGAAGGAACACCTAAACATGTAAACGAGGTTTTTGCTACCTATGACATTGCAAACGGATCTAATTTTGCAGGTCACGTTTCTATGGTGATGGGTGTGTTTTACAAGAAAAACGGCGAATGGAAATTCAATGCCATTGGCGAACCAACTAAAGATAAAAAATTGGAAGAAACTGTTAAAACGGTAACTCAAAGTTATTTATAGTGGTTGATTTGAATGATTAATTAGATTATGGAAACAAACCAAAACGAGCTGGAACCAGCTGCAGGCACTTTAAAGCTGGATAAGGATGGGAATGTCAATTTAGCGGTCATTACTCCGGAAGATCAGAAAAAATACCAGGAGATCAGTAAATCACTGGAACCCTCTGATGTAAACTCGATTCTGAATTATGGAATAGAAGCTCAGAATTCTATGGAGAAGTATAGCAATGATTTTCTGTCATCTGTGCGAACTTACAACAGCGGCGAAGTTGGTGGACTGATCAATGAGTTGCTCACTGAACTGAATTATATTGATGTTAGTGAGTTGGAACAAAGTGGTTTTAAGTCGTTCATTTCGAAAATACCTTTCCTGAAGAATCTGGTTGTTGATGTTAAAAAGCTATTCCAAAAGTATGACGTAGTAGTTAATAATATTGATAAGATTACCAATAAGGTTAAGGCCGGTCGGTTAAATTCTATCAAGGACAACAGTTCGCTGCAAACTATGTTTGATAGCAATGTAGGCTATATTCATCAAATGGAAGACCTGATTATATCGGGGCAACTGAAGTTCGATGAGCTGAGCCTTAAACTGGCGGAAATGGAGGGAAGACCTGCAGATTATCAGGATTATGAAATTGCTGATTTAAGAGATTTCACCAGTAGACTGGATAAACGCCTGGCGGATATGAAGATTGTGCGTTTCATCATGCTTCAGTCTTTGGCTCAGATCAGGGTGGTACAGAACAATAATACTTCAATTGCTGAAAAAGCACAATCTATTGTATCTACTACGATTCCCGTTTGGAAAAACCAGCTAACCATTGCTGTAGCTTTACAAAGGCAAAAGGCAAATGTGGAAATGCAGAAAAAGATTTCGGATACAACCAATACCATTTTGCAGAAAAATGCAGAAATGCTGAAACAAAACAGTATTGACGTGGCAAGAGAAAACGAAAAAACAGTCGTATCTTTGGATACGCTTAAACGGACAACACAGTCGCTGATCGAAACGCTGAATGAAGTGAAGATAATTCATGAAGATGGTGCGCAAAGCAGGAGGGTGCTGGATGGCGAATTGAAAACTTTGGAAGCTGAATTGAAAAAAAACGTTACCAGAGTTAATTAATTTTAACAAATGGATGAACGCCGCGCATATATTTTAAAAGAGTCGAACACTGAGATTAGCCGCTTGCAGCTACTCTCGGTGTTTTTTGATGAAGAGGCGGTTTACAGAATTTTTTTAAGAAGTCAGGTTATTCACCACCTTTTTGAAAGCAATGATGAACTTGATATTGATAAACTTGAACTTTTTCATGTTCAGTTTACTTCGAGTGTGATTGAGCTTTTACGAAAGATTAAAAAGAATAACGAAAAGAACGTGAGCCTCATTTACGATGAGATCCACATGAATGAGGAACTGATTGATCAGATGAACGGGGCTGTATTTACAGAACAGAATTTCAATCTCGATAAACAACGCCAGGCGCTAAAGGTTAATTTGTCTTTAAGGAAGCTGTTTGAGGTATTGTCAGACCATAGTTCTGAATTTCCCTTTTCAAAAAATATCAATTCATTTAGTTCCCGCTATGCCAAAGATTTTTATTACAACATTACACCGGATGAATTGAGTCAGTTGATTCAATATGATCCTAAGGATATGTATGTGGACGTTTCTGCAAGTATAGAGCGTAAGTTGATGGGACTACTCTGTAAGTACGACTTTAAAACTACGTTTTTTTATGGTTTGAAGTCTGGTCAGTTGATTATTGAGGTATACAAATTTTTGGATATTGACCGATATTTTCTGTTTTTTCCGAGCAGAAATTTATTTCTTTTTTGCGATTTGTCCATCCTCAAAAATGTGGATTGGACCACTAATTTATCTGAAAGGGCTAAGATTATTCAAGAACTAGCTTATAAGAACGATCAGTTAGAAAGTAGTGCTGCAGCGCTAAAAACTTACATTCCTAGAGAAATCATCAGTTTACTGGAAGAAAACTATTTGAAAATCTCAGACCTTAATTTCCTGGAACATTTAAATAATTTTGATGTACAGGCAAATATTTTAAAAGCGATGCTTAAAACCGATCTTTTTTAGCATTTTTAAACCAATTGTATCAATAAGAATAATTTATAAATAAAAGATGGATAATATGATTAATCATCCCGGTGTGATCATCGGGTTTGCAGTGTTGGTAACAGTGATGTTGCTCCTGGATTTGGGCGTGTTCAATAAAAAGGTACATGCTGTAAGTAGTAAAGAAGCGGCCATTTGGTCTGTGGTATGGATTAGCTTATCTATGGCTTTTAGCGGGGTGATTTACCTGACTTCTGGATTTGAAAAATTCACTCAGTTTCAGTCGGCTTACTGGATTGAGAAGGCACTATCTGTAGATAACCTTTTTGTATTTATTTTGGTTTTTGGTTTTTTTAAAGTACCTAAAGAATTGCATCATAAAGTGCTTTTTTGGGGTATTATAGGCGCTTTGTTATTCCGTGCCATCTTTATTTTTGCCGGTGTGGGGCTGATCAATCTGACTTATCTGCCAGACATGGTTTTGTTCGGTCATCACATGAGCATCAATGTGATTTTGTTGTTATTTGGTCTGTTCCTGATTTATGCGGGTATTAAATCTGGTTTTGCCGGCGACGATGACGATGAAGACAAAGATTTTAGTAAAAGTGCAGGTGCCCGTTTAATTTATAAATTCTTTAAAGTAAGTAAGGAATTTGATGGAGCCAAGTTTTTTACGGTTGAAAATGGTGTTAAATTGGCTACGCCTTTGTTGGTTGTTGTAGCGGTGATCGAATTTACGGATTTGCTGTTTGCGGTAGATTCTATTCCTGCAATATTTGCGATTGCGCCTGATGATCCACTGATCTTGTATACCTCTAACATTTTTGCCATCTTAGGTTTAAGAGCATTGTACTTTTTGTTGGCCAATTTCATTCATATGTTTAGCTTATTGAAATACGGATTGGCTATCATTTTGACGTTTATCGGTATTAAAATGGTCATTGCTCCGTTGTATCACATTTCATCGCCATTGTCTTTGTCGATTGTAGGGGGGGTGTTAATTCTTTCGGTAATTGCATCGTTGATCTTTGCGCCTAAAAAGGAAGAGGCAGGTAGCTAGTAATCTAAAATACGCTTTACTGAAGTCATTTCAGAAAGCTTTAAAACAAAAAAAGCCTGGTCAATTGACCAGGCTTTTTTTGTTTTAAAGTATTTCTAGACTAGTATAAAGTAAACTCTACTCTACGATTTTTCTGACGACCTTCAGCAGTTTTGTTTGAAGCGATAGGTTGGTTTGGACCGTAACCTGTTGCTTCGATGCGTGAAGCGTTAGCACCTTGAGATACTAAGTAAGCTTTGATGGCTTCAGCTCTTTCTTTCGATAAACGTAAGTTTAAAGCCATTGAACCAGTATTATCTGTGTGACCAGCTAATTTTAAGCTAAAGTTTTTCTCTACCAATAGGGCAGCAACTTTATTTAAAGTAGTATAAGATTTGGCACGTATTGTTGCTTTACCCAAATCGAACTCTAAGTTTTTGATGGCTTCATCCACAACTTTACGATCGGCTTCAGTTACTACAACTTTAGTTTCTTTAATGACTTCACGTTGAACTTTGATTGGGCAACCTGCACCATCAACCACTGTATTTGCAGGGGTACCTGGGCATTTGTCAAATTTGTTAGCTACACCATCACCGTCATCATCACCCATTTCCTGAGCATATTTTGCAGCAATAGCTTCTCTGTCTCTTCTTGCATTTTCCTCAGCAGTAGATAATGCTCTTCTTAAATCAGCACTTTCTTCGGCACTCTGGTTACGTAAGTTAGCTAATGAGCTGTAGTTTTGTAATTGTGGTTTTTCTTTGCTTCCCAATGCAAATTCTAAACCTACGTGTCCGTAAGAGAATTTGTCATTGCTTCTACCTGACGTATATCCATCAAATTTATCAGATTTCACAAAGTTGACATCATAACCGAAATCTATATTGATTCCTTTAGACACACCCAGTTTGAAACCTACACCAACTGGAATGAATACTCTTTCTTTGTAACCTTCGTTAGCCGCAGTACCAAAAACCGAGGTTGGAACATTGGTAGTCGTTGCACCAACTACACCATATCCAGCACCTGCTTTTAAATAAGGAATAAGCACTGCATTTTCTTGGTTAATGCTGATGTTTGCGATGTTATAAACGGCGGTTAATGATCCAGACCATTCAATTTTGGTTTCGTAACTTGAGTTGGCTAAATAAGTACGAGTATCACCAAACTCACCACTAAATGCTCTTAAACCTTCCATTTTTCCACGTAAGAAATCCAATTGAAGACCTAAACCTGGCAATACTTGTTTCTTAACGAAAGCCCCGTATCCTATAGATTTTCCTTCGTTAGCCGACTGGAAATCACGTTCTTTTCCATTGAAGATTGTATTTTGGCTTAATATACCGCCGTGAATTCCTACAGACCAGGTCCGGAACTCTTTTGATGCAAACCTACCACTTGATGGAGCATCCTGTGCGAACAATTGCGATGAAGCTCCCACCAGGGCAACTACCATTGCTGCTTTTGTAATTTTCGATTTCATTTTTCTTGTTATTAGATATATGTATTTTCAGTTGCTTAAATAATACTGAACGACCAATTCATGTAATAATCTTGCCAAAGCCCATTTTTAAGAATAATAATTACTAATTAATTAAAAATCAGTGCATTATTGTCAGATCTGGGCTGGCTAAAAAAAATGAAACATCTGTTTAAATCAGGGATAATGTGTATAGTTTTTGCTACAACCTAGCTTTAATGGATTGGAATTACAATTCAAATATTTCACCTTTTTCGGGAATGCTTACCGCATAACCCGAAGATTTAAGGGCTTCAGATAGGCTATTGAGGCTCTTTATTTCTCCATGGACTAGAAATACTTGTTTCAATTTCAGCGGATTCTGTTGTTTCACGGTGTTGAGCAGGTCGTTGTGATCACCGTGACCGCTTAGCAAATCAGTTTGCTTGATTGTGGCGTAAACCATGAGATCGCGGTGACGCAGTCGAACGATTGGATCGCCTCTAAGCAACCTGTTACCGAGCGTGCCTTTGGCGCAATAACCTATAAATAAAATGGTGCAGTAGTAGTTTTGTATATTATAATATAGGTGATCCTGGATTCTTCCCCCTTCAAGCATTCCGGCGGAGGAGATGATGATGCAGGGTTCATGATAGTTTGAAATAGATATACTTTCCCGTTTCTCATGGACATAGAATAGTCCATCAAATTCAAAGCGATCTCCTTTACGGCTATAGAAATCTTGCGATTCTTTGTTGAGTAAATTCTGGTGTTTACGGTAGATATCGGTTGCAACTTCTGCAAGCGGACTGTCGACAAAGACCTTAATGTGAGGTAATAGTTTTTCGGTAAATATTTTGTTTAGCGCGTACACCAGTGCTTGTGTACGGCCTATACTAAAGGCTGGTATGATTAACCGCCCTGGAAATTTGATGCAAGTTTCATTGATGGTTGTGATGAGCTCTTCCTGAAGCGTTGTTCCTGTACTGTGCAGTCGGCCACCGTAAGTGGATTCTGAAACCAGGTAGTCTACTTGAGGTATGGCTTCGGGATCAACCAATACGGGATAGTTGTGCCGACCAATATCTCCGGTGAATGCGATTTTTTTCTGTATTCCCTGATCGTCTACAGTTAAAACAATAGCTGCTGCACCTAATAAGTGTCCTATTGGAACAAATAGCAGACTGACAGCTGAATTGATTTTAAAATCCTTATGGAAACCTATTGTCACGAATCGATCTACAGTTTCCATCACATGCTTTTGTAGATAGAGTGGTGCTGGACCTGATCTGGAACGCCGGTTTCTGTTCCGTTTGTTCTGTTTATTTAGAAAAATGTTAACAGAATCCAGTAATAAAACCTCAGTGAGATCTGCTGTAGGCGGGGTACATAGAATCTGGCCTTTAAAGCCCATTCGTATTAAAGTTGGCAAATTGCCTGAATGATCGATATGGGCATGTGTTAACAACACGACGTCAATTGTGCTGGGATCAAAAGGGAAATATTGATTCTCTTCTTGAAAAATGTGCTTTTCATAATCTAACCCACAATCAATTAGTATGTTGTAGTTAGGTAACTGGAGCAGGTGCATACTTCCTGTTACCTGTTGCGCTGCTCCCCAAATGGTCAATTTCATCTATTTATTTTATTGTTTTTTAGTTTTCATGTGGAGTCCGGCAGGCGTTAAAATTATTATGTGATCCTCTTAGGTCCATTTGCTAAGTTATCTTAATTTCTCATTTTAATGTCAATTGGTTTCAAAAATTATAGCTTGTTGGAATTTAGCCATTGGGTCCAATTGGCTACTAGGTAGTTATAGTTTAAAATTTTGGTAGCAAGTGTGCCGTCAATTATTTTCCAATTTTTCAGTTCATCGATGAATGAGGGTTTTTGCAAGCCTGCTTTTATACTGGCACGGGTATAGAACTTCTGTTTTTGTGGATGATCTGGAGCACAGGCATTGAAAGTATGGCCATAGGCGTTTTGTAGGATGATTTGAAGTGTCAGCGATAAGCAATCATCGAGGTGAATGAGGTTAATTGGTGCCCGACCGTTGGGAAGCTCTGTTTTTCCGGCAAAAAACTTACCCGGGTCTCGTCCCGGACCTATTAATCCAGCAAATCTGATGATCGTTGTCTGGAAATCATTTTGCGCCTTCAGTAGATTTTCGGCTTCCAGTATTGCCTTTCCAGAATCGGTCACTGGGCTGAGTGCTTCATCTTCCTTAACAGATTTGTTCTGTTCTCCATATACGGCAGTTGAGCTTATAAAAATCACATTTTGTATCGGGCTATCTTTTATTAGATGAATGAGCTGGTTGATTTTATCGACAAAAATATTTTGTGCTGATGCACTTTTTTTTGGTGGAATACAGATGATGAGCAGATCACTTTCAAAGAAGTCTACGTTGATTTGGCTTTCTTCTTTACCCAGTAGCAGTAAATGTGCTGATATCCCTTCCCTCGCCAGCGTAGAAAGTTTTTCCGGACTTGTAGTAGAGCCCTTGACCTGGTAGTTTTGTTGTCTTAATAATTTAGCGAGTTCCATTCCATACCAGCCGCAACCTAGTATGCTTACTGTTTTTGTTTGTTTGCTCATGCTGGTTTCATCTTTTTGCAGATCGATTTTTGATTGGATTCAAAAAAAAAGAGGTAATGCAACGCATACCTCCCTCGAATTGAGAAAATGAATAGATTAAAGTAAAGTCACATTTTGTGCTTCAGGACCTTTTTTGCCATCATTTAATTCGAATTCTACACTGTCACCTTCATTCAGTTCCCTGAACGAATCACCTGCAATTGCAGAAAAGTGTACGAAAATATCTTTTCCTCCAGTTTCCGGAGTTATAAATCCAAATCCTTTTGCAGAATTAAACCATTTAACTTTACCTGTTGTACGCATAATATTTATATATTTCGATGTGAAAGTAATCAATTGATCATTAATATCAAAATCGAATAACCCGCGTGCCGATATCGAAAAAATAAAATCTAAACACTAAAGAATAAAACATTTGCTGCATTTCTTTTGTTAATTATCTATAAAATAAACAGTTTGATGTTGATCACAAAGGAGAATTTATGGGAACGCATCCTAAATTGAAATTAAAGAAGTGGCGTGATGAGTCTGATAATCTTGGTCTTGATGCGGATGAATCTTCTTATGGCTGTCCGAGATTGTCATTAAATGATGATAACGAACGGATATCCGGTAATGAAGATGGAGAGCATGATGAAAAAGGATTTGATGGACATGATCGTTTTTCTTCATTAGATGATAAATAACGGCTCGTAATTTGTACTGATACGTGACACACCTATAAAACCTAAAATATGAAACCTATATATGCTATATTGTTAGTCACCGGCTTGCTTTCAGCCTGTACCAATCATGCCAAAGAAGAGGCACAAATCAGACAACAGGCAGTGGTTGCTGTTAGAGACAGCCTTAAGTTAGATAGTTTTAAGCGGGCAGAGGCTCAAAAAAAAGAAGATGCTAGTGTTGCTGCCCAGGTTAAGCTAGCGAAAGAGACAGCGGTTAAAGCGGAAAAAAAGACTTTATTACTTTCAGAAAGAAGTGAAGCGGCGGGCAGTAAATCGACTTCGTCGGGTTCTACCGTTAAGAAAAAGGGTTGGAGCGATGCTGCTAAAGGAGCGGTTATTGGTGCCGGAGCAGGCGCTTTGGGCGGTGCGCTTATCGATAAGAAAAAAGGAAGGGGCGCGGTGATTGGGGGGGTAGTTGGAGCGGGCACCGGTTACTTAATTGGAAGGGGACAGGATAAGAAATCGGGGCGTGTGCCAGCTAAAAACTAATTTAATCACAGCAGAACACATGAGGAATTGATCTTTTGTTGGCAGGGCTTAGGCTCAATTTAATTTGATTTTTTGTCATTTTGGTCAACAATTTATTTTACGATTTCGGTCTTCTTAAAAATATATATTATAAATATTTCGTATGTTCGTTTACTATAAGCTAATATAGTTCTGGAATTACAAATGCAGCAATGGCTAAGAAACAGATATTAATAGTTGATGACGAAATTACCATACTCAAACTTCTTAATTTTGTACTGTCGACTGATTACGAGTTGATTATCAAGACTAGTGGGGTTGAGGCGCTGAGTTGGCTTGAAGAGGGCAATTCCCCCGCGCTTATCATATCCGATTTGGAAATGCCGTATTTTGACGGAAGTTCCTTTATATACAATCTTAAAATAAGCGGTTTTTATAGGGATACACCCGTGATTATTTTGTCTGGAGCTGCTGATTTGGCTGAGAAGGTTAACAAAATGCCTTTTGAATTAGACGATTTTATACCAAAACCATTTAATCCATCACAACTTAAAGAAGCTATCGCTAATGTATTTAGAAAATATGACACTGTCAGGGGTTAATTCGGCTGCTAACAATAAGTCAATTACGCTGCTGTATTCAGCGCCTTCATTTTCGGAAGAGTTGTTGCCACAGTTTACTATTTTCTTTAATGTAAATCGTGTTGATACCTTGGAGGATGTAGATGTTTTCCTGAACGAACAGTCTATTTATACCTTGCCAGATGTAATTCTATTAGAGGTTGACGCTGATCAGAAATGTTTTGAATATATCGCCAAGTTAAAAATGAACGTACTGCTTAAGGGCTTGGTGATTATTTTATTGGGTAAAGAGATTGATCCAAAGGTTAGGGTTTTGGCGATGAAGCATAAAGTAAACGACTTATATATTGCGCCTTTTCCCCTGAATGATATTTGCGAAAGAATTTTCTTTTTGGTTAAATTTAAACTGATTAAGCCTCAGCTTTCAGACCTTTCAAATATCAATTTTACTTACCAAATGCCATTTGGAAAGCGACTGTTTGATATCGTAGCTTCTGGATTTGCCCTATTGCTAATTTCTCCTTTGTTGATTGGAGTTGCCGTTATTGTAGCTTTTGAATCTAGGGGACCAGTAATTTTCAAAAGTAAAAGGGTTGGAACCGGGTATAGAATATTTGATTTTTATAAATTTCGATCGATGAGGACGGGTGCAAGTGAAGAGCTGGTACAATTGTCTGATTTGAATCAGTATGATAAGTCGGAGGCTGGTAAGAGTACGTTTGTGAAATTGAAGAATGATCCACGGATTACCAAATTCGGACAATTCATCAGAAAGTATAGTATTGACGAGCTACCTCAGTTGTTTAATGTATTTAAAGGTGATATGTCCTTGGTTGGTAATAGACCTTTACCATTATATGAGGCTGAAATGTTGACTTCTAATGAATGGACAATGCGTTTCCTGGGACCTGCGGGATTGACTGGTTTATGGCAGGTAAGCAGAAGGGGAAAAGCCGATATGTCTGAGCGGGAACGTAAAAAATTAGATAATTTTTATGCGCATAACCATTCTTTTTGGTTGGATATCAAAATTTTGATGAAAACTTTACCGGCTATTGTTCAAAAAGAGTCGGTTTAGAAAAACACAATTGATAAAAAAGGGATTAAACATGGTGTTTAGTCCCTTTTTTATTGAGGTACAGGATTATTATTTATCGTCGCAATTTTGACGCGTAATGTTCACACCGTTTAGTATAACATCAAATTCGGTACGTCGATTCAGTTGCTGGTCGGCTTCTGAGCATTCTACACCATCATAGCACCTGTTTACCAATCTAGTTTTACCGTAATATTCAATCTTTATTCTATCTGCTCTTATTCCTTTGGCTACCAGGTAAGCTTTAGCATTGGCACCTCGGTTTAAAGACAATCGTCTGTTGTATTCTTCTGAGGCACGGCTGTCACAGTGGCTTGATGTAATGACGGTGATTTCAGGATATTTTCTCATCAAGGTTGCCAGCTCTTCTAGAGCCGGTCGGGCATCAGGTCTGATTTCATACCGATCTAAATCGTAATAGATGTTTTTTACGGCGAAGACCTTTTTAAGAGAATCGCAGTTGTTTAATACATATTGTTGTTGACTTTCTGTTTTATTAAGACGAATATCCATTTTAATGATGGAATCCTGAGTGATGCCTAAAGACGTTACAAATCCG
>Ga0116227_10013797_pt1 | contig 12561 bp, 6 predicted proteins | sample S1TSphgellanicum_FD_89693 | JGI IMG/M metagenome (GOLD analysis project Ga0116227, IMG submission 89693) | Host-associated microbial communities from peat moss isolated from Minnesota, USA - S1T2_Fb - Sphagnum magellanicum MG | ecosystem: Host-associated > Plants > Peat moss > Unclassified... | reverse complement strand
TTATTTTTTTTTTTTTTTTGAGGAATTGGAATGTGTCTTTGGTGTTTTTGTTAAGTTTTTGATGAGTAGGGTTTAATGGAATTTGGATTCAGAAACGTGGGAGATATTGAATTTTTAAGTGATTTCTGGCGCTGAAAATTCCAAATAAATTCAAAAAAATGAGGTTTTGGAAGGAAAAATCAGTTGAGGACACAGTAACACTCGGGCCAACGGCACGGGCCACACTAGTACTATTTATTACAAAAGACCGTACAGTACACAACAGGCACTACGGTTTAAAGTACTGTACACACAAAATGCACACAAACAGCGTGTGTTTGGTTTTTAAAGAAACTGGCACTTTTTACTACAACTACAGTACTGCTCTCATGCCCTTTGGGAGTCTGATTTGGTGTAGGGTAGGCAAACTAGTTGGCGATAGTACACTTAAAAACACAGAGGAACTTAGTGATCTGAGCAGACCTCTGTTGCCTCTGGCATCCAAAGATGAGTTGGAGAGCAGCTCTGGGTGCACCTAGTGTGCTTTAGATAGTTGGATTTGGACTACAGATGCAAAAGATATGGTCTCTGGAAGTTTTTTGTGTCATTGTCCCAAAAAAAAGTCCCAAACATTTTTCCTCTCTTGCGTTCAAGAAATGGAAATCTTATCAATGTACATCCATGCATTGACACATGTCACAAATTCACCCTATCACCAAACAATCTCATATTCAAACTAATCATGTTCGTTGAAAAAACTACACATCTTTATTCAATGGCTGAGATCAAAACCCTAAAAATGGCAAAATTAGTGTTCAATCATCAAACCCTAAAGGTTTGTTAAACCCTAAATTAGTCATCACTCTCTCACATGGCGTCGACCCAAAAACTCCCTACCCCCTCCCCCTTTTGTCTCCTATCCACGCATGGGTCAAATTCCCGTGAATGCATTTCCTATCACTTCTCTAGTTTCTCCTCCCTCTTCTATCTCCCGTTCACACGTGTGTTGAATTCCCCTCAACTCGATTTCCACTCCCCCTTCCATTTCCTCTTCACATGTGGGTAAAGTTCTCTTCTTCACATGCAAGTCAGGTTTCCCTTGATTCAATTCCCACTCCCCCTTCCACCTCCTCTCCCCACATGGATCAAGTTCCCCACAACTCAATTCCCACTCACCTCTTTGATTTCTTTCTAGCACGCGAATGTCCTAGCGTGAAGCTCTAGCGCATGAATGTCCTACAAGTATGGCAATTCCTTTTAAAAGGAGCTCAAACTTCCATGATTTGAACTTCTTGTTTTAGTTTTAGTACAAGCAAAGGGAATGCACAACTTGATGCAAATTTTTGGAATGTAATATGGTTTTTGCATTATGATATTTCTCTACAAGTTGGGAGATGAGTGAGGTGGAGTGAAATGAAAGCACATTGCAACAGCAAACAACTTTGTTAAAAAATTTACATTTGTAATCATGTATCAAACAACATGAAATTATTTTTCAGCTTTGATGTTGTGTTTTCTAATAAATAGTTTAACAATGGATCATTTTCACTCTTACTTACTCTAGATGTGGTTTTCCCATTTCTTTTGTTTGCTCTTAATGCATTGCTTGAAGTAGGTTCTTTTACATCTTCCAAATTAGTGGTAGCTGAATTTTAGCTTGGCCTTCATTGATATTAGTTGAAGTGTTATTCTTTGGTTCAAAGTTCATCTTCATTGGATGAAAATGTATCCTCTATGTTGTAGTGTACTTACATTTGTGATGAAGATGAACATAGATGCAATGCAGAAAATACATATATCTAATGAGGATTTATTTGATGATTTGAATTATACAAAATGCTAATGGTTTAATTTTCAAATAAGTGACTAAAATGACTTCCCAATCTATGAATGTATAAATAAATATTTTTACTATTAAACCAAATTATTGTGGATGTCAATGGTGTTACTTTGATTACTTCAATGCACAATGGTCATTTCTATATGGAAAAATGCATGTAAATTCAAATGACATTCTAGAGTTACAAGATTGGAGTTTTTAGTCTTGACATCACCAAAAAACGCACAATTACTAATCCAATCTACTAATGTTTTCAATAACAAATTTGTAAGATAATCATTTTTATATGGAGAATTGCATGTAAATTTGGATCACATCTAAAATTACAAGATCATTAAAGATCTTTCAATTTTAACATCATCAAAAAGCATTGTTTATCATCAATAGTAATAATTGTTCCTCCTAATCATTCCACCCAGCGATAGCTATTTTTCCTCCTCATTGTTCCACCCCAATAGCAACTACTCCTCCTAACTTTCTGTTCATCCTTAATTACACATGTTTTTTCTCTTAATTATTCCACCCAAATAGCAAATGTTATTTCTCTTAGTTCTTCCACTCTAGCATTAACTGCCTTTCTTGACATTTTATTCATTCTCAATTATAAGGTGAAAACACACTAAGGTGGAGTACATAATCATGTCACAATTTGTTAGATTATCAATCATGGGCCATGGAACAAAATATAAATGAATAATAGGTGAAAAAGACTTTAAAAAATAATATTACATGTGATATGATCACATTGTAATGAATTTTATGAATAAATTTTGGATTACCATAACATATTAGAATTTTCAAGTGTTAAAAAATTTGCATCATAGTCTGTATCATATGATTATGGACTCATTATATTTATTAAAATGTTTAGTTGAATGATTTTTTTAATTATAGAAAGTAATGTGATGCCATTGATACAAAAGAAGACAATTTTGAGAGATTTTGAAAACCATAAATTGAAATATAAAATGAAATATGGATTTTTTATAAATCTTTTATTCATTTGAACTAATAAATCAAGTTTTCATTTTTTAAATGTAAATTTTTGATATAATTATCTATCATTGGGGTGTAGTCACAATAACACATACCATAATAAATGTAACATTTGCTTGATTTTTTCATGTTTTAAAGTCATAATTTAATGTGATGTTGAAATTGTAAATTTTTTTTATATACTTGTATTTTTAACATATCATGAGAACATGTGAATCAATTTAAAATCAATCCAATGAATAAAAATTTAACAAATGCACTCACTAAGCATTATAACACTTGTTTTTAAATAGTAAAAATACTTGTAAATGGATTTGAATATTTTTGAAAATAACTTTTTTTTGCCAAATTTTTAACAGAAACCTTAATAAAATAGTATTAAAAAATATTTAATTTTTTCAAAGATTTTTTTGGAAAAAAAATTCAAGAATATTCCAAAAATATTCTAGGAATATTTCTTCAAAAGTAATCAAAAAGTAGGTAGGTGTGGCTCATGTTATCCCATTTGCACCCATTAATAAAGCTTAAAAGTTATATATATATATATATAACCTTACCATTTGACCAAGTGTAATATAATGTATTATACTATAGTGCATATGGACTTTTATTTTAACATTAGTATGGACTCCACATATGCCAAAATATATTAAATTTTAATGTGTTTTCACTTGAAGCTATTATGCCTATTACCCATTCCACCCTAGTAGCTCAATTATCTATTTGTGGTTGTTATAGTGATGTTGCAACTTCCTTTTTGGCTACATTTGACCCAGGGCTTGTTATTGAGCCTATTTATACACTTGTGTTATTTCACTAAGATTCACACCCATGTATCCAAAAGGGTGAACTTATAAACTTGCTTTGAAATTGTAGTGAAATATGTCTAATTATTGAGGATGACCAAGCTATAATGAAATTGGCTCGTTGTTGTTTTACAAGTTCTCTTTCAACCAGTCTTTTAATTAAAATTCACACTACAAGTGTTTTTTTTGCTTGTTTTTTTTCTTTTTTTTTCTTTAATTTGTTATATTGTTTCCCTATCCACATCCCAAATGTAGCATATAATGAAAATCATGCGAAATTTATTCATTCATAGGTTTGTACATTTTACGTGCATGAATATCATGCATTGAAATATGTTTGACACACAAATAAATGTGTTGACGGATGAAATACAAACCTATGAATGAATGAATGTTACACAAATTTCACATATATTTATAAATCCAAGTTTCAAATGTGTTTTCAATGCATAATGTTCATGTGTAAAATGTACGAATTATGAATGAATGAATTTTGCTCAATTTCCATTACTAAGCCATGAGATGCTAAGTTTATGATGCATTGCCTTTTGTTGCATAATTAATCTTCCAATACTTTTTTGATGCCACAACTTGGCTTTGAGAAATAATCCACTATTATTTTTCTTACATTGGTCCTTCATACAAGCAGATGTGGCAATGATAACAAACAATGACACCCCTGTGCCAATGCCACTTAAGTTGAACTTTCAAGATTTCTGAACTATACAATTTCATCCAATGAAGGTTGTGCCAAATTTTCAACCATGTTTTCTGACTTTACTATGCATGCATGGTTAGTGCCTACAGGAATTATAAGCATGTTCGCATAATACCTAGCTGGTTGATTTTCAAATAGACTAGTAATTATAACTTCTATTATTGAGCCTATGTTGATGAACGTTTCTACAACTATATGTCCCATACATTATTATTCACCATCCTCCTATTCTAATTCTTCTTCTTCTTTGGCCTAATTCTGTAATGTGTATAAAATACTAGGGCTAGTTTTTAATCCATGGCCTTAGGGTTAAATGGCCAAATCCTTGTACCTTTGAACCTTAACATGATATTTTTTCTTAAAAGTGTTGAGTCTAATGCTTTTTCTACCCATCCTGCCAATGCTATTTTATCTAGTTTGTGTAATTCTTTCTAACAATTGTTATCTCTTTCTCTTTTTTGAAAGCAATCTTGAAAGGAAGCGAGCCACATCCAAAGGTTGAAGTGCATCAGATGTATGCAAAGGTAAAATAATCATATCCAACCCAAATTTTTTAGCTTAATATTCAATTGCTTCAATGGTGACATGGGATCCATGCCCATCCAAGATGAAAAATGCCTATTTGTTAGGGATATTCCACTTGGTATAGACCTTTTGAAAAAAACTCTTTGAAAAGGAAAGTAGTCATCCATGCCTTTGATTACATAGCCATGCAAGTTCTTGGTTTACAAAGTTGTATGTTGTTGTCATGTATCCTCTCTCCTCTAAATATGTAAAACCTTAACAATGTTATTCCTACTACATTGATTACACAATTAATAATCAACCACTCCCTAGATCTCAGGATAATGTTATACACTTATTGTGAACTTCATTTTGTAAGAACCTTTGTTCTTGATTATTTTCCTGTGTGGATGCAAGTTTCATCAAATTTCCAAATATGGTTTGCAACATAATTGGATTTGTTGTAAAAGGATTATAAGTTCTGGTAGAAGCTTTGGCAAGATTGAATTGTCAACCTTTGTGTTCAGCTAATATCTAATCCTTTAGCTTAACAAATGTTAAGCTCAAGATGTTTCCTCTTAAACTAGTACCACCAAGAAGTCCTTGGTACCCTTATTCGAAAAAGTGCTAGGGTGAGATTTTAATTAAAGGAGTGAAAAGACTTGTTAATTGTGAGTTTTTTATGTACCATGTTTACTTTGAAATTGTATCACACATAACATTTAAATGATATAAATTTATATTTTTTTAACATTATGTTCATTTACTCATGAAATTATCATCTTACGAATTTGAAGTCATTCCATTGTGTTATGAAGGTCCTTTTGCATATGCAAAGGACTTGTTGATAGGTGTTAAAAACAACCATAAAATATGACCATGTTTTTTGTTATTCAAACCTTCACCAAATGCTTTCAAATTTTGTATGAGCTTTAATATATTTCACAAGAAGTGGGCCATGTGTCCAATCATTCAAAAATATTTTTACATGCTTGTATTGAAATCTTTTTATGCGACTGGTTAAAATGGTTTCAAATGTGCTTAATGACTAAAATAGTTCATAATTTATCATCATGGTTAAAAGAAAAGTTGCACATTTGAATCTAATGTAGAACATGATGTAAAATTTTTAATTATTTACTATGTTTTGGGTCATATTTGGCCTCAAATTTGATATTTAGCCACTATTTAACTTGAAAAACTATTTTTTAAAATACATTATAAACCAATACAAGAAGGCCACCTATGTAATTTAATCCTTGAAAAGGACTTAGACCTTGCCGCAAATGGCTTTTTTTATTGTGACTACACCCATTGACCTTGTTTGAATTAGTTGTGCCACTTTCATTTTTAATTGTTGTAGGTTAATTGATAGCCCAACTTCCTACATAGACAAAACATATGCAACCACAACCTATTCTTCTTCTACTATTAGCATGCCTATTGGTCCAAGTTTCCTATATTTTGTTTTCTCATACAAATGATTAGATAATGAGGTAAGAAATATGTTCCAGTGCTTAATTGCATTTTTCAAGTAGATCCATGGCCTCCTCTAATGCTTCACTAGTCCATTTGCCTCTAGTGATTAAAGGATTGCATCTATTAACTCTTCTTTCTTTTCTTGCTAGTTCTTATCCAAAACATGGTGGGACATTCTCTTTGTTTTGGCTTGGTTCTTTTAAGGAGTCTACTTCGCCTCCTATGAAGCAGATTAATCATCAGGATCTAGATCCCCCTAATCCCAACCTCCAATAGTTTGGAGGTATGTTATCTGGGCGTATAAGAAATACAAATTTGATTTTTTTGTATTTTACTTAGTCCTCAAAAAAGTATGACAAATCAAGGTATGTTTGAAATGCATATGTCTTTAGTTGTTGGGAAAAAATTATCAATGCATAAAACTATTCAAAATCATCCCAAACTAAATTATTGTCTATTGTTTTTGTATAGGTAGTAAGTGTATATAGCAAACCACTTTTTCTTGGAGTTGGATAAAATCTGCATCTCTTATGATTACTTAGATTATATCTACGAATTATAACACTCTACATCTAATGATAATATAAAAACTTTTTGAACTTTTGGTTCTAAAATTGATCTATTGCAAGTTTTCCTAGTTGTCCCCTTACATCCACCTTTGAATCAAATCCTGAATTTTTATCTTTTCTTTCATAACATTAGTTTCTAATCCTTGATGTTCAAGTTGTTGTGAACCTTTTTTGGCTACTTTACAATTTAGATTTTCCTTATCTATCTTTTCCTCTTACAGCTCCTTTTTAGCTACTTGCTCTAATTGATATGCTAGGACTTATGTTTTTGATCTATAATTCTCTACAACTCCCACTATTACATTTCATGGTTTTTTTTACTAGGTTTTTAATAAAAAAAACCCAAAATGATAAGCATAAAAAAAAACCACCTTGTCAATTTGGATTGCTAATGCAACTGGGTAATCAATTTGTACCCTATCATTTTGATTGGTAGTGTGATTAACAAAATGACTATTTATTTGACTAGTAGATAATGGACCATTTGATTAGGTCAAATTTACACTTAAATTAAAATCATTTCTTGAATTATTATTTTTAAAATTAATAAATAGGTAATAAATAAGTCTATGTAGGTTGAAAAAAAACATTTGCGTAGGTAGGTGTTAGCCTAACCTACTTAACCTAGCTTAGCTTAACCTACCTAACCAAACTACTTTAGTTTAACTTACTTACCCTAACCTTTTAAGCATGCACATAGGTTGCAAATATAAGGAATTGAACCCCAAACCTCCACAATGATAACCCAAGTCTTTACCAATGGATTACACCATCAAAGATGATCACCCTTAGTCAAGTTTTTTATTTCACATCATTAATCAAAACACAATTAAACTTAGGTGACAACTAATGGTTAAAATTAGGTTAAATCATATGGCTAAACCTAATGACTAAATTTAATGGTTAAAAATAATGGCTAAATCAACTGGCTAAACTTAATGACTAAACATTATGATTAAATCAAGTGGCTAAACCTAGTGACTAAACTTAATGGCTAAATCAAGTGACTAAATTTAATGATTAAACGTAATGGCTAATTCAAGTGGTTAAACTTAATGGCTAAACATAATGGTTAAACCTAATGACTAAACTTAATGTTTAAACATAATGGCTAAATCAAATAACTAAACCTAGTAACTAAACTTAATGGTTAAACATAACGGCTCAACATTGGTTAAATCTAGGTGACAATCAATGGTTGAACTTAAACTAAACATAATGGCTAAACCTAATGGCCAAATTTAATGACTTAATGTAATGGCTAAACCTTGGCTAAATTTAATGATTAAATCTAGTGGTTGAACCTAATTGATAAACCTAATGGTTGAACTTTAGCTAAACCTAATGGTTAAATGCAATAACTAGACATAATGATTAAACTTTGACTAAACCTCATGATTAAACATTTTGACTAAACCTTGTGACTAAACACAATGGTTAAATTTAATGGTTAAATTACATGGCTAAACATTGGCTAAACTTAGTGCTTAAATTTAATTGATAAACTTAATTGCTAAATTTTGACTAAACCTAATGGTGAAATTGAATAGTTAAACATAATGATTAAATTTTGGCTAAACCTAATGGGATAATGAAATTCAACTCATGGCCCATCATTACACTAATCATTGTAAAATTATTTTGGTTTTTTTACAAGTGTGTCCACTTGAACCTTAATATCAAACATTAAAATTTGATGGCCGATCACCAATATGAAAAACCTAGAACAATTTTTTTCTCAACCAAACGTTTGGTGGAATCAAAGATTGGTTACTTCATGAACAACCCACTTTGAAAAACATTATTTGACAACTAATTAACATAAAATTATTATTTAAAAAAATCCCATGATACCATAATATCTTGGCATCTTTGTCACAAATTATATATATAAATGTTGAAGTTTTCAAAAAAACAATTTTGTAAGAAAAATGAAAAATATATTTGAATATTTGAAAATGGAATCTCCAAAATTAATAAATTATTCAACAAACGTATGCTAAAACTACCCTTGAAAAATATTTTCATTTCTCATAAGGTCAATTTGCCAAATTGAAGCAAAAATTGTTGTAATAGAAGGCAACAAGGTAATCACAATCTAATAATCAAAATTATAGATTAAAAAATAACACCTACAACCATAACAATGGTTTTTTTGCATGCCTATTACAATTAGTCTTGATGTGAATTCTTTTCAATAACTTCATGGGTGTAAACATGTTGTTAGGTGCTTGTAATGACTAAAACATTCCTTATTTTAAATTGATAATTGAAGTTGATGTTGAAAATTTTGGATTTGCTAATATATCATTAAGATCAACATCAAAATCTTTAATAGTTAATGGAACATAAAGCTTATAAAAATTGACAAAAAGGTTGGGAATAGTTTCAACAATTGTTTTACGAGATTGATCACCATCAAGTGATTATGTAAACAATCCAAAAATTTCATCACCCCACATTGAATGAACATTTATGCATGGGAATCAAAACTAAAAATATAATAAAATTTGATGCATAAGACTACATTAATCAATAAAATAAAAAAAAGTTGCGCGTCACTAGACTAATTATTTTGAAGCAAGTGCTCTATAGACATATCAATGCCTTTAATTGAAAACATTAACATAATGTTTTCTTGAAACAAGTTCATTGATGGAAAACATAATTGCTAAAAAACACAAAGGAAGAAACAATAATGAAAACAAAGGAAAAAATATGTTAAGAAATGTACAAAAGTTACAAAACCTAAAAAGAATGATGAAGCTTTGTTGAATGATTCATTGACGAAACAATGATAGATTGAAGCCAAATAATGTTATCAATATTAAACATAAGAAGGTTAATAAGACAAAGATGATGAATGTTTAATGAAACAAGATTAAGAAACCTTAGCAGTGTTGCAAAAAACACATAAATATAGACACACCATTAAGAAACAAATCTAGAGACAAAAAATCCAAAAATAAAAACACAAAAATGAAAAAAAACAATGAAAAGTTTTTGTTGAACATGAAAACACAACAAGACTTTGCTAAATGTTTTATATATGAAAGTTTCATAATGATATTTAGAAACTTTAAAAATAATAATACAAAGATAAAAAATGTTGTTAGCACGAAACACAAATAAAAATATTGATATCATCAATCGACAAGGTGATTTTGCCATCTGAATAGAAAAGAAAAAAGCAAACACCTTGTGATTATTCGCAAAATAAAACCAAACTTTTGCAAGTTCGACAAAAAAAAATGTTACAAAAAGAAAAAAAAACACACACATTGTTAAAAAACCTATAGAAATAAAGAGTCTTATGACAACAACTCATAAATGAAAAAATAAAATAAAATGAAAAACATTGCAACAACATAGAAAGGAAAAAAAATACAACGAAAAATGGTAATTTTTTCCACCTTGGCATTTCTAAACATGTTTTGGGTCCATGTCATATATGTTTTGAACATGTTCTAGGTGCTAAAGAGTATGTAACATGCTACAAGACCCTTGGCTCATGCTACTTGACATGTTACATGGCCTTTAGTACTCATAACATGGGAGGTTAGGGTAGACTAGGCGATCATCAAGTGCCTACCTATGACCGAACACTTATTTATATCTTCATTAAATGTGCTTCATTTTGACTGATTTAAAATGTTACGGGAATGCTACCTCAAGCTCTAGAAATCACCTTTGAAGTGCAAAGGAAAAGGAATAATTAAAAAATAACAAGAAGAAAAAAAACTTTTTAACTTACAAAAGGCATTTTTTTTTTCTTTTTTCTTCCCTTGGAACCCCTCTTACTTTCAAACCTAATAACTTTCTTATTTCTTATTCATTTTAAACAATTTATAGTGTTATAGGAGTGCTACCTGAAATTTTACAAATCGTCTTGGAACTCTAATAGCAACATAATAACATACAAAGAATTTTTTGGGTGTTCGGGAACCAACGTTGGTAATGTTTAGTGGTTTGTTTTTTTATTTTGAGTTCTTCACCCCCTTTAATTTGAGGGGCTGCAACTTTTTCAATTCTAATCCACTTTTGACGATTGTTAGTGTGTCAGAAGCGTCAAGATGAGGGGTTCAAGTTGTGTTTCGACACCAAAAACAACAAAGCCCTCCCCTTGGATCCAGCCCACTCTGGGTGCTTAAGTGTTCGATCACGGGCCGGTCTACCCTATGAGTGTAAAGCATGACAAGGTGAAGAAAAAAAAGGGCAAAGTGCAGCCTGAGGGGAAAACCTGCAGAAGTAGTCTTGTACTGACTGCATTAGCAACTATGGGCAAATGCAATGATAGGGAACTAATATCCCTATAACTTTGGGAGTGTGATCAAGAATCAAGACCGGGGTAGAATGCATAGCATACGATATAGTATACTGTATATACTGTATAGATATGTTTGTTGAGGACATTGATGTATTTGGGGTGATGGTAGTGATGGCGGTTGGTATGCACTTGCTACTGACAGCCAGAGTGAACTAACAGCCACTGAACCACCATGAGGGATGGATGGTGGGTGGATGGTGAGTTTTCCATTTGTTTCCAGTTTCCTCACGGCCAGGGCGAACCAACACCTGGTGCCGTCACCTTGATTAAGAGACCCTAAGATGGGATATTTAATATTTAATTGGTTAAAAGCAACCTAGAAAAATTTCAGGATTTTTACAAAGGGATCAAGATGCTGGTTCACCCAACAATTCCCTAGCTAACCACAGTGGTTTAGGGATGGTGCACAAGGTAGTGGCTGTTCATTCATTCTTGCCCGAAATGGGGATTTCATGACATTGATCATATGAAATTTGGGGTGTATGTATGTTGTGTTGATTGTTTGTTTAGATTTATGGATCGGTCTAAATATCATTTAGTTGTTTCTATGTAGGGTAAAGCCCCAGAGTGGGTTTATCTGTTATTTGCAAAATAAGGGACCAAAGAAGAGGCAACAGTAGAGTTCAACCCCACATTTTGGGAATGGATTGCACACATGGGTGAAGGTGATCATGAATCTACTAAACATATGCAGAACACAAGGTGTGAGGGTCATTGTGCCTATGGGTTAAGATTGCAAGGGATCTTGCACCTAATAGGCAGGCATAACATCTCTCCCTCTCTCAACAAGTAGGTGTGAGATCCCTTGCCTTTATTAAAGGGTAATACACTAAAGGTGGCCTCCAAAAACATTAGCCTGAAATTTCTTCAAGTGGATAAAATAGCTCTTCCCTGCTTTAGGTGTATGGTCACGCAGAATATTTCAATGGTATGTCCCATGTTGCTGTTTCGTGTCAGTCCAATTTAGGGTTTAAGGTTTCAGATCTACCTAGGTTTTAAACCCTCTGTGAAGAGTAATAGACTTCAGCTGGGTAAGTAAAGAGTATATGCCAAAAGCATCCTCTTGCACATATGTACTTCCATATTTCCATTGCATGTTGTTATGATGGATTTGTCAGATTATGGTGACTAAATAATGAATAATATTGTTTTGGCAATTTATTTCCATTCATTGCATTTAATACCTTGAAGAAGACATCTTCCTTCTACCAAGTGTTTTTTTTTTTTTTTTTATTTTTTTTTTTTTGCAAAGGGGGTTTTTCGCCTTAAGCGGTTGTTTAAGCCAAATTTGGTTATTAAAAAAATATTTTAAAAAAGTATGGTTTTTTTTCTTTGCTAATTTG
>Ga0116227_10013796_pt1 | contig 12562 bp, 14 predicted proteins | sample S1TSphgellanicum_FD_89693 | JGI IMG/M metagenome (GOLD analysis project Ga0116227, IMG submission 89693) | Host-associated microbial communities from peat moss isolated from Minnesota, USA - S1T2_Fb - Sphagnum magellanicum MG | ecosystem: Host-associated > Plants > Peat moss > Unclassified... | reverse complement strand
TTTGACTCCCGGCCCTTCTTTTGCCCATAACTTGGGCTGCAGATGTCCGAATTGCCAATGCGAGGGCATTTTCGATATCTACGTTTCAAGACCTTTCTAATGACACCAAGAACACCCCAATGCGAGGTTTTTTTCCCCTTGCTGTCGAGCTCTGAACATTCGGGAGTTCCGGAGGACTCCCAACCTCCAACTTTTCCAAGTGTTGGGCTTCACCCCCACACTTGGCCAAAGTAGGGTTACGACAAACCCGCCCCTCTACCCCTCAAAGGGTTGTGAGCTAGGGAGCGTGCTCCGACTCCTCCTTATCCGTTGCTTTCTACTTGGGCTCACATTTGAGCCCTTTAAGGAGTTGGGTCTAAGTTATTCTCATAGCGAAATTGTGAGGAACTTGGGGCACGCTCCCAACTCTCCGCACTAGAAGGGGTAGAGGGGTGTGCTGAAGCTTCGGGATGGGATTAAGACGAGTGACAAGCTATTCACTTAGTCAAACCTGCATCAAACCAACTAACAAGTTGGTTAGTTCACATTCTAGAGCACCTTTGGTGCTTAGACAAGCCACGGGCAACTCTAGACTCACTTGACTCATCACGGCCCGGACTCGAGGGAAGCCACCACTTTCCCCCATATAATATACTTTGTGCCTCTCCGCGGCACCCACACCCAAATGGCTTTTTGTCTCGGGACCCCCAAGGAGGAATCTCGAAATTGTCCCGGTTTGGATTTTCAGGACTTTGCACGATCATAACTCTTTGCTCAGACCTCCGATTGGGATGAGGTCTAAAGAAAACTTGTAGCTCTCCTCGAGATCTTTCCAACGGTGTATCACACTGCACTTGCACGCACCGGGGTCGGGTTGATTCCCAACTTTTAGTGGTCGGGAGTCAAATTGCTAGTTTGACTCCCGGCCTTTTTTTGGGCCATAACTTATGTTGCAAATGTCCAAATGGTCCATGCGAGGCCATTTTCAACATCTACACTTCAAAAGCTTTCCAATGATATAAATAACACCCCAATGCGAGGTGTTTTGACCCCTACGATCAAACTCTAAATTTTGGGAATCCTGAAGGACTCCCAAGTCCGAATTTCGGGAGTGTGAGTCTCATACTCACACTCTCCCAAGTAGGGTTGCGACAACCTCCCCCATTAGAATAAAAGGTCAATGTCCTCATTGACACTTATAATGTCGCAACCCCACTTTGGCCAAGTGTGGGGGTGAAGCCCAACACTTGGAAAAGCTGGAGATTTGGAGTCCTCCGGGACTCCCGAATGTTCGGAGCTCCAAAGCAAGGACTAAAACACTTTGCATTGAGGTGTTATTGGTGTCATTGGAAAGGTCTTGAGACGTAGATATCGAAAATGGCCTCGCATTGGTCATTCGGACATTTGCAGCCCAAGTTATGGGCAAAAGAAGGGCCGGGAGTCAAACTGGCAATTTGAGTCTCGACCACTAAAAGTCAAGAATCGACCTCTTCCTGACGTCGTGTTGAAGAGTGCGACATGGCGTTGGAAAGCTCTTGACGAGAGCTACAACTTTGATTTAGGACTCGTCTCGATCCGAGCTCAGGGCGAGGAGTTATGGCCGTTCAAAGTTCCGGGAGTCCAGCCGAGATAATTTCGGGACTCCAATTCGGGAGTCCCAACAAAATGTGCCATTTGGATGTAGCCTCAGCGACCAGCCGCAAAGAATACTATAGGGATAAGGTGGTGGCTTACTCCCGAGTCCGGGCCGTGGTGAGTCTTGTGTGTCCAAGTGCCCATGGCAAGTCCCAACACCCAAGGGTGTCTCGAATGCTAAACTAACCTCTTGTGGTTGGTTTTTGGATGCAGATTCACTCGAGCTAAGCTAGTCCCTCTTCCTAGTCTAATCCCTGGGCTCCCAACTCGACCTTCTACCCCTTTTTAGAGTTGGAAGCCGGGAGCGCGCCGCTAAGTCACAATTTCCGCAACTTGACTTTGGGAAACCCTCAAGTGGGTTTCACCCCGTGGCTTGGGAGCGCGTCATATAATTTCTTTCATGAATTGCAATTATTTTTTTTGGATCCTTAGCCATCAAGTGCTGACTTTTATGGCAGGACCTTGCCTCAAGTTAACTTAGGCGTCCCCAAGTTTTTCCAACACTTTCTTGGCAAGTCCAAGGGTATCTCATAAAAAACCCTTAACCCTTGCTTCGTAAAAAACCTAAACTAGCCTAATTGACAAAGCTTTCATTTGGGAAGACCATTATTTCAACCTTCTCCTCATGAGGAACTCAAGCCAAGTCTAATCTTAACCTAAGCTACTTGACATGACTCCTTTCCACAACTTACGCTTTGATCACAACAATCAAGCCTTAATTAAAAGGTTTGCTTATAAAGGTACGAGAAACGACATTTGGGTTTTGCAAAAACCCAAATCCTGAGCTACACGATTAAAGTACGAGAACGGGGTCATGACTTCTCGCGTTGGCCGCCACTACCAACCAACCTTTTGGGATGCACTTAAAGCTTGTGCATGTCCCCGCAAGTTCACCTTGCTTGCCTCTTCTTTTGGGGTCAAGGTTTCTTTTAACCCTAAAGTAGGAGTCCGATTTTGATTTGGGCCTACACAAGAAGTTCCATTTGTCCAATGCCAACTTGACAACCCTATTTGCACTTATACATTATTCTTGTGATATAATCTTTTGGAAGTTTTTGGCCTCTATTTCACTTGTAACTTGATGTGGTACATTTTATATGAATCCATGCCCCATTAAAAGAAAGGTGATGTCCTCATCACATTCTATGTCTCTTCTTTGCCGGTTTAATGTGAAATTCTTCTATGGCTTCTTGGGCATGTTCCATATCAGATTCATTCACCCAAGATGCCTCTATTGGATGGTATCCTTTCCACTTCACTAAGTATTCCCGCTCTTGTCCTCTTAGTTGTTTTGACTTGAGCACGGCCTCCACTTCAAACTTTGGTTCATTATGAATCAAGTCTGGTGGGGCCCTTGAGTTGTGCTCTCGATTAGGCCTTGAGGCATTGCGGGCGACCGGCTTCAAAAGAGAAACATGAAATGTGGGGTGAACCCTAAGATTTTTCGGTAATTCTAATTTATAAATGTCGGAAAGTTTATTTTCCAATACCTTGAATAGGTCCGCATATGGGCCCAAAAACTTGTGACTCAAACCTTCTAGCAATCGAAAATTCTTGATGTTCAATCACACTTCATCCCCTTCTTGAAACTTCGCCTCTCGTCGTGACTTGTCCGTAAAATCCTTGTACCTCTTGTGTGCCTTTTCTAAATTGGCCTTTGCCAACTCCCAAAGGCGCCGCCTTTCTTCATCAAGTTGTGTGACCATTGGCACTTCCTCATTTGCATCACTTGGGGGTTGTCCATGTGCTGCCCGAGTCATGGGCACAATTGGTGATTTGCCCGTCACCATTTGAAAGGGGGTGGACCCAGTTGCGAAGTGTTCCAAGTTGTTGTAACAAAACTTGGCTCACTCCAAGTGGTCCACCCAATCTTGTTGATCTGCCACCACATAATTCCTAAGGAATTGTTGGATGACCAAGTTCACCCTCTCGGTTTGTCCATCGGTTTGGGGGCGGAAGGAAGTGCTCATCTTGAGCTTCGACCCCATTCGTTTCCATAGGGCTCGCCAAAACTTGCTTGTGAACTTTGGGTCTACATCCGAGACTATGTCCTTTGGGAGGCCATGATGTTTGAAAACGTGTGCAAAGAACAACCTTCCCATCTCTTGAACCGTGGCACTATCCTTGGTGAGAATGAAATGTGCCATCTTGCTAAATCGATCCACCACCACCATGATGGCATCGAAGCCCCTTGATGAGGGCAAGCTTACCATGAAATCCATGGACACACATTCTCACGGCCTTTCAAGAATTGGCAAAGGTTGTAATAAACCCGCTTGTGTCGCAACCCCACTTTGAGGGAAGTGTGAGGTCGTCACTCACATTCCCGAAAATGGGACTTGGGAGTCCTTTAGGACTCCTGAAAACTCAGAATGTGATTTCAGGGGTTAAAACACCTTGCATTGAGGTGTTTTTTTATACCATTGGAAAGGCCTTGAAGTGTAAATGTCCAAAATGGTCTCGGACGAGCCATTTAGACATCTATAGCACAAGTTATGGTCGAAAGAAAGGTCGGGAATCAAACTGGCAGTTTGACTCCCAACCACTAACAGTCAGGAATTGACCCAATCCTGGCGTGTGCAAACAAAGTGTGACACACCGTTAGAAGGCTTTCGAGGAGAGCTACAGGTTTGCTTTAGACTTCATCCCAATCGGAGGTTGGAGCGAGAAGTTATGAATACCCAAAGTCCCAGGAGTCCAAAGCAGGATAGTTTCGGGATGCCACTTTGGGAATCTCGGGAAAAAGTGCCATTCGAATGCAAGTGCGGCGATGAGACGCAGAGAATACTATATGGGGGAAGGTGGTGGCTTCCCCCGAGTTCGGGCTGTGGTGAGTCAAGTGAGTCCAAGGTTGCCCGTGGTTTGTCCTAGCACCAAAGGTGCTCCAGAATGCGAACTAACCAACTTGTTCGTTGGTTTGATGTTGGTTCGAATGAGTGAATAGCTTGTCCCTCTTCCTAATCCAATCCCAGAGCTTTAGCATGCCCCTCTACCCCTTTTAGTGCTGAAAGCTGGGAGCGTGCCCCAAGTCCTCCCCAATTCCGCAACTTGAGTGACTTGGTCCCGACTTGGGACTAACAAAAGACTTGGGAGCTTGTCAGCTTGCTTTTTGTTGAGTGCTCAATTTTGTTGGCAAGTGAAGCAAGTCTTCACATACTCTTCTGCATCGTCTTTCAAGTTGGGCCAATAGTAGGACTTCTTGAGGAATGTTGTGGTGCACTTTGCTCCACCATGGCCGTGAACGGCGCATCATGACATTGCTTCAAGAGCACATCCCTTATCCTACCTTCCGAAACATAGAGCCAATTTTTCTTATACCACAATAGTCCATTTCATAATTGGAAGTGTGACTTGGCTCCATTTTGAATGTTTTGCCTCATTTCCTTGGCAAATTCGTCACGGCGGTTCGCTAATCGAACTTCTTTTTGAAGTTCTGTTTCCCCCACATACACCACTTTAAGTTGGTTGTTTCGACTTAACACATTGGCCACCACCTTCTCCTTCCTAGGCTTGTGTCAAATGTCCACATTGAACAAGGCCAATGTGTTTTACCATCTCACTTGTTTTGATGACAACTTGGGTTGAATGGCAAAGTATTTCAAGGTCACATTGTCAATCCACACCACCACATCTTTAGAGCCTATGTAATGGCCCCAAGTCTTGAGATAATGTATGACCGCCCACATTTCTTTCTCATGTGTTAGCCACCTTCGCTCCGTTTCACTTAACTTCTTACTCTCAAATGCCACCGGTCTTCCTTCTTGCACTAGGACTCCTCCAATTGCAAAGTTGGAGGCATCGGAGTGGATCTCAAAATCCTTATCAAAGTCGGGTAACTTCAACATGATGCTTTCACCAAAATGCCTTTCAAGGTTTCAAAGGCTTCGTCGCATGCTCCATCCCATTCGTAAGATTTGGCGGACTTTTTAAAAAGGTTTGTCAAGGGTGCGACCATCTTTTCAAAAATTTTGATGAACTTGCGATAATAGGAGGCCAACCCTAAGAAGGATCTTAAGGCCGAAACTAGCTGAGGCGGTTCCCAATCCAAAATTGCCTTCACCTTGTGATCATCCATCTTCAAACCTTCTCGAATGATCCTATGTCCAAGGAAGTCCACTTCGATCACCCCGAATTCGCACTTCTCGAGCTTGGCCTACAACTTCTTTTCCTTTAGCCTTTGGAACACCTTTTGGAAGTGCTCCGCATGCTCCTCCAAAGAGCCACTATAGATCAAAATGTCATCTATGTAGATGACGACAAAGTCATCAAACCATTCCCGGAAAATGTCATTCATGAGAGTGCAAAATGTGGTGGGTGCATTGGTGAGCCCAAAAGGCATCACTAGGAACTCATATAAGCCATACCTTGTGCAGTAAGCAGTCTTTTCTTCATCCCCTTCTGCAATCCAAATTTAGTAATATCCCGAGCATAGGTCAATCCTACTAAACACCTTAGCTCCCGAAAGTCGATCAAAGAGGTCATCAATTCGAAGCAAAGGGTATTGGTTTTTCACCGTTACCTTGTTGAGGGCTCTATAATCCACGCACATCCTCAATGTTCCATCCTTCTTGTGAACAAAAAGGACAGGTGCCCCATAAGGTGACTTGCTAAGTTTAATGTATCCCTTTGTGAGGAGTTCTTGGAATTGAACTTTAAGTTCTTTCAACTCCTCATGGCTCATTCGATGTGGGGCCTTGGCGGGAGGTGCCACTCCCGACATCACCTCAATCACATGATCAATTCGTCTTTTTAGGGGCAAGTCTTCAGGCAACTTTTCTGGCATCACATCCGGGAACTCATCCAAGACTTGCTTAATGCAATTCGGGGAAGTCACCAATGTGGCAACTTCCTTAAGCTCATACTCATTCAACACCCACATCACACACAACATGCCGTAACCTCCCACACATTCTCTTTCCCATGTTTTTCCTAACATAAAGTGGATGGTTGGTCCACCCACACAAGGCACTTCGTGTGCCTTCACCCACACGATCCCACTTTTGGATGGGATTCTAACTAATCTATTGTGCCTTTCTATGAGCACATTATTTTAGGTGATGAACTCCATTCCCAAAACACAATCCATTCCACCCAAGGTGGAAACTAACAAGTCCACCTTTCCTCTCCAATTTCCTAATTAAAGGGGCACTTCTTTTGCTTGTGATGTGGTAGGATGGGGAACCCCATCCGCGAAGTGCACCTTGATGGGTGCCTTGAGCTCCTCCAAGTGGAACTCCATCTTTTTGACACTTTCTCGGGTTATGAAGTTGTGAGAAGCCCTTATGTCCAAAAGACATAACACATCTCGCTTAGCAATCTTCCCCTTCAAAAAGATAAGTCGATTGCATTCAGCTTGGGCTAGGTTGGCATTGAGGGCAATTACTTTAGAGCCTCCATTCCTCGCTTTAGACTTGGGGCAATCTTTGGAGTAATGCCTTATTTTGTTGCAGTTGAAGCATGCTCCCTTAGGCTTCCCACTAACATCTCCCTTGGGTTGGCTCCCTTTGAAAGGACCCCCTTTCTTAACAAAATCTCCCTTGGGCTTAAACCCCGAACCTTGGAAGTGTTTAGGCATTTCCTTCCTTGGGCTTCCTTGCCCTCGATTCCATTCATTTTCATGGCATGGCTTCTTGCGAAAGAACTTGTTGTCCTTCTTGAACCCGGATTTTTCAACTCGTCCCACATCTGAGAAACCTTCCACTTTCATGATGGCTTCGTTTAATGAGGAGGGCTAATTTTCCTCAAGCTTGCGCTTGGCCCAAGTGGGAAGCCCCATCACAAATTGGCAGACGCGATCCAGCTCATGCATGTGCCGAATCTCAAACATGAGTTCGGAATAAACCCTCACATATTGTCACAAGTTGTCATTTGTGGCATTCACAAGGTCGCAAAATTTGCACCTTGAGATGAAGTCAGAATTCTTTGGAACAAATTCAGCTTCAATGCATTCCTTAAATAATTCCCAAGTATAACCATGGTTCTTCCCTTCCTCTTGTCTCATTGTCCTCCACCATGTGGCGGCATAGCCTTTCAAGTAGGATTAAGCAAGCTCCACGGTTGAATGCCATCCCACCTTGGTGGCATGTATATAATCCTCCATTTCGACAAGCCAAGAATCCACAACCTTTCGGTTGCGGGCACCATCGAAGTTCCCGAGTTTGGCTGGTTGGAATCCCGCATTTTTGGATGATCTTCCTTCGAGGACCGTAACCAACTTGCTAAAATCGGGCCTATTCATTTTGAAGAAAACTTCCAATTGTTCCTGGGTGAATAGGACCGAGCTCCATTGCTCTTCTTCATTTTCGGGCTCATCTTGGTCCTCCAAGGTTCTTGGTTCCTCTTCCCTAATTGATTCCGACGGGACTACTCGGTCTTCGATAGGTTTTTCCAACATGGTCTCTTGTGTTTACTTACAATTCTTCTTGGGTGCCATCCGAAACTCCCAAGAAGTGAATCGAGCTCAATCAGAACTCTAATACGACGTGATGCGCTCCCAACTTCCTAGTTAGACCTGAATTGGGTCTAAGTTACTCAATAGCGGAATTGTGAGGAACTCAGGGCACGCTCCCAGCTCTCCACACTAGAAGGGGTAGAGGGGCGTGCTGAAGCTCCGAGATGGGACTAGGATGAGTGACAAGCTATTCACTTAGTTTAACTTGCATCAAACCAACCAACAAGTTGGTTAGTTCACATTCTAGAGCACCCTTGGTGCTAAGACAAGCCACGGGCAACTCTGGATTCACTTGACTCATCACAACCCGGACTCGGAGGAAGCCACCACCTTCCCCCATGTAATATACATTGTGCCTCTCCACGGCACCCACACCCGAATGGCTTTTTGTCTCGGGACCCCCAAGGAGGAGTCCCCAAACTGTCCCGGTTTGGACTCCTGGGACTTTGTGAGGTCATAACTCTTTGTTCAGACCTTCGATTGGGATGAGGTCTAAAGCAAACTTGTAGCCCTTCACAAGAGCTTTTCAACAGTGTAATGCACTCCACCTACACGCATCGGGGTCAGGTCGATTCCCGACTTTTAGTGGTTGGGAGTCAAATTGCCAATTTGACTCCCGGCCCTTCTTTTTGCCATAACTTGTGTTGTAGATGTCCAAATGGCCCATGCAAGGCCATTTTCGACATCTACACTTCTATAGCTTTCCAATGATATAAGTAGCACCCTAATGCAAGGTGTTTTGACCCCTGCAATTAAACTCTGAAGTTTTGGGAGTCCCGAAGGACTCCCAAGTCCCAATTTCAAGAGTGTGAGTTTCATCTTCACACTTTCTCAAAGTAAGGTTGTGATATAAGTGGAAATGATACCATGTAATAGAGGCATATTGGGTGAATGAATTCGATATGGAACATGCCTAAGAAGCCATAAAGGAATTCCACACTAGACTAGCAAAGAAGAGGCGTAAAACGTGATAAGGACATCACCTTTCTTTTAGTGGGGCAAGGAGTCACATAAAATGTACCACATCAAGTTGCAAGTGAAATAAAAGCTGAAAATTTTCAAGAAATTGTATCACGAAAATAATGTATAAGTGCAAATAGGGTTATCAAAGTTAGCATTGGACAAATGGAACTTTTTGCGTAGGCCCAAATCAAAATTAGATTCCTATATTGGGGTTAAGAGAAACCTTGACCCAAAAAGAGGAGGCAAGCAAGGTGAACTTGCAGGGACATGCACAAGCTTTAAGTGCATTAAAGGGTTGGTTGGTAGTGGCGGCCAACACGGGAAGTCATGACCCCGTTCGCATATTTTAATCGTGTAGTTTGGGATTTGGGTTTTTGCAAAACCCAAATGTTACTTCTCGTACATTTATGAACAAACCTTTTAGTTAAAGCTTGATTATTGTGATCAAGGCACAAGGTTGGGAAAGGAGTCATGTCAAGTAGCTTAGGTCAAGATTAGACTTGACTTGAGTTGCTCATGAGGGGAAGGCGGAAATAATGGCCTCCCAAATGAGGGCTCCGTCAATTAGGCTAGTTTAGGTATTTTGACGGAGCAAAGGTTAAGAGTTTTCTATGAAATACCCTTGGACTTGCCAAGAAAATGTTAGAAACATGGGGACGCCTAAGTTAGCTTGAGGCAAGGTCTTACCGCAAAAGTCGACACTTGATGGCTAAAAATCCAAAAAAAAACAATTGCAATTGTTGAAAGAAATTTTAAGTGTCAATGAGGACATTAACCTTTTCTTCTAGTGGGGGAGAGTGTCCAACCCTACTTTGAAAGAGTGTGAGGATGAAACTCACACTCCCAAAATTGGGACTTGGGAGTCTTCCGGGACTTCTGAAACTTCAGAGTTCAATTGTAAGGGTCAAAACACCTTGCATTGGGGTGTTATTTATATCATTGGAAAGTTATCGAAGTGTGGATGTCGAAAATGGCCTTTCATGGCCATTTGGACATCTATAACACAAGTTATGGCAAAAAGAACGGTCGGGAGTCAAATTGGCAATTTGACTCCCGACCACTAAAAGTCAGGAATCGACCTGGCCCCGGTGCGTGTAGGTGGAGTGCGATACACCGTTGAAAGCTCTTTAGGAGGGCTACAAGTTTGCTTTAGACTTCATCCCAATCGGAGGTTTGAGTAAAGAGTTATGACCTCACAAAGTCCCGAGAGTCCAAACTAGGACAATTTCGAGACTCTTCCTTGGGAGTCCCAGGACAAAAAGCCATTCGGATGTGGGTGCCGCGGAAAGGCACAAAGTATATTATATGGGGGAAGGTGGTGGCTTCCCCCGAGTTTACGCCGTGGTGAGTCATGTGAGTCCATAGTTGCCCGTGGCTTGTCCTAGCACCAAGGGTGCTTTAGAAAGTGAACTAACCAACTTGTGGGTTGGTTTGATGCAAGTTCGAATAAGTAAATAAAGCTTGTCATTCTTCCTAATCACATCCCGGAGCTTTAGCACACCCCTCTACCCCTTCTAGTGCTGAAAATTGGGAGTGTGCCCTGAGTTCCTCACAATTCCAATGTTGAATAACTTAGACCCAACTTGGGTTTAACTAGGAACTTTGGAGCGCATCATTTAGTCTCCTTATGCTTGCAAATCCTTAATTGGTTTTGTGATGTTTTCATTATGTTATGCCCAATGCCTTAGTTATTTGTTTCATACAATGTTTTCATTTTTAGATATTTTACAACATCACATTGAGTTTAATACTCGTATCGTAGCTACATTGGAAAAGTTACTTGGTGCGATCTCGGTCACCTAGCTCATTGTTAAGTCATTCATTTTACTTTTTCGGATGGCTTCAACCTCCCTTTTGTAATTCAGATTGTTACCCCCACATTCTTGGGAGTTGGGCAATGATCGTTTTCACGTTTGTCATTCATTTCCAATAGTTTGATCACCCTATTCTTCTAGATGCAATAACACATGTTGAAACTAACACTTCCCCATTCCATATGGCATTATGAAATACACAAGCCTTTTTACCCTAGGTTGTTTGTTTTTATGTCCCACCTTTTGAGAGCTTAATGGTTCAATCTTATCCTTAGTTGCAAGCATATTTGGTGGACCACCTACATGAATAGGAGTTTGCCTCACTTCACTTCTAATAGATGTTCCTTCAAATATCATACGAGCACATTTTCGCTCATGTGCGAGTCCAGGGGTAGGCACTTGGTTATTAGCTTGTCCTACCACACTTGCATTTTGTTTTTCTTTAGTCCACTTTTTTGCAACATTATGTATTTGTCTTGGCTTACCACATCCTACCGGTGCCCATCTTTCATAATGTTAGTGTGGTCATACCATTGATGATCTAGGTACCCATTTGTTTTGGTGCCCTGTAGGAATGAACGTATAGTACGCCTCTAATACACTTTGGGATATTATCATAGTTATTAATTTGGAAAGTGGAGCACATGTTTAAAGAGAGGTCTCCCACCTTTTCCCTCACCCTATTCGACAACAAGTGGATATCGTTATCACTAGAAACAGCTTCTGGTCCTTGATGGATGTCATCATTGTTGACATGATTCATACAAATATGGTGTAACGAACATCACCGATGACAACACATGCAATGATTATGGTTGCTCAGGAAAAAATATGATCATATGTTGAACAAGCAACAAGCGATGACTTCATTCCCCTTGCTATTGAGACATATGAGTATTTTCATTTTCGTTTTAATTCATTTTTTACCACTTGTGCATAGACCACTATTGAACGTCATCAATAATCTTCTTTAGTCCCCTTGATGCTTATTGTTTTACAATCGACAACATGTGTTCATAGCCCTATAATGTGCGCAAGCCATAACGATTCTTCAACAAGGTGCTACACTTGGTCAAGATTTCTCATCTCTTCCACACATCATAACTAATGCACCTCTATCGCTAGTTGATTTGTGACAAATGACAGCTCTTTTGTCTTAGGTCTTTTTTGTTATTGTTGATTATCATTTCGTAACCATGAGTAAGCCTTTATCTCATTTTGGTTGATTGTTTGCTTTTGTTTTTTTCTTTGGGTTGTGTCTTATTTTGTTCACGTTTGCCTTGTACTTTTGATGGATGGGTTCCCATCCTTGATTTTTATTTATAGGGTTTTTCTTCATTGGGCAAACTGGGAGCCATAAGTGGCAATCAGTGCTGGCTCATTAGTACATATGTACCCAGCCCCACCCATTTTTAATCAACCTGTTATATTGCCCCCCCACCCCCAAACTCTTCTTTCACGCGACTCAAATTAAGAAGTCACTGTGACTTCGCATGTCCCCTGTTTGCTGATACGCCACGTCCTGGTCCCCCTGCCCCACCTCCCCCCAACGAACTCTTCTTTCACGCAACTCAAATTGAGTAAGAAAGGGGTCGAGGTGTTTGCTGGCACACCACGCCCCCGACCCTTCCCCCCGGCCCCCCCACCCCCCAGACACTCTTTTTCCCCCCTCCAAACTCATCAAAAACGAACACAATGGCTTTCTCTTTAGCCCAATCAC
>Ga0116227_10013795_pt1 | contig 12562 bp, 7 predicted proteins | sample S1TSphgellanicum_FD_89693 | JGI IMG/M metagenome (GOLD analysis project Ga0116227, IMG submission 89693) | Host-associated microbial communities from peat moss isolated from Minnesota, USA - S1T2_Fb - Sphagnum magellanicum MG | ecosystem: Host-associated > Plants > Peat moss > Unclassified... | reverse complement strand
TTATCTTTTGTTTTTTTTTTTTTTTTTTTGTTTATTATTATTTATTATTTGTAATAAAAAATATAAATATAAAAAAATAGTTTTGAATATGTGTGTGGTTTTCAACTTTTTTAACTTAAAATTTCATAAAAAAAAATTTTAAAACTTTTTAAAAGGAAAAAATTGTATCAGTTTTTTTATCATTTAAATTTATTTTTTATGAATTATAATAAAGTTTTAATACATTATTGAATAAGCTTCAAGATCATATTCTCATTTGTAATATTTGAATAAAGTTTGAAAAAGAAAACATATGTTAAAGTTTGAATTTGCTAAACAATTTCATGCCCACAATAAAATTAAACTTTTTCATTTTTGTTAATAAAGTCTTGAAATGGTTTGGTAGTTAAAACCTTTGTGTGCTTCTATAAGGTCTTGGGTTCAATCCTTGATGGATGTGTGCATTAACAAATCTTGTACAAATGTAGTGAACAAACATGTATATCATGGCAAATGTAGTCAAAAACCTTTTTGTAGATCAAACTGAAAAAAACAAAAAGGAAAAGGAAAAAACTTTTTAAAAAATTCATTGCATGACAAAAATGCAATCTATGACTTCATGATCTAGGAGAAAAAAATCAAATTTTTTTGTATGATGATGTGGCGCATTATTCCATGTCATATTAACTTAGGACTTCATATATCCATGTCATAATTTTAAAATTAAAAATTATCTAGTGCAACATGTGACTATCTAGAACGAACATTTCATTGAAAATGTTTTGATCAACTATTTTTTTTTATCAAAACCATACAAGTTACATATTTGTCAATTTTGTCCTATTTCAATAAAAACCTAATGAATTTGGGTATTGGAAAAAGATAAGATTTCTTCTTGTGGATTAAGTGGCAGGAGATTGTAGATGTTCTTCAAACCCTTTAATAGAAATCATTAGAACTAAAGGAAAACCTTGCAAGTTTGTCCATGTACAAATCCAACAATGGAAAACAATTGGGGATGTATGGAAAATGAGATTTTTAATGCCTTGTAAAAAACAAGGGTTTTTAAACCCACTATCACTAAAGGGGTTCTAAAGTTGGTACCAATGGAATTCAATTCCAATGGAGTGTCAAATTCTGGTATTTTTGTCATTATAACATGTTTTCCCTAAAATTTGTCATGCAATGTTTGAAAAAGGAGAGTGACAGTGAGTTGTGGTTCATCTCCTACCAAAGGATAACTGAATTTGGTCGTTGGTCAGGTACTAAAAATTGAAAGGGGTCTTGCCAAACTTGGATTCCTTGTCTTCTTATTCTTTTGGGACTATAAGGAATTTCCAATGATCTCACCATTGGCATCTTCTTCTTAGGGGATTGGGATTATGATTGCATGTTGTGAAACCTCAATTGACCAAAATTCCAACCTTTCAAAGTTGACAACAAGTTCAATGCCAAAAAAGTTTTTGATTCAACAAATTTTGGTACTTGTCAACTTGATTCACCACCTTCTTGTGTGATTGTTGTGAGGTCATATAGTTCAATAAGGTCACCCTCTAAAAGTGTCTTCACATCTTGTTATCTAAATCCCTTGGCATATTTTCTAGTTTTGTCCACATATTGGTTTTTTTCAATACTAGGCGAAACAATTTTTACAATATTTTGAAATTTGATTTACATGTAAGGTATCAATTTATTGTTTTCCCAAGATTTTTTGAGCCAACCTGCTATCAATATTCTAGAATTGCTAACACACCAAAATATCAATATTATGTTTTTTATGAATTATATATGTTGAATATGCATGAAGGCCAATTTTTGTAATAATTAATTTTAAACCGCCCAATCCAATTATGCACATGGGCCAATTTTTTCATAACATGATTGAGAACCTCCAAATATTGCATATAGGTCAGTTATCAGGGTTACAAATTCTACATGTCAACAAAAAGGACATAAGTGTGACTTACACTTAATACCATCACAATACAAATCAAAACATTACATACATGACTTGCATCGAATTCCTCCTTGTTGTTCCCTCTTGCAAATTTTTTAAAATTTTATCAGAAAAATTTATTAGGTTCACAAAATAATATTGCAGTAATTAACATTTCAACCATGCAAGCCTTCCTCTTAGTAATTTTGATGTACACTTATGCCAGAGACATCAAGGTCAATTTTGAAAAGAGGCATTGGAGTCGCCACCCTATATGCCAAACAAACACAAATCATCCAAAAAAATATTGTGAATTTTGTTGCATAAATTCATGCTTAAGGATCCCAAACATGAACCATGCCAATTGCAAAACTAGAGGAAGCAAGATGTAGTTCCAGGAAAATGTTATGTATTGTAACAACAACCTTTATGTATTGCATTTTCATTAACATTTTCAAGAGGAATGGCCAAAGTATGACCTGAAGTAATAGCAATTCCAACATTAACACATCAAATTCAGGAAGGACAAATGGTGGCAACTAAAAGTGAAGGCAACATTTGAATCTAAAGCCTTAGGGTGAGTATTGTCATGAAAGAAAGAAGGCAACATATTCAAAACATCATGTTAGCCCATGGACTGTTGGTAATGTCTTATGAAAGTTTGGAAGATCATATGCATTTTAAGGATTTCAAGAAAATAATATGTATCCGTGCATGTATTTTAGACACAATACCTGAGAGTGCAAGTAAACTTGTTGCACTGATTGTCTACAAGTCCCCTGGGGTCATGACTCCTAATTTCACCTGTCCAAATAATAACCATTATCACCAACATGGCATAGGTAGACAAAAACTTAGGGAATACAAGGGGAAGGATTTTACATCAATTAGTAGTTTCATTGTTAAAAATCCATGACTGGAAGAATAATACATTGAGTACTAAGAACTTGGTGGCCCATTGGAAACCTAAAGAAATAATAGAACTTCAAGAACAAAATAGGTTTCACATATGAATGTAACCTTTTTTGGTGAATTTTTAGGATTACGAATTTCAAACACCATAATGGCATAAGAAAGAACCATGTGTGAGTCAAAATTACATGAACTTTCAAATCAAAAACCTTGCCAAATAACATGTTCTTTAAATATACCTTGTTATCAATAAGGATAATTAATTTTTCATACATGGTTTTCTCAAAAGTTGCATATTTAACTTGAATTTGTGTTTCTCTTCATTTGATGTTACACATTATTGAACCAAGAATTCAACATATGTTTGCCCCCCCTCCCTACCACATTTAAATGTTGATTAGGTTTGTACATCAAAACAAAAAACTCATAAACAAGATGTACAAATTTTTAAAATGTCCCAAAATTGGGATATTGTGAAATTTGTGAAGTGGATATATATATATATATATATATCGATCCCATCCCATGGATCATTAAAAAAATAGACAATAGGCAACTTAACTAAGTAATATATCTAGTCACTAAAGGTGACAACTTTGCAATCCTACGCATGGCAAAACCAATCCCCATCAACATCGACATCCATCATTCTAACTCATCAATGGAATCCCCCTCCCATGAACAATCAGCCCTCACATCACTCAACCAATTTTTCATAACCATGACCACCTTTTTGAGATTGTCAACACGTAGCATATAATGCCGCAAACTTGTCAACACTCCAACTATGCTAAAAATTGTTTAATTTCGATCTAAGACCCAAGAATCCCAAAAATTTGTCATGCAACAAAAGAGACATTTGGAAATTGTATTTCATGTGACTTCCACCATGTCAAAGGTCATAAACAATCTTGATCTAGCTTCACAAGCAAATGGTGGAACAATCCCAATTCATTTTTCAACAATTCGTGCAAAGTAGATCCATTTGAGGCCACTAACCCAAAATTGATTCATCATCATTAACAACTATTGTTTATGGTGGGCCAACAACACCCAAATTTTGGATTTTGATGGCATCAAATACATGTTATCATATTCAGCCACCATTTCTACGATTTCTTTTGCTTTTCCTACAAAACCTTTCACCACATCCAAAAACTTAAAACATGGGTCTAGCATCAATGTTAGCATGTTGTGTGCCTTGGAAGCAATGTAGGTAGATGTAATGTGAGAAATGGAGTTAGGACTGCCATGATTTCACCCATCATATGCATTTGCAATGCTTGCAACTTAAAATCAAAATCCCCTTGCACAAAATTGTTGGAACTAATGTTAGATTATTCAATCTCACTCTACATAGCCACACTTAATGAAAAAATAGCATTTAAGGCATAAGATAACAACGAGTATCCTCAAATCTAATTGAAGATACATTGCTTCACAATAGGAATCATGGTTTCGATAATGGCCTTGGAAACTGCCCGTGTGTGTGCATCCGGTAAGCAACCTTGTGATTCCACCATTTCTTGCCTCCCATAACAAAGATTCATGGCATCCCAATATTCCATGGTTTCACCTAGCCCACCAACTTAAGGTGCAAATGTGAAAGTTTGAACCTTTGACCTCCCTTCACCTCCATATTTAAAGAGCAAGTCCTTATAAACCATTGGACCACTATTTAAATAGATAAAATGATTTGTCACTACACATTATTATACACAATTTTTTCTTAACCTATGTGTAGGCTACCATAAATTATATTCTTTCGCTAGTGTTAAACTATTTTTAGGCTACCATAGGTTGGAAATTTAAGCTAGTCCTAGGCTATTCTAAGCTATTTTCAACCATTTAAAATTATTTACCTTTGATTAGTTTATCTCAAACTATTTTTGGTTATTCCAACCTTGGTTAATTTAAGCTATTATAATTTATGTTATTATAAGTTATTCACCCTAAGCAAATTTTGAATATTTTAAATTGTTCCACCCTCAGCTATTCTAAATTATTATCATATATTATAAACTAATCCATTATGTGTTATTTTAAATTATTTCATTCAATGTTATTTAAATTATTTTACCTTAAGCTCTTTTTGTGTATTATATATTACTACCGGTTATTCCACCATAGGCTACTTTAGTTATTCTACTTCAAGCTAAAATTTTAGGTATTTAAGTTATTTCTCTTTACATTATATTATACCCTTAGTCATTTTTGGTTCATTTACCCTATGTTTTCTTTTGGTTGTTCTAAGTTATTACACCCCAAGTTATTATAAGTTATTATGATTTATTTTACCCTAATTTATTTTCAACTGTTTTAGATTATTCCACCTTAAGTTAATTTACATTATTCAACCTTAAATTTTTTTCAGCAATTATAGGCCATTCGACCTTAGTTTATTTTAAGTTGTTTTAGGTTATTCCGCCTTAGGATTTTTTTATTATTTTAAACTATTCCACCCTAAATGATTATAGGTTATTTTACGTCAAGTTATTCAATAGGTCATTTTGAATTATTATAAATTATTCCACAATAAGTTATTTTATGCTATTATTGACCATTCTAAAATTATTCCACCCTAGGTTATTTAAGCTACCATTACATGTTTTAGGTCATTTAACCTTATGATATTTTCAGCTATTCGAGGTTATTCTAAGCTATTTCACCTTAACTTTTTTATTTTAAGGTATTCTTAGTTATTGTAAACAATTCCAATGTATGTTATTATAGGTTATTATATCCTAAATTATTTTTAGCACTTTAAGTTATTTTAGGTTATTATACATTAATTTATTTTTAATTATTCCACCCTAATTTATTTTATGTTATTTTACCATAGGTTATTTTAAGGTGTAACCTATAATAACCTAAGGTATATTTTAGGGTATCTATAATAGGTTAGGGTCAAATAACCTATGATATGTTGGGGTAAAATAACCTATAACAATTTATTATATAACAATAAATAATATCTTAAGGTAAAATAACTTAAGATAACTTAAGGTGGAATAATTTAAAATAGTCAAAAGTAGCCTAAGGTAAAATAACTTAAAATAACATAAAGTGAAATAATTTAGATTAATTAAAATAACCTAAGGTGGAATAGGCAAAAATAACTTAAAATAGCCTAGGGTGCAATAGCCCAAGGTATGTAAAACAACATTAAAAAAATAAAAATTGTAATGAATTAATTCAATTAATAATGACTTATGTCAATTAGTATGAAACATGATGATTACGTAACGACAATTGGTGACATAATTTTAAGCAAGGTGAAATGATTGGGGTGAAATGAAGCTATTTCAATTTTAAAGTTTCATAATGATTTAGGCTAGTGAACCACACCCCACCTTTGGACTATTAAATGTCCACAACTTAGGCAAGGCCAAATTCCAATTCCTTCTTTTCAGTTCATATTGCCTTGATTTAGTTGGCACCAAAAGGTCCTTCAATCTATTATATAGATTACCCAAAACAATTACAAACCAATTAATCTTCTTCCATTATTTTACCATTGCAACAAGAAACATCAACTTCTTGTCGACATATGTTCCATGACCTCCCTTGAGCCCAATAATTTGGACGAGGCCTCATATAATTATAGTAAACTCGATGATAGTCATTATGCCAAAAACATGGATTTATGGTTACTCCATCATTCTTTTTGTAGTTGTATGTGACACATGTGATTACATGACTACATAATCAATTTGAACTCGTTACATTAACCATGACATTTATCATTATGTTTGTGACGTGCGATATAATTTTTTGGATTATGATTTTTTGGTGTGGCAATGAAAAGAATGCAATTGCCCCTAATTTTTTCAATAAAAAAAATTCGCTAATCAATGAGATGCACTACTTTACAAAGGAATGTAGATCACAAATAGCCTAGCCTAATCATAAACATGAAACAAATTGGAAATGCAAGATGTCATAATAGGGAATCGACGAATCAATCTTCCATTTCTTCGTCACAAACCAAATCCTTAACCAATCTATCACACTTTCAATTTGTGATAAAAAATTTCAACACATGTCTATTTCAAATCCTCTTGTGTATCAAAACATTGATGTGATTTTCTTTTTTCATATCTTGTTCAAATAGAATAAATGTTTATGCTTCATTTTGAAGAAATCTCAAATTGTTTGTTGTGTCATAGATGTAGAATAAAACCCTATATAAAAAGTATAGCAATATATAAACAAGATTCTAAGACATTCTAGAAATATTTTGTACAAATCTAGAAGTTTTTAGAAGGAAGGTCCTATGAAATTTAGAATGTTCCAAGCTAGCAATTTTCGCATGGTTCTAAATTGGAACCTATCATCTAGAAGGTTCCATAGGCAAGTATGAATAGAGACCATCGGGGGCATGTCCCCAAATCTCATTAACACACAAGTTGTTGGTTACATTAAGGTTAGTTTGTATGTATTGCATTGTGTTCCAATTTTGCTATTAGAAAAATGTTCATTTCAATCATATCATTGTCGAGTCTTTGCTTTGCATTTGTTTTTATCAATCAAGGAAGTTGTTCTTAAGTATTTATGAAAACATCAACCTTGTCTTTGACAAGTTGGACAAAAAATCGAAATCCAATTGTGTTGATCACAATTAATCATTCATCTTATATTTTCAAATCATGTTTAATTAAAGAAAGAACAAGGTTGATCTTACAATCTTTTGATGTGATTTTTATTGGACAAGATGTAATGAAAAATGAAAAATGGAATAAAAACATGACATGGCTTATAAGTAAGTATTTTAGATCTTTTTAAATGAACATTGATAATGCTTACATTGACTACATATTACTTAAATTGACATAACAAATTTTTAAGAACATCATGATTATTAAAAAATGCATATTATCCATCACCATGATCTTTAATTTTGTCATAAATTATTTTGCCAACGCATAATTTTACATTTCTTCTGCGTGGGCTTTGCATTGTTTTGCACTACTAATGATGATCAATTAACATAAGGACAAAATATTAATATATTTAAAATTATTTAAAAATACTTAGTTGTGATACATTGATAATCTAAGATCGTGTAAATTATACATGAAACCATTTCCACTTTCATTAATTCTAGAATATGAAGTTTAATTTTCACCTACTAAAACATTGACATTTTATGGCACCCATTATGTTTTTTTTTACGCCCTTTCATTGCCTTTAAAAAAATTGGGACTTTCCAACATCCACCAATATTTTTCCTATGATGTTTTTGACAATGTCACCAAGTTCAAAATATATAAAAAATACTTTTGACCTTAGTGTTTGCAACATCCCCTATGTACTTCTTGTTGTCCTTGGTTTCCTCCAATATTATATCCGAGGCCTTCAACTTTCAAGTTTCAACCACTTGGTGCCCCTTATTGCCCAAAAAGAAAATTTTCATGTCCAACTTAGTGCCCTTAGTGTTTTTAACGTGCCTTTTTTACACCCATGTTAAATTGTTTGTTGCCATTTTTTCATTCCTTATCGAAATTCTCATCTTTTTGTGATTCAATCAAATTATCAAAACAAATATCAAATTATTATTTTTAGCCAAAAAGAGAAATACATAAGAAGAACATTGATGACAATATTACTTCCATCATTTTTTGGTTCACTAAATTTTTCAATTGTGTCTTTTCACGTAACCCACACATAATGAAATGAACATCACTTGTTATGTAAAACCTTTAGTGAATGCAAACCACAATGAAGGAAAAGAAAATGTGTGCATTCCAAAACATGGAAAATTCATGACAAAGTGCTTCATAAAAAATCACAATTTACACAATTTTAATATCTAAATTCTATGGTCAACCCTCATTTTTGTCTTATGTTTGAAACAAAGAATTTTCATTGGATCATTACCAAACTCACAACATGTTTAATTTTCTCCCTCTTGCCCTTTGTGCATATAATTCTCACATAATATTTACATAATTTTAAAAAATCACACAAATTCATATAATTTATGATCTATGAAATGAAAATAAATAAATAGGAAATTGAGTACCATGCATAGTATTGAAATGACTCAATCATGCTTGTTTCCACACATTAAATACAAAGACATCTTTCCATTTTCACCATTTGCAAATTAACATCTACTCCTTTGTTAACAATCTCTTGAACAATATCAACATATTTACATGGAACTCACTAAACAACAAATGTTCATATGTCAATGACATGTCATGTTGAAATAAATACATCTCTACCAAAGGATAATAATGATGTGAGGCAAAGTGTAACGTGTAATGAATCCTCCTTATTGGCACCAAAAGAAAGTAAAGACAAATTCTTCAAATGTTTTTAATTGTGAGACGCTAATTCATTCTTGTATGAAGTTGAGACATGAAAGGACACAAAGATTACAAAAGACATTATTTTGTTCCATTCCATTTAACAAAAATGTCAAGTGGTCCACATCCATAATTGTTGTAATAATAACCACAAATGGACTTTATACATAGTTCACATTAATTAGCTTCAATTATAGTTGTCACTTGAATTTTTTGTAATTAATAATAATATATGTAGTTGAATAAGGGGTGAAAAAAATCAATTATATTATTATTATGTCCCATTGATTGTTCCCCTTCTAGGGTTTGAAAAACACATAGGGGTAGGGGGGCAAAACATTAGCTTGGCTTTTAAGGTTTGAATGGCATGCAAGGGTGAAGGAACAAAACACCCAAAGGGAAAGGGACAACATCCATCACAATTATTGTCGAAATCTTAGCACAAACTCTTTGCATTTCGACCCAAGTTCCACACACTACTACTACCAATCAAGTACACCTTAGATTTGAACTTCTAATGAACTTTTAATATATGTTTTATGTAAAGCTTTGCAATCTTTAGTTTTCATGGAACTATGGAATTTTGTGTAATGTGAAAGAATGATCTATTGAAATATACATAGTGAGTTGTGTCACCTTGTCATTACATCAAATTTAAGAGAACACCATTGGCTATGAAGAAAAGAAATGTGAAAGAAGATTTGGTGATTAAAAAGGAAAAATAAAAGCTTCAAAAGGTGAATCATTTGTCCCCAAAGTCAAACACTTCCCAACTTCATTAACTAAGTTAAAGTAGATGGACAAATGCAAGACGTCAAAGTTATGAAAAAGTATCAATAAAGTTTGATAAGAGGTTTTTGTGTGCCAATCAAATATAAAGATTTGAACATGACTTTTGATCCCACTTCTTTGGAGAAGTACAAGGCCAAGGTGTCAATAATGATTATTGGTTTGAAAAAGCATGAATAAGATTTTGAATTTCAAAACTTTTTAGTTGAGAAAGAATGTGAGAAAATGCAAAAAGGCAAAAAAGAACATGACTTACAATTAACACAATTGGAATCTTTAACAATGGAAGTAAAATTAATTGTTTGATAATGATGAAAGTTGCAACAATATTCAAATAAAAGGTTGTTATATCAAATACATTTGATGTCAAATGGTGCATGTGTGTTTAACACCCCATTGCCTATTGAGATTCCTACAACTATGTTGGTAGGAAGTCATGGAATGATGATTATAAGCCCCAATTGTTAAAATGACATTTGTTTAAACTAGTTAAATTGATTAAAATGTCCTATTCGACTAGTTGGTCAAATGTTACATTTAGCCAAGTAGGACAAAAAATGCACATTTCTAATAAACAAAGATAGGAATGTACACACATGGGACATTCAATTATTTGAAAGGTTCCATAAATATGATTAAATAAATATAATAAATATATTTATTAGTAGTCAACTTGACAAATTGTTGTTTGATTGTTAATCAAAAGTAACAACATTTGATTCAATAGGTATGTAAGGTTTGGGTAGGGATTTGTGAAGGAGATTGAGATAAGAGCCTATTTGAAGGAAGGAGTGAAGTGCATTTGTGGTTTATGAGTGGTGGGGAACTTATGTGGTTGGAGGATACCTTCATTTTTCTCTCATTCTTGCTTGTTACTTTTTGGACATTTAGAGGATGACTAATGGTGAAGGAGATTATATTTGATGTTGGAGAAAAATAAATTGTGACCCATGGAAGTATGGAAGACATTTACTTTCCCCTTTATTTCTTGGTACAAGGAGAGTATGAAGTATTATTTGGTATAGAAGATTATAGCAATTATTGTATTTTTTTCTTTTTTCTTATTTGGTTACTAGAGATGGTAGACAAAAACTATAATTAGAAAAGAACATGATCAACTACAATAGGAGGCTAGTAGTATGAAAGGAACAATATGAAAGCATCAATTACTAAAGGGTGAAGGCTTAGTTTACCATGAATTACTAGGCTGTATAATTATCATGAAGTGGTTGGAAGGTAGTTACCTTCCATCCCCCACTTTGAAGTTTTTGAAATTGTTATCAATGTTTGTTTATGGTTTTTATTGACTTATTACTTAGAAGATATGATTGTTTTCCACTCAGCAACCCCTTGGTTAAATGGTTTTCATGTCTTCATTCACTTTTACCAAACAATTTTCATCCCATGTGATCTTAAGTTGTTAGGTCTATGATGAACACCATGTTATATGATACAATCAAATTTGAAATTCACACATATAATGATGAACTATTGGAAACCATATGGGAACATATGAAAGAAATAAAAAAGGGAGAGGGGGAGGGGATATTATTAAATTGATAACCTCCATCTCTTTTACATTTTTACTTCATTTTCATATCTTGAAAGTGAAACTAAAATTAAATTTTAAAGATTTATTTAATCATTAAACTACATGTGCCATAAATGTAGAGTTTTTTTCCTTAGCCATGTGGTTTTAGTGGCTATGGAGACCAACATTCGACCCTTGTTGCCAACATATATTATAAATTGTGTGTGTGTGTACACAACTATACATACATACAATATGTACATACTCATATATAAGTAGGTCATATTTTTGCATGATGGTTTTGAAGAATAGGTATGTACCTATTACATACACCTACCTATGTCCCTACAAATGAAAGCACACTAAGATATCCAATTTTTGGTGTCACATTGCAATTTGTGCATAGGGGGTATGTTGAGATTTAAGTCTATTTAATTTTGATACTTGATCAAACATTAGAAAATATTCAAATTTTCATAATATGAAACAAGCATTTGACATTGTAAAAAAATAAAAATGAAAATACTCTATGTATTGTAAATTCAAAGTGAACTTTTTAAGGTACTTGCCCACACCACAATCACAACATGAAATTATGGTTTTTGCCAAACAAGTAGCATACATATTTGACATTTTGAGCCATCAACTATTACACTTCATTCAAGACAAACAAAGGTAACAAACAAATGATGAATGTACAATTTACTTTCTAGAAAATAGGTTATGCTTGCACTTGTTGTAGTTAAGATTTCTATGTAAATAACATGTAAATGGAATTAGTTCATTTATTAACCTATTAATTGAATTGAACCTATTAACAATTAATACCTATAAACTTTAATACATATGTTATATATAATATTGGATTAATGCATACCTTATATTTAATTATAAGTTGATTTCTAGAACAAACATAACCTTATTATAGAATTAATTATATTATAAATTTTACCCAATGACCAATATATGGTACCTTATATATTTTTATTGTGTAATTTCTGAATTGAAAAAAAGGTTTCCACACCCCCCCCCCCCCCTCCCTGTCTTCTTGAGAGATTGTTGAAATTTTATTTAGAAAACTTTTATTTTTTTTTTTTTTTT
>Ga0116227_10013794_pt1 | contig 12564 bp, 15 predicted proteins | sample S1TSphgellanicum_FD_89693 | JGI IMG/M metagenome (GOLD analysis project Ga0116227, IMG submission 89693) | Host-associated microbial communities from peat moss isolated from Minnesota, USA - S1T2_Fb - Sphagnum magellanicum MG | ecosystem: Host-associated > Plants > Peat moss > Unclassified... | reverse complement strand
TGACGGCGCACGCCACGGTCGCGGTGATGGATGCCCAGGGCCGCATGACGGTGTTGCGGCCCGGGACCAACGACTTCACCTGTCTGCCCGGCGATCCGTCGGCGGTCGCAAAGCCGGCGATGTGCGCCGATCGAGCCTCGATGCAGTGGGCGAGCGATCTTGCCCACCACCGGCCGAAGCCGACGAACACGGTCCCCGGCATCACGTACATGCTGTCCGGTGCGACCCAGCGAAGCGACTCGGATCCGTACGATTCGACGAGCGCTCCGATGGCGATCGGCCCGCACTGGATGATCATCTGGCCGTTCGACCCGGCGACGTCGGGTCTGCCGAGCCACTACCGACCAGCCGGCTCGTTCATCATGTGGGCCGGGACCCCGTACGCGCATGTGCACGTCATGGACCTGCCGTAATCCGCGCGGGCCATCCCTTCCTCCCGAACCGGAGCACACCATGTCCGCCACCACCGCCGCCGATTCACACGCACCCACCTCGGGACTCGGCGTCGCCGTCATCACCGGCGCGTCGGCCGGGATCGGCGCGATTTACGCCGATCGACTCGCCGCCCGCGGCTACGACCTGATTCTCGTCGCGCGGCGTGCCGATCGGCTCCAGGCACTCGCCGCGCGACTCCGGGCGGAGACCGGCCGCATCGTCGAGGTGCTCGTCGCCGACCTGGCGGCATCGGCCGATCTGGCGCGGGTCGCGTCGGCGATCGCCGCCGATCCGCGGATCACGATGCTGGTGAACAACGCCGGCACCGCGTCGCTCGCCCCACTGGGCCGGTCGACCGCCGAGAGCGAGCGGGAGATGATCGATCTCAACGTGACCGCCCTGACCCGACTGAGCGTGGCGATCCTGCCGGCGTTCCTGCAGCGGGATCGGGGCACGATCATTAACATCTCGTCGGTGCTGGCCGTCCATACGCTGCCGTTCAGCGGTGTCTATAGCGGCACCAAGGGCTATGTCTCGGCGTTCACGAAGGGGCTGCAGGCTGAAGTCGCCGGGACGCGGGTCGTGGTCCAGCAGGTGCTGCCGGCCGCGACGCGCACCGATTTCTGGGAGATCGGCGGGGTGCCGCTTTCGGCGCTCAACCCGACGTCGGTGATGTCGGCCGAGGATCTGGTCGACGCGGCGCTGGCGGACCTCGATGCCGGCGTCCTGGCATCGCTGCCGTCGGTCGAGGACGGGCAGCTCTGGTCGACGTACGAGACCGCCTCGTCGGGGCTCTTCGTCGGGGCGCAGCGCGACCAGCCGGCGTCGCGCTACGCGGCGCTGGCGGCGCGATAGCCCGCGTGGCGAAGGACGCGACGACCCGCCCGGCGAGTGCGACGACGGAGAGTCCCTGCTTTGCCACCGCGACGCGCATGGCGTCGCGGCGGCTCACGCAGCTCTACGATGACGCGCTCGCCCCGTCGGGACTCAAGAGCACCCAGTTCGCCATCCTCTCGGAGCTGGTGCGGATGTCGGCGTCGCCGCCGACGATGCGCGAGCTGGCGGACGTCCTCGCCGTCGATCGGTCGGCGCTGGGGCACAACCTGCGCCCGCTCGAGCGCGATGGGCTGATCGCGCTCGAGACGAGCGACAGCGACCGGCGGCGGCGCCACGTCGTGATCACCGCGCTCGGCAAGGCGCGATATCGGGCGGCGCTCGGCCACTGGCAGCGCGGCCAGGATCGGTTTGCGGCGGTCTTTGGCCGATCGCGCGCCGACGCGCTGCGATCGACCCTGCTCGGGATCGCGTACGACGAGCGGCTCACCAACGGGGCCTGAACGGGCCCCTACTCCACCACCGGGGCCTGAACGGGCCCCTACTCCATGTACTCGCGCACGAACCGGCGCCCGGCGTAGATACCGATGCCGGTGCCGACCATGCTGAGCATGAACGCCGTCATGATCCCCACGGGCGCGCCGAGGTACCAGCCCGCATAGCTGCCGATCGTCGCGCCGATGAATCCCATGAGCCGCTGCATCGCCGTTCCCGGTCGTCGTGGCCGTCGTCCGCTCTCTTGTCTACTGACGATCGACGACCGGGGCGGATTACGCCGGCGCCGCTACCGCCTCGATGGGGCCTCGATGGGCCTTCGCCCATGTCAGTTGGGCGCGTTGCTGGCGCTGTCGGCATGCCGGAGCAGGCTCGCAAAGTCCTCCAGTTCGGGAATGCCGAGATCGGAGACTGCCCAGTACACGTAGTCGCCCGCCGCCCAGTGGAGCAGGTGATAGCCCTGCCGCGTCCCGATCGATCGACCGCCGGACGGGCCACTCGCGGCCGGCCACAGAAACACGTTGATGAGGTGCTGGCGACGGCCGTACACCAGCGCCGCCACCGCCCGCCCGTCCACGTAATCGAGCCGACCTCCCACCAGCGGATATCCGCGCTCGGCGAAGTCGTAGACGGGCGGGGAGTAATCGAGCCTTCCGTTGAACCACGGCTTCACCGTGTGTTGATCGGACGAGAGCACATCGGTCAGGTGTCCTGGCATCAGTGACCGAACGTGGCTCCCGAGCACCGCAGTGGTGAGTGTCTCGGCTGCCGCGTCGGCGCGCGCGAGTTGCCAGGTGCCGACGGCGACGACGGTGAGGGAGGCGGCGAGCGCCAGCGCCACCCGCCGGCGTCCGACGGGAACCGGGCGCGCCGCCAGTCGGAGTGGGCCCGACGATTCGGCGGCCACGATCACCCGTGTCCGGAGGGCGTCTGGCGCCCGGAACACGGGCATTCGTGCGCCGATCGCGGCGCGCAGCTCGAGCCGCTCGTCGCGGAACCGCCCACAGGCCGCGCACTCGGCGAGGTGGGCCTCGACCGCTCGCACCTCGTCGGCGGCCAGTTCGCCGTCCAGGTAGGCATCCAGCTCGGATTCGACGGTCGCGTGGGTCACGTCAGCGGCTCTCCTCGTCGCGCAGCGCCTGCTGGAGGCGCGTGCGAGCGCGCGACAGTCGGGACATCACGGTACCGACGGGGACGCCGGCCACATCGCTGATTTCCTTGTACGACAGCCCTTGCAGCTCACGAAGCACGATCACCTCACGATAGTCCGGCGGCAACCCCTCGAGCGCGCGGCCGAGCGACTCCTTCGCCGCAGCACGGAGCACGTCGGTCTCGGGGTGCGCATCAGCGACCGCGTCGCTGTGCGTCCGCTCGTCGAACTCCGTCGCTCCATGCTCCGGGCGGTGACGGCGCTGCGCGCTGTGCGCCGCGTTGCGCACGATCGCCAGCAGCCACGCCCGTGCGCTCGTCGGCCCGTCGCCGGCGAAGCTGTCGAAATGCCGGATCGCGCGAAGACACGCATCCTGCACGATGTCCTCCGCGTCGTGTGCATTGCGTGTCAGATACCGCGCCAGCGTGTAGGCGGCGTCCAGGTGCGGCAGCACGACGGCTTCGAAGCGTTCGAGCTGACGAGACTCCACGCCGCCCTCGGATGTCGTTGAGGCCTTCGTGATGAGACTCCGGCGACGACGGCTTTATTCCCGGTGCAATAATCCGGCGCGGTGTGGAGTCTCCGGCAGTGAACCGCCCTGCTGGTCAGACCCTATCGAGGAAGCGTACCCATGATACCCACGCGAGCCCTACCCCAGTTGACCGTTGGCGGCGCGCTGGTCGCCGCGCTGTCCGTCGCCCTGCCGCCCGCGCCGAGCGTTCCGGTGCATGCCAGGGCGATCAACGCCAGGCTCTCCGAGTGGACGGTGGAGCTGTCGACGCCCATCGTGGCCGCCGGGACCGTGCGGTTCACGGTCGTCAACGTCGGAAGCATTCCGCACGCCTTCGAAGTCGAGGGCCCGGGAATCGAGAAGGAAACGCCCGTCATCCAGCCCGGCGCAAGCGCCGTGCTGACACTGTCGCTCACGCCGGGCGCCTACGAGGTGTACTGCCCGGTCGGTGCTGACTCGCACCGGAAGCTCGGCATGGAGACCCACTTGACGGTCGTGGGGGCGGCTCGGGCGGAGTCGACGTCGACCGGCACCGCAGCGATGGCGGGCTCCACCATGACGGGCATGAGCCAGTCGTCAGCGACGCGGCCAGCGGTGCGGATGATCGAGGTGGCCAGCGGGGGCCCCGTGATCCAGATCCTCCCCGGCCCGTTCCCGTTCCCCGATAGCGCCGCCGAGGTGATCAAGCAGTTCGGCCCCGAGCGGGCGGGTCTCGAGGCGCAGCTCAAGAATGGCCCATACTCCAACAACGTGGCCCGGATCTCGGGCGCGTTCACGTTCACGGCCTGGGACAAGGGCGCCACTCGGGATTCGGTCGATGGCGTGGCCAACTTCACGACGCAGGACGGCGCGCGCTGGAAGCTGGTCATGGACCGCGTCCAGATTCGGGATGTGCCCCATCACCCACGCTTTGGCGGCGTGATTCTGGGCCTCTACTACCACGGCAACACCGGCGTGCACACGCCGCTCGTCCCGACGATCCGCAGCGACGTCGCACTGTGGGCCGTCGCGCACCTGTACCGCGACGACGCGCTCGTGACCGACAACGCGCAGGTGCATGTGATGCTCCTGTCGCGGACTCGACGGGACGGAGACTTTGCGCTCGAGTGCTGGGATTGTTCCAGGAACCAGATCGACGAACTGCAACTCCAGATCACGCCGGCCGCGGATGAACCGAAATTCGACGCGCCGGGCGGGTTCCTCTTCGTGAACTGGGAGAAATCCAGCGGCACCTACCCGACCGCCGCCCAGGCCGAAGAGTGACCCGCCGCGGTCGACGAACGTCGACGCGGGCGTGCCGGGGCTCAGCTGACGCCGAGCAGCTCCACGTCGAAGACGAGCGTCGCGTTCGGCGGGATCGGACCGGTCCCGCGCGACCCGTAGCCGAGCGAGGCGGGGATCACGAGCAGTCGCCGGCCGCCGACCTTCATCCCGGCGACGCCTTCGTCCCAGCCGGCGATCACGTGCCCGGCGCCAAGCGGAAAGTCGAACGGCTCGTTGCGATCGCGGCTGCTGTCGAACTTCGTGCCGTCGGGCAGCCAGCCGGTGTAATGGACCTTCACGGTCTTGCCGGCGACCGCGGCGGCGCCGGTGCCGACCGTCTTGTCCTGGTACTCGAGGCCCGATGGTGTCTTCGTCATCGACGCGAGATTGACACCGAGGGCGGGGGCGAACGTCGTGGCCACAGTGGAAGGGGGTTCGGCGTGAGCGGCGGACGCCGAGCTGTCGGTCGGCGTCGTCGTGGTGGTGCTGGTCGTCGTGGTCGTGGTGGTGTCGGTCGCCTTGTCGGCGGTCTTGTCACCGCCACAGGCGGCCAGCAGAGCGGCAGAGAGCAGCGTCGCCGTCACGGCGACGAGTGAGCGCGGGGCAACGGACACGTACGGCTCCGGGTGGCGGGTCGACAGGCCGGCCGACCGTGGACGACATCGGGAACCGGTCAGGGCTCGGCTCCGGCAACGTAGGCGTCCGCTTCGATCTCCACCAGCATGTCGGTATGGATCAGGCGTCGCACCTCGACCATCGAGGTCGCGGGGCGAATGCCGCCGAAGATCTCGCCGTGCGCCTCGCCGATCGCCTGCCACGCCGAGATGTCGGTGACATAGATGCGCGTGCGGACCACGTCCTTTACGGTCGCGCCGGCGAGCTCCAGCGCGACGATGATGTTGTGCAGCGCCTGCCGCGCCTGCGCGCCGGCGTCGCCGACCCCGACAATCGCGCCGCTCGAGTCGGTCGCGGTCGTCCCCGAGACATGCACGTGCGGGCCGACCCGCACCGCGCGCGAGTAACCGACGACCGGCTCCCATGGGGTTCCGCTGGAGACGTTGCGGCGCGACATCGCTGGACGAAGGCGGTCAGCCGCGCTGGGCGATCGCGAGGGCGAGCAGATCCGACTGCGTCCGCGCATGCCGCAGCAGTTCGAGCGCGCGCGTCAGCTGCCGGTCGTCGCTCACGCGACGACGGAACGCCGTCGAGTCGGGCATCGCGAGCTCCGCGATCCGGTCACCGAGCATCCGGTCGACGAGCGCCCGCGCGGCATCGAACTGCGCCCGGTCGACCGGCACCTTCGCCGCGCGCCACCGCTCGTACAGCGTGTCACGCCACGCCGGCTCGACCACGAACCCGGGCGCGACCGACCCGCGGAGCCCGAGGGCGACGTCGTACGTCGCCAGGTATGCGGCCTGTGACGCGGGCTGCACCGCGGCGAGCAGCGCGCGGTCGCCCGTCGACAGCGTGTCCGCCGCGACGACGACGTCTGGCGTGATCGCGCCGCCACCATACACCACGCGCCCGCCATCCGAGTGATAGATCGGCCGCGACCGCTTCGCCGTGTCGGCGCCGGTCGAATCGGCCACGATCTCCACCAGCCGCCCGTCCGGCGTCAGCCGCCTCGGCTTCTGGATCGTCCGCCCGCTCGGCGTGAACCAGCGCCCCGTCGTCAGCTTGAGCGCGTAGCCGCCGTCGAGCGGGAAGACACTCTGCACCAGACCCTTCCCGAACGACGTCGTCCCGAGGACGAGCGCCCGGTCATGATCCTGCAGCGCGCCGGCGACGATCTCGGTCGCCGACGCCGACCCGCCGTCGATCAGCACCACGACCGGGACCGTCGTCGTGATCGGATGATGCGAGGCGTGATAGACCTCGGGGTCGCCGCTCCGCTCGCGGACGCTGGCCAGCTCCGTCCCTTCGGGGAGGAAGTCGTTGGCGATCGCCAGCGCCTGGTCGAGCGCGCCGCCGCCGTTGTCGCGCACATCGAGGATCACGCTCGCGGCGCCGCTGGCGAGCACGCGGTCGAGCGCGTCCTGCACCTCGTCGGCGGCCGTCGGACTGAAGACGCGGAGGGGGATGTAGCCGACCGACCGATCCAGCAGCACCGTGAACGGCACCGACGGCTGGTGCACGATCTCGCGCGTGAATCGCCCGTGCACCGGCTGCGCCGACCCGACGCGATCGATGACGACGGAGACCGTCGTCCCGGGTGCGCCGAGCAGTGTCTTCGAGATCCGGTCGAGCGACCAGCCGCGCACGGCCGCCGTGTCGATTCGGGCGATCTGGTCGCCCGGCCGCAACCCGCCCGCCTCGGCCGGTCCGTGCGGGAAGACGCGCGAGATCGTCGCCCGGCCGGCGTGATCCTCGATTTGCATCCCGAGCCCGCCATAGGCGCCGCCCAGGCTCTCGCGGCTGAACGACGCCAGCTCGTCGCGCGTGAACAGCTCGGCGTACGGATCGCCGATCGCCTGGACGAGCCCGCGGGCGGCCTTCTCGTAGAGGAGGTCGGTGCCGATCGAATCGACGCTGCTGGTGCGGACGAGCGAGAAGACCTGCGCGAACAGGTCGGTGCTCCAGCGGGCCGCGACACTGCGGGGGCCGGCCGATCGCCCCGCGAATCCCGCGACGGCAACGGAGCTGGCGACGACGCCGACGCTCGCGCCAACGGCCCAACGGGAAATGCGCATGGCCTACGGTAACCCGTCGGCGACCCGCGCCGCCAGCACCGCCGCGGCCATCGCGTCAGCCAGTGCCTCCCACGCGAGCAGCGCGCACGGCGCGCGCGCCGGGGTCCGCGCGATCGCCGAGAGCGCCCGCAGCTCGCCCAAGGCGGGATCGGCGGCGGCGGCCGGGTCTCCGGCGACGAGCGCCCGCACGCGCGCCGTGAGGGCGGCGATCGCGCTGGCATCGAGTCCGCGCACGAGGTCGGTCATCATCGACGCCGAGGCGCGGCCGACCGAGCAGCTCTCGCCGTCGAACCGGATCTCGTCGACCCGGCCATTGGTGAGCCGCACGCCGACCGTCAGTGACTCGCCGCAGAGCGGGTTGACGCGGGTCGCGACACCGTCGGGCGCGTCGAGCGTGCCGCGATTGTGCGGCCGCCGGTAGTGCGTGAGGATCAGCTCAGTGGCCGACACCGACAAAGAGCGCCTGGGCCTTCAGCACACCCTGCACGAGCGCCTCGACGTCGGCGGCATCGTTGTAGATGTAGAACGACGCCCGCGCCGTCGCGCCGACCCCGAGCCGCCGCAGCAGCGGCTGGGCGCAGTGCTGCCCGGCGCGGATGCAGACGCCGTCCTGGTCGAGGATCGTCGCCAGGTCGTGCGGATGCACGTCGGCGAGCGAGAAGCTGACGACGCCGCTCCGTTCGTCCGCCGGCGGCCCATAGACGCGGACGCCCGGGATCGCGGCCAGCCGCTCGCTCGCGAGCTCGGTGAGGGCGCGCTCGTGCCAGCGCACCTCCTGCATGCCGACGGCCGAGAGGTAGTCGACGGCGGCGGCCAGCCCGACGGCATCGCCGACGTTCGGCGTGCCGGCCTCGAACTTGTGCGGCAACACGTTCCACGTCGTGCGCTCGTCGCCGACCAGCTCGATCATGTCGCCGCCCGTCTGGTAGGGCGGCATCGCCTCGAGCATCGCGCGCCGGCCGATCAGGACGCCGATCCCGGTCGGTCCGAGCATCTTGTGCCCGCTGAAGGCATAGAAGTCGACGTCGAGCGCGTCGAAGTCGACCGTCAGGTGCGGCACCGCCTGGGCGCCGTCGACCACGATCGCCGCGGCCGGCGCGAGGCGGCGCACGCGTGAGACGACGTCGGCGAGCGGCGTGATCGAGCCGAGGGCGTTGGAGACGTGCGTGACGGCGACGAGCCTGGTGCGCGGCCCGAGCACCGCGTCGAGCGAGTCGAGATCGAGCCGCCCATCGTCGGTCATCTCGGCGATGCGGAACCTCGCCCCGCGGTCGGCGGCCAGCAGCTGCCAGGGGACAAAGTTGGCGTGATGCTCGAGGCGCGTGACGACGACCTCGTCGCCGGCCGCGACCGACATCCGGCCCCAGGTCGCGGCGACGAGGTTCAGCGATTCGGTCGTGCCGCGGGTGAACAGCAGGCAGGCGGGATCGGCGACGCCGACGAACCGGGCGACGGTCTCGCGGGCCGCGTGATAGCGGTCGGTCGCGGCGACGGCGAGCTCGTAGGCGCCGCGATGCGGGTTGGCGTAGCTCGTCTCGTAGAACGTGCGCATCGCGTCGAGCACGGCGGCCGGCTTCTGCGACGAGGCGGCCGAGTCGAGGTAGTGGAGCCCGGGCCGGTCGGCGAGCAGCGGGAAGTCGTCGCGATTCATCGGTCGGTTACTGGTGGCGCGGTCCGAGGAGGATGCGGTCGCCGTCGATGGCGACCGCGTAGGTGGCGACCGGCTCCACGGCCGGTCCCGATCGGGGCGCACCGGTCCGGAGGTCGAAGCGGGCGCCATGCCAGACGCAGACGATCGTGCCGTCGGGCTCGACCTCGCCGGCCGACAGCGGGTACTGCTCGTGCGTGCAGCAGTCGTGCAGCGCGTAGACCTCGCCACTGGAGCGCATCAGGCAGACGTCGGTGCCATCGGCCGCCGTGACCGCCAGCAGCGATCCCTCGGGGAGATCGGTGCCGAGTGCGACCGGAATCCAGCCGTCGGACGCGCCGAGGGTGCCCGACGTGTTCGGTGTGCCGGTGTTGGCCGGCGTCATGCGACGACCACCGGCGTGGCCGCGTCGGCCGCCGCGAGCGCCGACCGGAGCGCGTGCCAGGCGAGGGTGGCGCACTTGACGCGGACGGGGAAGCGGGCGACGCCGCCCAGGGCGACGAGCGAGCCCAGGCCGGCGGTGTCGCCGGGGGCGCCGGTGACCAGGCCGTGGAACCGGTCGATCAGCGCGAGCGCGTCGCCGCGCGTCGTGCCGTGCACGGCGACGGCCATCAGCGATGCCGACGCGCGCGAGATCGCGCAGCCGACGCCGGGCGGCGTCGCAAAGCGGACATCGGCGATCCGGTCACCCTCGAGCCTGACCCAGACCGTGACCGCGTCGCCGCAGACCGGGTTGTGGCCCGACGCCTCGGCGCTGGCATCGGCCAGCGGGCCGAAGTGCCGCGGCGACCGGCTGTGATCGAGGATCACGCTCTGATAGAGCTCGCGCAGGTCGGCCACGGCGGCGTCTCGGTCGGCGACGGAGCGCGGTCGCCGCTAGACCGTCACGGCCTGGCGCCGGGACGGCGCGCCGCCCGCGGCGGCCGTCGGCTCGCCGCCGCCGGCGACGAAGCGGTCGCGGGCCAGCGTTTCGAGGCCGGCGCGGATCCCATCGTGCGGGATCCGCTGCAGCACGTCGGCGGCAAACGCGTAGGTCAGGAGCGTCTTCGCCAGCGCGGCGTCGATCCCGCGGCTCGTCAGGTAGAAGAGCGCCAGCTCATCGAGCCGGCCGACGGTCGCCCCGTGCGTGCACTTCACGTCGTCGGCGAAGATCTCGAGTTGCGGCTTGGTGTCGATCTGGGCGCGGTCGGAGAGCAGCAGGTTGTTGTTCGTCTGCTTGCCGTCGGTCTGCTGCGCCTCGGGGTGGACGTAGACCTTGCCGTTGAAGACGCCGTGGGCGGCGTCGTCGAGGATCCCCTTGTAGACCTCGCGGCTGGCGCAGTTCGGCGCGACGTGCTCGATCCGGGTCTGCTGGTCGAGATGCTGCACGCCGTCGCCCATGTAGAGCCCGTCGAGCGTGGCCACGCTCCCCGATTCGGCGAGGACGTCCTCGGTCGTGACCCGCGAGAGCGTCGCGCCGGTTGCAAACGAGAAGGCGTGATACTCGCTGTCCTTCGACTGGTGCACGAACGTCGTCCCGATGTGGAACGCCGGCCCGCTCTCGCGCTGGATCCGGTAGTGGGCGACCCGCGCGCCGGCCTCGACCTCGACCTCGGTGACCGCGTTGGTGAAATACACACCGCTGGCGGTGCCAGCGTACGTCTCGATCACCGCGACCTGGGCGTGACGCCCGACGAGGAGCAACGTGCGCGGATGCACGGCCGATCCGGTCGCCGCGGCATCGGTCACGTAGAGGACGTGGATCGGTTGCGGCACGACGACGTCAGCGGCGACGATGATCAGGACGCCGTCGGTGAACGACGCGGTGTTGAGCGCGGTGAACGCGGCCGACGGCACGGCGAGGTGCGTCAGGTGCTCGCGGACGACCGCGTCATCGAGCGCCGACGCGAGCGGCACGACGCGCACGCCGGCCGGCAGGGTGCCAAGGCGGCCGAGGCCGGGCGCGTGTCGCCCGTTGATGAAGACGATGCGCGCCCCGTCGACGCCGCCGAACGTGTACGGCGCGAGATCGACTCCCGACGCGGCGTCGCGTGCGGCGGGCGCCGTCGTCCACTCGACGGCGGCGATCGGCGCGACGCTGGTGAAGTGCCAGTCCTCGTCGGTGCGTGGCGACGGGAATCCGGCGGCGGCGAACCGCTCGATCGCCGCGGCGCGGATCGGCGTCAGCCACGCCGGGCTCGCCGGCGGCGCGGCGCGAAACGCGTCGACGAACCCGGTGACGCTCACGCCTTCGCCCCGGCCAGTGCGGCGCCGGAGGCCCCTTCGGTCAGCCACTCGTAGCCGCGGGCCTCGAGCTCGAGGGCGAGCTCCTTGCCGCCCGAGCGGACGATCCGGCCGCCGGCCAGGACGTGCACGTAGTCGGGCACGATGTAGTTGAGCAGGCGCTGATAATGCGTGACGACGATCGTCGCGTTGTCCGGACGGCGAAGGGCGTTGACGCCGTGGGCGACGATGCGGAGCGCGTCGATGTCGAGGCCGGAGTCGGTCTCGTCGAGGACGGCGAGCTTCGGCTCGAGGACCGCCATCTGGAGGATCTCGTTCCGCTTCTTCTCGCCGCCGGAGAAGCCGGTGTTGACCGCCCGGTTGAGCATCGCCGGGTCCATCTCGATGAGGGCCATCTTCTGCTCGACGAGGTCGAGGAACTCGAGCGGGTCGGCCTCGGCCTCGCCGCGCGACTTGCGCACGGCGTTGTAGGCGGCGCGGAGGAAATAGGCGTTGGAGACGCCGGGGATCTCGACCGGGTACTGGAACGCGAGGAAGACCCCCTTCTGGGCCCGCTCCTCGGGGTCGAGCGCGAGCAGGTCCTCGCCCTCATAGGTGATCGTGCCGCCGGTGACGGTGTACGCCGGGTGGCCGGCGAGCACCTGCGCCAGCGTGCTCTTGCCCGAGCCGTTGGGCCCCATGATGGCGTGGACCTCGCCGGCGCCGATCGCGAGGGAGATTCCCTTCAGGATCTCCTGGTCGGCGACGGTCGCGCGCAGATCACGAATATCGAGCAGTGTCAACCGACGCTCCCCTCGAGAGTGATGCCGAGGAGCTGCTGCGCTTCGAGCGCGAACTCCATCGGCAGTTGCTGAAAGACATCCTTGCAGAAGCCGCTGACGATCATCGAGACCGCGTCCTCGGCGCTGACGCCGCGCTGCTTGCAGTAGAAGATCTGGTCCTCGCCGATCTTGGACGTCGACGCCTCGTGCTCGAGCGTCGCCGTCGCGTTCCCGACTTCGATGTAGGGGAACGTGTGCGCGCCGCAGCGGTTGCCGACGAGCATCGAGTCGCACTGCGTGTAGTTGCGGGCCCGCTCGGCGCGGGGGAGGATCTTCACCTGGCCGCGGTAGCTGTTGTTGCCGTGGCCGGCCGAGATCCCCTTCGAGACGATCGTGCTCTTCGTGTCGCGGCCGATGTGGATCATCTTCGTGCCGGTGTCGGCCTGCTGGTGGTTGTTGACGACCGCGACCGAGTAGAACTCGCCCGTCGAGTGGTCGCCCTGCAGGATGACGCTCGGGTACTTCCAGGTGATCGCCGAGCCCGTCTCGACCTG
>Ga0116227_10013793_pt1 | contig 12566 bp, 11 predicted proteins | sample S1TSphgellanicum_FD_89693 | JGI IMG/M metagenome (GOLD analysis project Ga0116227, IMG submission 89693) | Host-associated microbial communities from peat moss isolated from Minnesota, USA - S1T2_Fb - Sphagnum magellanicum MG | ecosystem: Host-associated > Plants > Peat moss > Unclassified... | reverse complement strand
TGGCCGGTGCGCGAATGGCCGGAGCCGGGGCTGTGGTTGCAGGAGGGCTACGACAGCTACGCGCCGCCGCTGTTCGTTCTCCATAACGTGCTGGTGCACGGGTCTGCTGGCATCTTGTGTGTAGGGGACGCGGTGGTGGCCGAGTCGCTGGCTTATACCTCGCCTGAGCGGCATGGCTATCGGGCTTTGTCGCGTGGGATCGCGCTGCCGCCGGCGGCCCATGGCAGCGTGCGGGTGCGGCGGGGCATTCATGTCAGCGTGCTGGCGGGCGGCGAGGGCGAGTATGACCGTGCCATGCTGGATGGGTTGGCCCGCCTGGCCATGCTGCCGGACAATTATCTCGCTGCGGCCGAGACCTTGCTGGTGCCGCAAGGTGGTGTCTGCCAGGCCGAGGCGCTGGGATTTCTCGATCTGCCGCCGAGCATTGCCGTGCTGCCCGTCGGGCTGACGGAGACGCTACTGCTGGAGACGCTGGTATTGCCGCTGTCGGTGTGCGGTGAGGCGGCGTTTCATCCGTGCGTGCTGGAGTTCTTCAACCGCATCTCGGCCAATGTTCCCCCCGCGGCCCGGCGTCTGCCACGGCGGTTCGTCGTTGACCGGCGTGGCCCCGGCCGGTGCGGCCTGCTGAACGAGACGGAGGTGCTGCAGGCGCTGGTACGCCACGGGTTTACGCCGGTGCGGCTGGAGGATTTGTCGCTGGCCGAGCGGATCTGCCTGTTCCGCCAGGCGGAGGCGATCGTCTCCTCCAGCGGTGCCGGGCTGGCGAGCCTCGGCTTCGCACGGCCCGGTTGCATCGTGATCGAGCTAATGCCGGACTGCCGGGTGGACTGGCGGTGTCGTCACCTCGCGGCCCTTGCACAGCTTCATTATGATTGTGTGCTGGGGCGCGCGCGAAAACCCTGGCCTGCGCTCGATGACGTTGGCGGGCAGACCGCGTGGGAGATTTCGGTGCAGCACGTGGTTGCGGCCGTGGCGCAAGCCGTCGGCGGCGCGGCGCAAGCGGCGTAGGATGGGTCTTGACCCATCACCGCGGCCTGGCCGACCCCGCTTTTGTGCGCAATGATGGGTCAAGACCCATCTTGCGGCGCCAGGGTTTTCGGCTCGTACCGGCACCATTGGGTGGCGGGGCAGTGCCAGCATTCGGGTTTGCGGGCGCGGCAGACGTAGCGGCCGTGCAGGATCAGCCAGTGGTGGGCCGGGCGCAGAAGATCGGGCGGGATGCGCTTGACCAGGCTGTCTTCCACGGCCCGTGGTGTCGCGCCGGGGGCCAGGCCGGTGCGGTTGCCGATGCGAAAAATATGCGTGTCCACAGCCATGGTGGATTGGCCGAACACCACGTTCATCACGACGTTCGCAGTCTTGCGGCCGACGCCCGGCAGTGCTTCCAGCGCCGCGCGCTCGGATGGTACGTCGCCGCCATGCTCGCGTAACAGTTTTTCTGAGAGGGCCACGACGTTGCGCGCCTTGCCCTGCCAGAGGCCGATGGATTTGATGTGCCGGCCGACCCCCTCGACGCCAAGCGCTACCATTGCCGCCGGGTCCGCCGCTTCGGCGAACAAGGTGCGCGTGGCTTTGTTGACCGACGCATCGGTGGCCTGGGCCGAAAGCACGACCGCAACCAGAAGAGTGTAAGGACTGGTAAATACCAGTTCCGTGTCCGCATCCGGCCGCGCCTGGGCCAATGCCTCGATGAACGCGCGCACGTCCGCCTTCGGCATGGCGCGGGGAAGGGATTTGCGCTGCGTCAAAACCATGTCCCAATGCTACGAGGTCGAACGAGATAGCAAGTCCGCGCCCGAACTCATCTGACGACTGACGATTGAAGGCCGACGACAGAACATGGATACCGTATTCGAGGCGCTGATCACCCCCCACCGCAGCCTGTCGCGCCGCGGCCTTCATATCATCATCGCCTTCACCTGCACGGTGAGCCTGTGCGTGACCACGCTGTTCTGGTGGCTCGGCGCCTGGCCGATCGCCGGCTTCAACGGGGCCGAGGTGCTGCTGGCCGTGGTGCTGCTGCGCGCCCATGCGCGCTCGGCGCGGGCCAGCGAGTTCCTGGTGCTCACCGATTCCGAACTCTGCATCCAGCGCACCGACAGCCGCGGCACGCGCACGGAGCAGCGCCTTCCCTCGGCCTGGATTGGCGTTATCCTGGAGGAACGCCAGGGCCGCACGCCGGGCCTGTATCTGGCCGCCCATGGCAGACGTTTGGAGATTGCCTCAGCCTTGGGGGAGCCGGAAAAGCGCGACCTGGCCCGCGCGCTCTCCGAGGCGCTGCATCGGTGGCGGCATCCTAGCTTTGATAATCCGCAACTGAGGCAAGAGTGACGTTGCAACCGTAGGATGGGTCTTGACCCATCATTGGACGTGAACGGCGGCGGCCAGGCCGAGATGATGGGTCAAGACCCATCCTACACCGCGTCAGCCGGGCCCATGGATTTGATGAGTTCGAAAATGCGCTTGCGGACGGCGGGGTCGGTGATGCGGTAGTAGGCGCGCACCAGCTCCAGAGTCTCGCGTTTGGACAGCGGGTCGTCGGCGTGGCCGCCGAAACCCTCTGTGCGCTCGGCAAAGCCCGCAATGCCCGTGCTGCCCTGGGTGGACTGCATCGTGTCGGGCATGTCGTCGAAGAAGAAGCTGATCGGCACGTCCAGCACGCGCGACAGATCATACAGGCGTGATGCGCCAACCCGGTTCACGCCGCGCTCGTATTTCTGCACCTGCTGGAAGGTCAGGCCCAGCGCCTCGCCGAGCCGCTCCTGGGACATGCCCATGAGGGTGCGGCGCAAGCGGATGCGCGAGCCGACATGGACGTCGATCGGGCTGGGACGGTTCTCACCGCCTTCTGACGACGGGGCATCGAATGGGCCAGCACTACGAGACATCCACAAACTCTCTCTCGTTAGGATAAAAAGTTAATCAGGGGTTGCTGCTTTCTAGCGACACAACCGGAAATTGTCAATTTAGTTTCCGCAATTAGGGGGACAATTACGCTTTTTTGGACGACTCAGCCGGGAGGCCTCGGCAAAACCCGTTTTCTCCCGGCGCCCAGCCCGACCGCGGCGCTGCCGAGCGCCAGCAGGAGCGGGGCGGCCAGGCCCATTTTCGACGCCGGCGTCGGCGGCAGGGCAGGCGGTACTGCGCCGGTCAAGACACCGCTCTGGTTGAGAGGCAACGCGGCAAGCACCCGTCCGTTCGCATCGATGATGGCGGAAATCCCCGTATTGGCGGCCCGTATGAGGGGCAGGCCTTCCTCGACCGCGCGCATGCGGTCGGCCTCCATATGCTGGCGCGGCCCGGAGGAATTGCCGAACCATGCATCGTTGGTGATGTTGACCATCAGCAGCGGCCGGTCGCTCTCGCGCACGACATCAGCAGGAAAAATCGCCTCGTAGCAGATGCCTGGGCCGATCGGCGGCAGGCCGGGCAGGTGCAGGGTTTCGGTACTCGGCCCGGGCGAAAACCCCTGCTCGCCCAGGCGGATCGGCAGGTAGCTGGGGAAATATTCACCATAAGGCACGAGGTGGTGCTTGTCATAGATGCCGCCGGCGCTGCCGTCGGGCAGCACGGCGACCAGGCTGTTGTGATAGAGGTCGTGGCCTGGGCTGTGTTCGGTGCGGATGGTGCCGGCGAGCGTTGCCGCCGCGTCGCCGGAAGCGGCCGCGATCGCCTGTCTTGCGCCGGAGTCGCTGGCCAGCGCAAAGGGGCTGGCGGTCTCCGGCCAGAGCACGAAGAAGGCGCGGCCGGGCGGCACGCGCGCCACCCCCTGCCGGGTCAGCGCCAGATGCGTGTCGAAACTGGCCCGCGCGAAGGCGTAGCTGCCGAGGTTGGCGGCATGGGCCTCTTCAGAAATGTTGCCCTGGACGATGACCGCGTCGAGCGGTGCCTCAGGGATCGGCGGCAGATGCAGCCGGCTGATGCCGATGGTGAACCACAGCAGCACCAGGGCGGCGGCCGCGGCGCGGCCGCGGGCACGCAGCGCCGGGGTGCCGGCGACCAGAATCGTGGCGCCGGTCAGCCCGTGCACCCCCACCCAGGCGGCCGGCTGCATGAACACCGTGCCCAGCCAGCCCGGAAACTCCCACACGCTGCCGAGCGGATTCCACGGAAAGCCGGTCAGCGCGAACTGCCGCGCGATGTCGCCGGCGACCCAGAATCCGGCCAGCACCAGCAGCCGGCGCCATCCCGGTCCCGCCAGGCGTGCCAGCGCGCAGGGCACGGCGATGAAGAGCGAAAGCCACGCCGCCAGCAGCGGCACTGCCAGCGGCACCGCCCACCAGAATTCCGCCGCACGCACCAGGATGGCATTCGTGATCCAGTACAGCCCGACCAGGTGCAGCCCCATGCCGAAGGCAAAACCGCGCCTGGCCGCGCCCAGCCAGGTCCTTGCCTGGCCGATGAGCGCGAGCAGACCGGGCACGGCGACCAGAAGCAGAGGCACCACAAAGAACGGCGGCAGGGCGAGGGCGGCGAGCGCGCCCAAAACAAGCGCAAAACAGTCGGCGCGGAAGCCAAGCAGTTCTTTTTTGAAAAAAAGAACCAAAAAACTTTTGATCATGGGCAACTCGTTGGTGGCACCTGCACGCTCTATCAATCCAACGCATCTCTGAGCTGGCGTTCGTAGTGGCGGTAATATTTGTCGGTGATCAGGTCGGTTTTGACCACGATCGCCACATCCGTGGTGTTGAACTGATGGTCGATCACCGCGCCGTCGCCGATGAAACAGCCCAGCCTCAGATAGCCCTTGATCAGCGGCGGCAGGTTCGCCCGTGTGCGCCTCTGGTCGATATCCTCCAGCTCCATGCGGCGCATTTCCACGTAGCGCTCGGGCAGCGCGCGGGGGCGCAGCGCCGGCGGGGCCAGATGGTTGTAGTAGAGATAGGTGAGCTCGGCCGCCCAGTCGTCCGGCTCGCGGGAGGGCAGGCTGGCGCAGCCGAACATCAGGTCGATCTGGTGGCGGAACACGTAGGCGGCGATGCCGCGCCATAGCAGCTGCATCACCGCGCGCGAGCGGTAGCTGGCATCGACGCAGGAGCGGCCGAGCTCCAGCACGCTGCCGTGGAAGCCGACCAGGGGCGCGATGTCGTATTCATCGTCCGAATAGAACCGGCCGATCGCCTCGGCCGCATCCTGCTGGATCAGCCGGTAGGTGCCGACAACCCCTTCCGGCCCCGGCCCGATGGCGTGATCGACCACCAGCATATGGTCAGCGACGGCATCGAACGCATCGACGTCGCGCGCGAGCGCCGCGGCGGCGGCGGAGGGTTCGGCCTTCATCTCCTCATAGAAGACGCGCCAGCGCAGCGCCTGCACCGCGTCGATCTCGGCCTCCGTGGTGGCGATGCGCACGCCGAGGTGGCCTGCGCGCAATTCGCCGAAGCCGCGGCCGTCGTCGGCCAGCGCCTCGCCGATCAGCCGTTCGCCGGCGCGGCGGTCGGGCAGGGGGCGGTCCGCGGTCATGGCGACTCGCCCTGCGGTTTGGCGGCCAGGCGCCGTCCATAAATTTCGAGGCGTGTCGAGACCAGGTCAAATCCCAGCCGTGCGGCGATCTGCTGCATCAGGCGCTCATGCTCCATGCCCTCAAATTCGATGACCCTGCCGGTCTCGACATCAATCAGATGATAGTGGCGCCCGTGCTCGGTGGGCTCGTAGCGGGCACGGCCGCCGCCGAAATCCCGCTTTTCCAGAATGCCCCGCTCTTCGAGCAGGCGCACCGTTCTATAGACTGTCGCGATGGAAATGCGCGCGTCGAGCGCCGCGGCGCGGCGGTACAGCTCCTCGACATCCGGATGATCCTCGGCCTCTGACAGCACCCTGGCGATGACGCGCCGCTGGCCGGTCATCTTCAGCCCCTGCTCGACGCACAAACGCTCGATGCGTGATTCCATCCGGTTTCCTGGCAGCCTTCCCGCGGGCGTCAGCACTGTGCCGGGGCCGAGGTAGCCGAACGCGGGCCGCCTGTCGATTCAGTCGTCAGGAGCCAGTCATCAGTCGTCAGACAGCTTCTCTGACGACTGAACTCCTGATAGCTGACTCCTGACCCCTGGCCGTAGGGTGGGCTTTAGCCCACCAGGGTCTGGCGCGCGGGCGGTGGGCTAAAGCCCACCCTACGGCTGCCCTCTCAGTCCCGGCCGCGCCGCTTTGTGCCGAGGCCGATTTTCTTGGCGAGGCTGGAGCGGTGGCGGGCATAGTTCGGCGCCACCATCGGATAGTCCGCACCCAGGCCCCAGCGTTCGCGGTACTGTTCGGGCGACATGTCATAGGCGGTTTTCAGATGCCTCTTGAGCGTCTTCAACTTCTTTCCGTCTTCCAGACAGATGATGTAATCGGGGAACACCGACTTGCGGGCCGGCACGGCCGGATGCGGCTTGTCCGCGACCGGGGGTGGCAGTTCGCGGCCGACGCTGGACAATGTCCTATAGACATCATGGATAAGGCCCGGCAGCGAATCGGTCTGGACCGTATTGTTGGCAACATGCGCGGATACGATCTGCGCCGTCAGTCCAAGCACGTCCAGCGATACCGGCTGATCAGCCATCGGCGAAAACCCCTCCATTTTTTGCGGTGCCCCTCCATATACGTGGCGACTTTGATTTTTCGCAACCTGTCGCTAGCAAGAACAGGCGGGCCTCAGCCATGCAGGACTCTTTAGTGTCGCCATTACAGCACACGCCATGGGTGCCGGATTCCACAATAGATATCACAAGCCAGACCTGCCCGATGACCTATGTGCACACCAGGCTGGCGCTGGACCGGCTGCGGTCCGGCCAGGTTCTGCGCGTGCGCCTGCAGGGTGCCGATCCGGAACAGCAGGTGCCGGCCAGCGCCGCGCGGCAGGGACATAGCGTGCTCTCCGTCAGCAAAGACGAGCACGGTGTTTGCACTATACTGATACGCCGCAAGTAATACCGGCGCGCCGAACCCATGACTCGCGGAGATATTTCAGGCCGGTGCCCTTCGTAGGGTAGGCTTCAGCCGGCCATCGCCCGCGGCGCCCGGCTGTGGTGGGCTGAAGCCTACCCTATGGCTATCAATGGTGAGTTGAGCGGCAATCAGACCGACTTACATTGGGCCGACGTGCACCGTCATCCTCGGCGCAGGCCAGCTCTCACGCGCGCCTGGGCATGACTACCCCTCATGTAGCGTGATACCGCCGCCTGGCGTGGTGTCGGGCGTGAGGTTCAATACGGCCTCCACAACATCCGGTTCGTCGGGCATGACGGAGGTGACAAATCCGAGCTGGCGCACGAAGCCCAGCATCGGGTGGTTGTCGGCCAGCACCTGGCCGGTGAGACGGGCGATCCCCTGGTCGTGGGCCCAGGCGATCAGCCGGCGCATGAGATGCGAGGCAAGGCCGCAGCCTTTGGCGGCCGGTTCGACCAGGATGGCGAATTCCGCGCTGCTCCCCAGGGCCTCGCACACCGCCCTGGCGACGCCGGCCGTGGTGCCGCCGGCGGCGCGCACCGCCACGAAGGCCATTTCGCGGCTGTAATCGATTTGCGTGAGCCTGGCCATTTGCTCCGGCGAGATTCCGCGCATGGCGGTGAAGAAGCGGAAGCGCAGATCGTCCGGCGGCACGCGGGCCACCATGGCGGCGTGTGCCTGCGCATCCTCCGGCCGGATCGGGCGGATGATAAAAACCTCGCCGGAAGCTGCGGTAAAGCTGCCGGCAAGCGCGTCCGGATAGGGGGCGATGGCGAGTACGCCGGCCTGGCCCGGCGGCCGCAAGGCGAGGGTGGCGTCCTGCGCCGTGGCGGCGTCAGGCGCCAGTATCAGGGCGACGCGCAGTTCCGCGATCCTCGGTGCATCCAGCACGAGTTGGCTCACCCGCACCAGGGCTGCGGCTGCCGCCTCGGTGTCGGCCGCCGCCACGCCGCCGCGCCGGGCCAGATCACGCGCCAGCACCAGGTTGAGCGGCGGCAGGTCATAGGCCGGCGGGGCGGTGCCGGCGCGCAGCCCGATGGCGGGGCCGAACATGGGATCGTCGTGCACCGTCAGTATCGCGCCGGTCCCCTCCGGCGTAGGCGCGTGCGCAATGCCGTAGGCGCCGAGCAGGTCGAGTGCATCGGCCTCGGTTGGGGCGTGGTCGGATGCGAGGATGCGGGCGAGGATGGCGGGGTCGTGCGTGACATCGAGCACGCCCGCACCCGGCAGTTCGCGCGCCGCCTGGCGGGCGCTTCGGTCGGCGAGCAGATGCGCGAAGGCGGAGACGGCGCGCTCGGGGGTGGCGAATACCGGCACGCCGGCCTCCGCCAGACGCGCGCGCCGGGCGCGCCCGGTGGCTTCGCCCATGATGCAGCTCAGCACCGGCATTCTGGCGACCTGCACGGCGGCGAGCACTGCCTCGATGGCGGCGTCGTCGGCGGGGCCGGTGGGGGTCAGCAGCAGCAGCACGCCGCCGACGCCGGGGACGGCCGAGAGCATGGCCGCGGCTTCGGCGACATGCACGGGCAGGCGGCCGACATAGACCAGGCCGTGGACGAGCTCGGCGGGAAGTGTGCCGGCGAGGCTGGCGCGGACGTCCGGGGGCAGGTCGGCGAGCGTGATGCCGGCGCGGATCGCGGCGTCGCAGGCCAGGCGGCCGGGGCCGATCGCGTTCGTCACCACCGCCATGCTCTCGTGCCGCAGCGGCCGCGCCCGGCTCAGCGTCTCGGCGGCGGCGAACAGGGCCTCCATCCCGTCAGCGACGAACACGCCGGCGCGGTGCAGCGCCTGGGCAAACACCGCATCGGACCGGCCCGAGGGGTCGAGCAGCCGGCCGCCGGGGCGCACGGCGACCACCGGGCGCAGGCGCGATGCGGCGCGGGCGGCGGAGATGAAGGCGCGCGGCGCGCGTATGCGCCGGATGTCGAGCAGGATCAGGCCGGTGCCTGGGTCGCGTGATAAATAGTCGAGCGTGGGGCCAAACCCCCAGTCGGCGTTGCCGCCGAGGCCGACGACGTGGCTGAAACCGACGCCGTTCGGCCCGGCCCAGTCCACCACGGCGCGGGCGAGCGAGGTGGATTGGGTGACGAGCGCGATGCGCCCGGCCGGGATTGGCATGTGCGACAGGGTGGCGTTCAGCCCGATGCCTGGCACGGCCAGGCCGAAAGCGTTGGCGCCGAGCACGCGCAGGCCGGTACGTTGGGCGATGGCTCCCAGCTTCTCCGCCTGGCTGGTGACGATGGCGACCTGGCCGCCGGCGTTGGCTACCGCTTGCAGGGCGGCTTCGACCTCGGCCGAGGGGGATGCAATCACCGCGAGGTCGGGCGCGCTCGGCAGTTCGTCGTGCCAGACGGGGCCTTGGAAACCACCGGCGTCGAGGTTGGCGGCGATGCGTTGGCCGGCGGGCGTGCTGGTGCCGATGACCGCGACCGAGGCCGGGCGGAAGAGGCGTTCGGGCAGGGATCTGGTGCGGCCGATCGTCATGCGGCCGGTGTAGAGCAGGCGGGGGATTTTGGGAAAAAGCGCCTGCGTAGGGTGTAAAAAATCCGCCCTACGCAGGATGATTTTGGGTGCTTACTCGGTGTAGCGGGCGGGGGATTTCAGCGCCTGCTGGAGGAAGGCCAGCAGGGCATTGCTGAGACTCTTCTGGTCGAGGGCCGACACATAGTAGATGCCGTTAGGATCACTGGACTGCGAGGAGCAGGCTTGGAGATTGCCGGGTATCGAGTTGGATGCGCTATTGCTCTGGACGTACTGTGCCCAGTCATTCGCAAGATACGTCTGGTGCGGCACCGGATAGTAGGGCGTGTAAACAACATAGACCTGATAGCCCATGTTTTTGAACAGTTGGCAGTAAGAGGTTTCGAATGGCTGCCGGGCGGCTGGCGTCGGGTAGCGTGGCGCGTAGGGGTCGTCCTCAAATCCGTCCGTGATCAGAAACAGCGCTTTTCTGGGCGCTGCCGCTGTCGTTCCGTCGCCCGCAGGCGTGACATATTGATTTGCCAGCGTGGTCATCTCTTCGGGGAAAGCCGTATCGTAGTTGTCGCCGGAGAGGCCGCCCAGGACGGGCTGAATGCCGGTGTCGGCGGTCGCTGGAAGTGTCGGTGGTGTTCCCACCTTGGCCTCAGCCGTAACGAAATCGCTCCCCGCCTCCGCGTTGGTCGGGTACACCTGGGTCAGGGTCGAGTTGAACGTATAGATGCCGACCGACAGATTGTTCAGCGCCGTGTTGTTGTCCTTCTGCATTTGCTGAAGCGTGTCTTGTGTTGCCTGCTTCACGTAGTCGAATCGCAGCGGGATACCGTTACGCCGCGCCAGGCCGTAGAGATCGTTGGTGCCGCCGCGCGGATCCGCGGTCGTTGCACCCGGCGGTGCCTGCACCGGCTGATTGGTCCAGTGGCAGGCGAAGGCGCAGGGGGGGCCTGGCAGAGGATACTGGCCATTGACGGCGGGCAGCACGCCCTTGCAGCTCTGCTTTGTATTCCAGGAGGTGGCGTTGGCGTGATAAGGGTAGTTCGCCGTTTGCTGGTAAGGCTCCGGTGTGAACGTCGTCTGGTTGTTCGTGTTTACCAGCGTCCCTGTCGGGTATTCGTTGGCAGTCGCGGCCGGGAAAGGCGACAGAAGAATAGGATCGGCCACCGGCGGCGAGAGCGTGATGTCGTTCGGAACACCGCCGACGTAGCTGCCGTTGAACGTCACACCGCCATAGCTTGTCTGATACACGTCATAAGGAGTTAGGGACGCGTTAGTCCAGAAATTCTCTGCCGGGGAGGCGGTGTTCAGCGCCGGGCTGGGATAATATGCGTTCGTCGGGTCGCAGGCCGACAGTGTCATCAGTTGGTTGATGCCAGACACTGTCGCGGCAATATCCATGGATGAGGAATTATCCAGCATCATCACCACTTCCAGATAGGATGCGGTGTTGATCGTCGCTGCAGCCTGCACGTTGAAAAAATAAGCCTTGGTGCCGAAAATCTTCCCGATGATGCGGGGGATGCTCGCGCCGCTGTAGGTCGCTGTCGCGGTAATGGAGGTATTGCCGGTAATGGCGATGTTGATGGTTCCGCCGTTCGTCTGCGGCCGCATCGATTTCTCGATGGCATAGAACCACGCCGAACCGGCCGCCTGCCCCTCGGCGACATAGTTGGAATCGTGGTTGATATAGCCGTTGGCGGCAATTTTCACGGCATTCAGCGCGGCGACGTTGACCGCGGTTTCCAGGTTCGCGTTGACCTCACTCCAGACGCCGTAATCCACCGCCAGGCCGCAGAAGCCCAGGATGGGGATGGTGGCGATGGCGAATATCACCGACACCGCGCCGCGGCGGCAGGAAGCGAAGAATCGCGGCATGCGAAAAACTCCGGGAATTTTGCTGAACAGGCGGATCATGACGGCTGCGAGGGCGTCGTGCATTGCAATGGGTTTGCGGGATTCGCGGTGAGCGGCGGACCGGAGAACGACACTTCCTGTGAGGTGCTGCCGAGCGGGGCCGGAAGGGTCGCCGATGCCCAGAAGGTGATCTGGTGGACGAATACATTGAAGGTAGGGACGAAAACGAACTGGACATCCGCCACGAGCTGCGGGGGGAGAGTGACGGTAGCACTGCCGCCGGCTGGCGTCGCAATTGGTACAATCATTTCCTGCAGTTGGTGACTGTCGTTGGGGAATTGTGGTTTCGGTATGAGCGCACCGCAGGCGCGGTTGAACGGCGCGCTCACCGGTCCTGGCGTCGTCTGTGGCGAGGTATTGTTGAGCTCGAAGTCGCCTTCAGTCAGCCAACTGCTCCATAAGGTCTGCGGCGTCTGCGCGGTGCAATTACCGGTAATGGTAGTTGTGGCGCAAAGCGGTGTGAAATCCACTTCCGAGAGCGTGACCGTGAACGCGCCCCGGCCGAGCAGCCCGTCGCCCTTGCCATAATCCAGTCCAGGCATTTCGACGTAAATAACCGACATGGCGGCCTGCATTTGCGTGGCTGTGAGTTGCGTCGTGGTTGAGCCCGATGTGATCGCCAGCTTTTCTGCTTCCTGCACCACGGCCTCGGCAGCATCGTTGACCTCCTGCCAGGCGATATAGGCGCGGCAGATGTCCAGCGTGCCGAAGAACATGATGGCCATCACAGGCGCCACCAGGGCGAATTCCAGGGCGGCGACGCCGCGCCTGGCGGCAATTGCACGCGGTGTGACACCAGCCAGGGGGCTGCGCCGGCTCATTGGTTCGACGCTGATGGGCATGTGCCCTGCCCGCCCGAAAAAGACTCGTTCACAAAACCTGCCGTGGCATAGGTGACATGCACGCGCTTTGATGCGCCGTTGATGTTGACCACGCTGCCGAACACGGGGATGAGTTGGCCGACGAATGTCGGGCCATTGTACCAGGCAGCCAGGAGCATGAGTTGGCCGGTGCCGCCGCATCCTGTGTTGACCTCGCCACCGGTGGTCAAGCCGTTATTGGTGGTTCCCGCCGCAGCGGTGTACGTGATCACGTCTCTTGCCGTATAGTAATCCTTCTGAACGCCGGTGGGGACGCCATTCGCGTTACGGACCTGCGGCAACGGCTCCACGCCTACCGTCAGGTTCTGGCATTCCAGCAGCCCGTGCAGGTTTGGGCATACCACCGCGTTGGCCAACTGCGCGCTCGTC
>Ga0116227_10013791_pt1 | contig 12567 bp, 12 predicted proteins | sample S1TSphgellanicum_FD_89693 | JGI IMG/M metagenome (GOLD analysis project Ga0116227, IMG submission 89693) | Host-associated microbial communities from peat moss isolated from Minnesota, USA - S1T2_Fb - Sphagnum magellanicum MG | ecosystem: Host-associated > Plants > Peat moss > Unclassified... | reverse complement strand
CCACGGATTTGCCCGCCAAAAGCCACCTGCACGACAGTCTCGACCTGCAGGAACTACCGGTCGCCACTTCCACGGCGACCGACGCATCGACATCCCAGGCCGTCGCGATGATGGTGCCACAAATGGTCGCTCTCGGCCTGTCGCCTGCGAAAGCCGACGCATCTGCCTTGTTGCAGCAAACGAGCGCCGATTTCGCTCCGTTACAGTCGGGCCGCGGCGTCCAAAGCGGATCGAGTTCCACGGCGAGCAGATCGAGCGCAGCAGGCCTTTCATCGCCTTCCACCACCGCTCCAAAAGACCGATCCGCCGCGCCAAGCAGCGGAACTCCGGCGAGCACTGCGCTTTCGGCTTCGAAGCCACGCATGGGGTCGTTGGCAAACGCTGCCATCGGGTCTGCAAGCGACGAGACCGTGCCGATTTTGCTTCCGGCATCGACGGATCTCTCCGTGCCGCTCCCCGATGCAAGCGCATCGCCGTCACCGCGCAAATCTTCCTTCACGGGATTCGCCGCTCAATCGGCGCGCATGTTACCGCAGGCATCGACTGTTGCGGAGGCCGCTTCCGCCGCTTTGCCGGCGATACGCATCATATCTGCTTCCGCCAGCGATCATGATAACGGCACCGCCGACAGCATTCCCGTTGCGATGCTCGCGCAGGAAACGCATTTTCCCCCCGTCGCCAATCTTTCGCCTGTTGCGCAAATTGCCAATTTCGTCGCCACCCAGCTTCCGGCTATGGGCGTGGCCGCATCGGCGACCGATGGCGGGGCTGAGGCGACGAGCCCCGATGCAACGGCAGCCGTTTCCTCGCAGGGTGCGAGCGATATGGTCAAGACTTTGAGCCTGCAGCTCGAGCCTGACGATCTCGGCAGCGTCGTCATCACGATGCGCCTGTCGGCGAGCGGCCTCGATTTGCAGGTCGCGGTCGCCCAGCCTCAGGCGATGCAGGTGATCGAAAAGGACAAAGACGCCCTTTCCGATGCCTTGCGGAGCACCGGCTACACGGTTGGGACCCTCGACGTGACAGCGGCGCAAGCCTCGAATCTGAATGCCGGCGGCGAGCAATCGGCACAAGGGCAGGCAGGCGGCGGTCAGACGGCGCACTCGAATTCAACCTTCACGACATCCCAAGGCGGAGATGGGAGCGCCTATGACCGTTCGGCATCGCGCGAAAATCGCCAAGGCGCCGCATCGCCACGGCAGGATCGCGACAGTTCTAATTCCGCTACTCCTCTTGTCGACGATCTCTATGTCTAGCGCCGCGCAGGCCGATGCGCCTTCGCCGCAGGCCGGACAAATCTGCGAACGCGAGATGACGCGCGCGGCGAAGAAGTACCAAGTGCCGCTCGCTGTGCTCTATGCCGTCGGTTTGACGGAGACGGGCAGGCGTGGGTCGCTCAGCCCCTATGCGCTCAATATAGAAGGCCCTTCCTACTTTCCGGCAAGCCGCAGCGAGGCGATGCAAAAGGTCGAGGCGGCGCATCGCAACGGGGCCAAGCTGATCGATATCGGTTGCATGCAGATCAACCATTATTTCCACGGCCGGAATTTTCAGTCGCTCCAAGAGATGTTCGATCCCAACAAGAATGTCGAATATGCCGCCCGCTTTTTGCGCGAGTTGAAGCAGAAGGAGGGGAGCTGGACGATGGCGGCGGCGCGCTACCACGCGGGGCCGAACAACAATCCGGCTCAAAAGCAATATGTATGCAGCGTCATCAGCAATATGGTGGCGAGCGGATTCGGCGCCTGGACCAGCAATGCGCGCGCCTTCTGCCAATAAGTTAACGACTCGTTAATATCGGCTGCGGGTGAGTCCGATGAGCCACAGAGTCAAGAAAAAAACGGATTCTTAACCGTAGTGTTTGACGGATGATCACAGCTTGCTAACACTTACATGCACCGAGACAACTGATTCGGGGGGCTGTTCGGTGTTGGTGATCGTCGACGAGCGCGAAATTGTTACGGCCGGCTATGCATGCCGATTCGGGAGCGAAGGCGTTTCTTCCGCTCGCTTCTGTCCGGATGATTTCCGAGAATGGGTGACGACAGTCGCCGATGCGGATCTCTTCGCCGTAGAGGCGTTTCTCCTCGGCGATTGTCGAGACCGCGAGATCCTTCCCAAGATGATCAGGGAACGCTCCCGCGCTCCGGTGATCGCGATGAACGAAACGCCCTCCCTGGAGCAGACGCTCGAGCTCTTCGCGGCAGGCGTCGATGACGTCGTGCGCAAGCCCATCCATGTCCGCGAAATCCTGGCACGGGTCGGAGCCATCAAGCGGCGTCTCGAATCCGAGCGCGACTATGCCGTCATCGGCGAGATGCGCGTTTTCTTCGATGGCCGCGATCCCGAGGTTCGCGGCGCCACGCTGCCGCTGCCGCGACGCGAGCGCCGCATTCTCGAATATTTGGTGAGCAATAGAGGGCGGCGCGTCAGCAAAGCGCAGATCTTCAATTCGATTTACGGCATTTTCGACGAGAACGTCGAGGAGAACGTGGTCGAAAGTCACATCAGCAAGTTGCGCAAAAAACTGCGGCACCAGCTCGGCTATGATCCGATCAATTCGGTGCGCTATCTCGGCTATAGGCTCGATGATTGCGGCTTCGAGCATCACGCCTGCGCGCGCGCCGAGACGGCCTTCGGCTGATGAATGTGTCCGAGCTGGAGCATCTCGCTTTTAGGCGAAATCGCTTAAAGGTGGATAGAGTCTCCGGTTCGTAAACTACCGAAGCTGCGGATTATCCGAGAACTGCGTGTTTCGGGTGAGATGCACAAAGCGCGAAGCCGGCATTTCTGACGCTTGCCGGCTGTCTTGCCGCAGGCGGCGCGCGCACAAGGCTCACACAAGCTGCTCGCCCTCTACTTCTCGCTGATTGAGCGAGGAGAATCAGATGAGCCTTTTCAGTGCTTTGACCGCGAGCGTGTCGGGAATGGCCGCGCAAGCCAATATGCTCTCGACAATCTCCGACAACATCGCCAACTCGAGCACGACTGGCTACAAGCAAGTCAGCACCGAATTCGAAGACATGCTGAGCCAGATCAGCAACAGCGAGTATAACGCTGGCGGCGTCAGCACGACCGTGCGCAACAACGTGACTCAGCAAGGCGATCTCACGAGCACGACGTCATCGACGGACCTTGCCATCCAGGGCAACGGCTTCTTCGTCGTGCAGGACGGAAGCGGCGCCCAATATCTGACGCGCGCCGGATCGTTCACGCAGAATTCTTCTGGCAATCTCGTCAATGCCGCGGGCTTCACCCTTATGGGCTATCCCCTCAATTCGTCCGGCACGACGACCTCCACCGGTGTCAACGCGCTCGTCCCGGTCAATATCAACGCTTCCGGCCTCGTCGCAAACCCGACGAACTCCGGCACCTTCACTGCCAATCTTCCCTCGAACGCGACGACGGTGACGGGGACGCTGCCGTCTGCGAATAGCGCGGGCTCGACTTACACCGACAAGACGTCGCTCACGACCTATGACGATCTCGGCAATGCGGTCAATCTCGACATCTATTTCACCAAGACCGGAGCCGACACGTGGGAGGCTGACGTCTACAATGCGGCCGGTGCGGCTTCGGGCGGCGGATTTCCCTATAGCGCGGGATCGTTGTTGACGACCGAGACCCTCAACTTCTCCGGCACGACGGGCGCGCTCACATCCCCATCGACACTCGCTTTCACCATTCCGAACGGGCAGGCGACATCGATCGACATCTCGAACATGAGCCAGTTGGCGTCGAGCTTCTCGGTCTCGACGGATACGGTCAACGGCAATGCGCCGAGTTCGCTATCGAGCATCAGCATCAGCACCAACGGCACCTTGTCCGAAGTCTATGCAAATGGCACCCAGATCGCAGCATATCAGATTCCGCTCGCCAATGTCGAAGCTCCGGATCGCTTGACGTCACTCGCGGGCGACGTCTACCAGGCCAATTCGGAGTCCGGCAGCGTCATTGTCGGCACGGCGACCACCGGCGGCTTCGGCAATATCGATTCGTCCGAGCTGGAGTCCTCGACTGTCGACCTCGCCTCGCAGCTCACCGAAATGATCCAGACGCAAAACAGCTACCAGGCCAATTCCAAAGCCTTCCAGGTTGGTTCCGATCTGCTCAGCGAACTAAACAACCTTCTCAAATAAAGTGGCTGCGGACGCCTTGATATGAGCATCCTTGCATGAGCCTCTCGAACGCTGCGAGCATCGCGCAATCCGCGCTGAACACGGTGACCGCCCAGACGGCCGTCGTCTCGCGCAATATTGCCGGTGCGAACAGCACGGGGACCTATAATGACAAGACGGCCAATGTCGTCTCGACGCCATATGGTTCGCAAGTCATATCGGTCACGCGGGCGCAAAACCAAGCGCTCTTCGATAATGTTTTAAGCTCGACATCGGCTTCTGCCATGCAGAATGCGATCTCTTCGGGCCTCGATACGCTGCAGGAGACGGTCGGCGATACGAGCTCGACCCAATCACCGTCCGCTCTTCTCTCGAGCTTCACGAATGCGCTGACGGAATACCAATCCTCTCCGAGCGATACGACGACGGCCGATTCGGTCGTGACGGCGGCGCAGGCGCTGACGAGCGGCCTCAATAGCGCCTCATCGACCGTGCAGCAGGTGCGTGAGCAGGCTGACTCCCAGATGTCGGCTTCGGTTACGACGATCAACTCGCTCTTGAGTCAGTTCCAGACGGTGAATAACGAGGTGGTCTCCGGCACGGCCGCGGGGACGGATGTAACGGATCTGCTCGACAGCCGCGACTCGATCCTGACCCAGCTTTCGCAGCAAATCGGTGTCACGACCGTCACCGGCACGAATAACGATATGTCGATCTATACAGATAGTGGCGTCACCTTGTTTCAAGGCACGGCGCGCTCCGTGACTTTTCAGCCGACGAGCACCTATGCCGCGGGCACGACCGGCAATGCCGTTTATATCGATGGCGTGCCGGTCACCGGCAGCTCCGCGACCATGCCGCTTCAATCCGGCACGCTCGCCGGCCTTGCGAGCCTGCGCGATACGGTCACCGTCCAATATCAAAGCCAGCTCGATCAGATCGCCAACGGCCTCATCACGACATTTGCCGAAAGCCCTCAGGATGGATCGGGCAGCCCGACCTTGCCGGGTCTTTTCACGACGTCCGGCGCAACATCTATGCCGTCGAGCACCACAGGGCTTGCGAGCGCGATTACCGTCAACCCAAATGTCGATCCGAGCCAGGGTGGCAACGTCAACTTATTGCGCGACGGCGGCATCTCATCGCCGGGCAGCAGCACCTATACCTATAATACGACCGGCGACGCGAGCTATACAGGCCGCATCTCGCAGCTTCTGTCCGGCCTCTCTGCGACGACGACGTTCAGCACGGCGGGCGGAATCGACCCGTCGGATGATCTCTCCGGTTATGCCGCAGCTTCGGAGAGCTGGCTCGAGGCGCAGCGAAGCAACGTTTCATCGGAAAGCACTTATCAGAGCACGCTGTTGAGCACCGCGACGTCGGCGCTCACGAACGCAACGGGCGTCAGCCTCGATAATGAAATGTCGAAAATGCTCGATCTCGAGAACTCGTATGGATCGTCTGCCAAGTTGATGACGACGATCGACGGCATGTTCTCATCTCTGATGACCGATTTGCAGAACATCACGTCATGACAACGATCGCGAGCTTCTCCATTTCGAACGCGCTGCGTCAGTCGATCTCGACGATGCAGTCGCAACTCACCACGGCCTCCCTCGAAGTCTCGACCGGACGGCTTTCGGATGTCGGCCTGACGCTCGGTGCCGAGACCGGCCAAAGCATCTCGCTGCGCGGCCAAAGCTCGATGCTGGAGACGCTGACCGACACGAACAATCTCGTCACCACCCAGCTCAGCACGACACAAACGATCCTCAGCAGTCTGCAGACGACGGCTCAGGACTTCTTGAATTCGCTGATCGCGAATAGCACGAGCCAATCGAGCGCGCAGACTTTAGTCACCTCCGCGCAAAGCGGTTTGCAATCGATGATCGCCGGCCTCAACACGACCTTGAGCGGATCCTACCTCTTCGGTGGCATCAATTCGAGCGTGCAGCCTATTACGGATTATTTCGGCACGTCGGCGGCCAATAAGGCGGCCGTCGACTCGTCGTTCTCGACGACCTTCGGAATGTCGCAATCGAGCGCGAGCGTTTCGACGATCAGCGGAAGCTCGATGCAAAGCTATCTCGACAATCAGTTCGCCCAGATGTTCTCCGGTTCTAACTGGACGTCGACATGGTCTTCGGCGTCGAGTCAAACGATCTCGAGCCAAATATCGCTCTCGCAGACCGTCGATACCTCGGTGAGCGCCAACGACCCGGCTTTCCAACAGCTAGCCGAAGCCTACACGATGGTCGGCGAGCTGGGGACGCAAAATCTCAGCAGCGACGCCTATCAGGCGGTGGTGACCACGGCCGAATCGACGCTGACCAGCGCGATCAACGGTCTGACGAATTTACAATCGAATTTGGGCACCGCGCAGTCCGACGTGACGAATGCCAACGACGAGATGTCCATTCAGATGAACGTTCTCTCGACACAGATCGGCAACCTCGAAGATGTCAACACTTATGAAGCCTCCACGCAAGTGAGCGACCTGCAGACGCAGATCGAGACAGCCTATCAGCTTACGTCTCAGCTGCAGCAGCTCAGCCTGGTTAAATACCTGTGAGCGTGGCATCGCCAGCTTCGAAAGCAGGACGATAATGTATCAGTTCCCCTACGCGGAAATCCTCGAGGACAGCCCACAGGAATCGCGTGATCGCGAACGCCAGGCGCTCGATCGTGCGATCGAGCTTCTGACGATCGCCGCGCAAAAGGGCGTGCGCTCGCAGGAAGCGGCTGATGGTCTCGCCTATGTCTGCAAATTATGGATGATCCTCATCGAGGATCTGGTGAATCCGGAGAACGACCTTCCGGGCCCGTTGCGCGCCGATCTCATCTCGATCGGCCTTTGGATCACCAAAGAGGCCGACCTCATCCGGTTCGGCAAATCTGACAATTTCGGCGGCTTGATCGAGATATGTGCGATCGTCCGCGACGGATTGAAATGAGGTCGCCCTATGCACATTTCACTTCGCTCGGGAGAAAAAATCTACATTAACGGGGCCGTGCTGCGGGTCGACCGTAAAGTCTCGCTCGAGCTGCTCAACGATGCGACCTTTCTGCTTGAGGCGCACGTAATGCGCGTCGAGGATGCAACGACCCCGTTGCGCCAACTTTATTTCATCGTCCAGATTATGCTCATGAACCCAGGGGACGCCGCCGCGGCGCAGGACATGTTCGCGAAATCGATCGGTGCGACCATGGAAACGTTCGATCATCCCGACGTCAAGACTGGATTGCAAAGCGTCGAACAGTTGATCCGCGGCAACCGAACCTTCGAAGCATTGAAGAGCATTCGCACCTTGTTCCCGATCGAAGATGCGATCCTGGCAGGCGCCAGGACGACCGCCCCGATTCAAGCTGCCTGAGGAGAGCCACAATGACGGTCAACGCAACGAATCCTACGGCGTCGACAACCGCGACGACTTCAACGAGCGGGACGAGCGCTTCGTCTTCCAGCTCGACCACGGGGACCGCGACGGTCAATTACAATCAGTTTCTTCAGCTTCTGATCGCGGAGCTGCAGAACCAGGATCCGACGAGCCCGACCGATCCAACGCAATATATGAGTCAGCTCGCTTCTTTTTCTTCGGTCGAGCAGCAGGTGCAGACGAATTCGATCCTCTCCACCATGCTCACGTCTTCGGCATTGTCGCAGGCCGATAGCGTCATCGGCAAGACAGTCACTTCCTCCGACGGCTCGACGAGCGGCACTGTCGCCTCGGTGACGATCTCCTCGAGCGGCGCGGCGACGGCGACCTTGAGCGACGGAAGCACGCTCGCCCTCGGCAACGGCGTGACGATCTCGTGAATGAGGCGGACGCACTGGAAATCGTCCGCTCCGCGATCTGGACGATCATCATAGGCTCGGGCCCCGCCGTCGGCGCGGCGATGCTGGTCGGCGTCGTCATCGCGCTGTTTCAGGCGTTGACGCAAATCCAGGAAATGACTTTGACCTTCGTCCCCAAGATCGTCGTCATCCTGGTCGCTCTGACGGTCGCAGCGCCTTTCATCGGCGGCCAGATCTTCGCCTTCACGGAGAATGTCTACGGGCGTATCGAAAAAGGCTTTTGACGACGTCTCGAGCATCGGCTGCCGGATAAGCTGAACGTGAGCGACGCGACGAGGGACATATCCGGGCTCGACATTCCTCTCGCCGGCATTGCGCCATCTGCTGGCACTCGCGCAGGAGCCCGGCCTTAAGCGCCTCAGCGCGGCGCGCGAGAGCATCGTGCGCAAAAGTGTGTGCGGTTTTGCGCGCCGAACGATGCTCTGACTTTATGAATCTAGAGCATCTTGTCCGCCTTCAAATGATTCCGTTTGAAGGCGGGATGCTTTAGCGGTTTGTTCAAGGCCTCGAAAACGCGACGTGACGTCCCGACGCTTGGAATGCGCGCCCCTTTCGCAAGCGAGAGAGGAGCGCGCCTCTCTTTCAGCTATGTGGCGGCGTGGTGTCGGTCCAGCTCTGCATCGCATTGCTGGCATTTTCCTGGGCGGTCTTCGTCGTCTGCGCCACCATTTCGGCGGCCTTCTCCATGACCTCTTGCGTGCTCTTCGCCATCTCGAGGGGCAGACCGGCGAGCAAGCCGCCGAGCCGTTGCGCCTGCTCGGCGAACGTCTCGAGGCTGTCGCGCCAGAACTCGGCCTGGATGGCGACGACCTCCTCGAGCGTGCGGGCGTTTCGCAATTTATCCATCACCTTGGTCGTCTGCTCGAAGGAGTGGCGCGACATCTGCGCCATTTCGCTCGCGAGCGCTTGCATGTTCTTCGTCGCCGTGGTGAAGCCGGTCGCCGCCATATCGAGGCCAGCGGGCGCCGCTGTCTTGGGATCATGTTCTGCCATGCGCCAATCCTCCTTGCTTCGCTCAATAACGCGCTGGTGGTGGCTTGCCGATGATGATCCGGAGCACGCCGCTGTCAAGCGGAGGCGGAAACATCGCGCGCGGCGCTAGAGCATCCTGCCTTCAAATGATCCCATTTGAAGGCGGCACGTTCTAGGACGGGCTCAGATCTGCGCCGGTTCGGCCCGCTCGCGCAGAGCCTCGCCGATCGCCGCGAGGGCGGCCTCGGCCTTCGCGCCGTCCGGACCGCCGGCCTGTGCCATGTCGCGCCGGCCGCCGCCGCCTTTGCCGCCGAGCTTTTCGGCGGCGATGCGCACCAGCGCGACTGCGTCGAAGCGCTCGGTCAGATCCGTGGTGACCCCGACCACGACGCCTGCCTTCCCATCCGGCCCGATGCCGACGATCGCGGCGATGCCCGAACCGAGGCTCGCTTTCGCCTCGTCGGCGAGCGATTTCAGATCCTTCATCTCGACACCGGTGACGGCTCGGCCGAGATATGTGATGCCGCCGATCTCCTCGCCAGCCGGGGTCGCCGCGCCGCCGCCGCCCATAGCGAGCTTCTTGCGGGCATCGGCGAGCTCGCGTTCGAGCTTGCGGCGGTCCTCGATCAGGCTTTGCAGGCGCGCGCCCGCTTCGTCCTCCGGCGTCTTGAGCAGCAAGGCCAACTCGTGAAGGCGGTGCGCCTGCGCGTTCAAATGATGGCGGGCGGCATCGGCCGTTTTCGCCTCGATGCGCCGGACGCCGGCCGCAACCGCGCTTTCCGCCACGACGGAGATGAGGCCGATATCGCCGGTGCGCGCCACATGGGTGCCGCCGCAGAGCTCGGTCGAGAAGGCGCGGTCCACGGCCATCGGTTCCGCCGCGCTGGAGGCCGGCGGGAGGCGCCCCATCGAGACGACGCGGACTTCGTCGCCGTATTTTTCGCCGAAAAGCGCGCGCGCGCCCGAGCCGATCGCCTCGTCCACTGCCATCAGCCGCGTCACCACGGGCGCGTTGTCGATGACGGCGCGGTTGGCGATATTCTCGACCTCGGCGAGCTCGGCGCTCGTCATCGGCTTCGGATGCGCGAAATCGAAGCGTAGCCGATCGGGCGCAACGAGCGAGCCTTTCTGCGCGACATGATCGCCGAGCACTTGGCGCAAAGCCTCGTGCAGGAGATGCGTCGCCGAATGATTGGCGCGCACGGCGCTGCGGCGCGCATGATCGACGACGAGCTCGAGCGCCAGGCCGTTGACGATCTCGCCTGCTTCGGCGTGGCCTTCGTGGACGAAGAGATCGCCGAGCTTCTTCTGCGTGTTGGCGACCCGGAAACGCGTCGGCCCCGCCTGCATCACGCCGGTATCGCCGACCTGGCCGCCCGACTCACCGTAAAACGGCGTCTGATTGAGAATGACGATGCCGCTTTCGCCGGCTGCCAAGCGCTCGACCTCTTGGCCGTCCTTCAAGATCGCGAGCACGATGCCCTCGGCCGCCTCGGCGTCGTAGCCGAGGAACTCGGTGGCCCCGAGCTTTTCGCGCAGCGCATACCAGATCGCCTCGGTCGCGACTTCGCCAGAGCCGGCCCAGGCTTTGCGCGCTTCGGCGCGCTGGCGCTGCATCGCCGCCTCGAAGCCTGCCGTATCGACGCCGAGGCCGCGGGCGCGCAACGCGTCCTGCGTGAGGTCGAGCGGAAAGCCATACGTGTCGTAAAGCTTGAAGGCCACCTCGCCCCTAAGCGTGCCGCCTTGCGGCAAGCTGCTCGTCTCCTCGTCGAGGATCGAGAGGCCGCGCGCGAGCGTCGTGCGAAACCGCGTCTCCTCGAGCCGCAGCGTCTCGACGATCAGCGCCTCGGCGCGCAAAAGCTCGGGATAGGCCTGACCCATCTCATGCGTCAGCGCCGGCACGAGGCGCCACATTAGCGGCTCTGCAGCGCCGAGAAGCTGCGCGTGGCGCATGGCGCGGCGCATGATCCGGCGCAGCGTGTAGCCGCGCCCCTCATTGCTCGGCAGCACGCCGTCGGCGACGAGGAAGGCCGAAGCGCGCAAATGATCGGCGATCACCCGATGGCTCGCCTTTTGCGGCCCGTCCGGATCGACACCGGTCGCCGCCGCAACCGCGAGGATCAGCGCCCGCATCAAGTCGATATCGTAATTCGATTGCTTGCCTTGCAGAAGCGCGGCAATGCGCTCGAGTCCCATGCCGGTATCGATCGAGGGCCGCGGCAGGCTGAGGCGCTCGCCGGGCGCCACCTGCTCGAACTGCATGAAGACGAGGTTCCAGAATTCCAGAAAGCGGTCGCCATCCTCGTCGGCGCTGCCGGGCGGGCCGCCGAAAAGCCGCTCGCCCTGATCGAAGAAGATTTCGGAGCAGGGGCCGCAGGGGCCGGTATCGCCCATCGCCCAAAAATTGTCGGAGGTCGGAATCCGAATGATTTTGGATTCCGGGAAGCCGGCGATCTTCTTCCACAGATCGAAGGCCTCCTCGTCGTCATGATAGACGGTCACGAGAAGCCGCTCTTTCGGCATCGCGAATTCGCGGGTGATCAGGGTCCAGGCGAGCTCGATCGCCTGCGCCTTGAAGTAATCGCCGAAGGAGAAATTCCCCAGCATCTCGAAAAAAGTGTGGTGGCGTGCCGTATAGCCGACATTGTCGAGATCGTTATGCTTGCCGCCGGCGCGCACGCATTTCTGCGAGGTCGTGGCGCGCGGGATCTCGCGCTTTTCCATGCCGGTGAAGACGTTCTTGAACTGCACCATGCCGGCATTGGTGAACATCAGGGTCGGGTCGTTGCGCGGGACCAGCGGGCTGGAGGGCACCACCTCATGGCCGTTACGGGCAAAGAAGTCGAGGAACGTGCGGCGAATGTCGTTGGCGGTCTGCATGAAATTACCGATGATCCTGATGATCCGAAGTTGACCTGTGTTGTAACAACCCGTCCTGCCCCAAGCAAGGAGACTGTCCATGAAGAGAACCGCCGCCTTTCTCGTGTTGTCGGCCCTGTGCGCGCTTCCCGCCCTGGCCAAGACCCCGGCGGAAATTCTCAAGGACTCGCCGGCCACAGATTGGCGCCCGCTCGATCCCGACACTACGCTGGTGATGGATGTCGGCGGACATCAGGTTATTCTCGAGCTGGCGCCGCGTTTCGCGCCCAAGCATGTCGCCAATATCCGCACGCTGGCCCATGAGGGCTATTTCGACAATCTCGCGGTGGTGCGGGTCCAGGACAATTTCGTTACCCAATGGGGCGACCCCAACGAAGACAATGAGGCCAAGCGGAAGCCGCTCGGTTCGGCCAAGGCCCATCTGCCGGCCGAGTTCGCGATTCCTTATAAAGGGCTGCCGATCGCGAAACTCAAGGACCCCGACGGTTGGGCGCCGGTCAGCGGCTGGGTCGACGGCTTCCCGGTGGCGGCCGATCCGAAGCAGGACAAGGCCTGGATCACCCATTGCTATGGCGTGGTCGGGGCCGGGCGCGATATGGCGATCGACAGCAGCACCGGCGCCGAGCTCTACGCCATCATCGGCCAAAGCCCCCGCATGCTGGACCTCAACATCACCGTGGTCGGCCGCGTCTTGCGCGGGATCGAATATCTGTCCGCCTTACCGCGTGGCACGGCGGCGAT
>Ga0116227_10013790_pt1 | contig 12569 bp, 9 predicted proteins | sample S1TSphgellanicum_FD_89693 | JGI IMG/M metagenome (GOLD analysis project Ga0116227, IMG submission 89693) | Host-associated microbial communities from peat moss isolated from Minnesota, USA - S1T2_Fb - Sphagnum magellanicum MG | ecosystem: Host-associated > Plants > Peat moss > Unclassified... | reverse complement strand
TGCTTCGTACGACGTGTGTCCCGACGCTGATCTCCGGAGGACACGCGGAGAACGCTCTTCCGCAAAGCGCCAAGGCAACGATTCAATGCCGCATGATGCCCGGCGATACCGAAGCCAACGTACGGGCAGCGCTCGCGGCAACCCTGGACGATCCGACCATCCGACTCACGCTTGATGCGCCGCCCATCGTGAGTCCGGAGTCGCCGCCGACGCCACGCATCATGCAGAAGATCGCAACTCTCGTGCATTCCATGTGGCCGGGCGTGCCGGTCATTCCCACGATGGCGACCGGGTTCAGCGACGACCGCCAAACCCGCAATGCAGGCATCCCGAGCTATGACGTGAGTGGAGTATGGCAGGACGTCGATGAGAATCGCGCGCATGGCCGGGACGAGCGCGTCGGTGTCGAGGCCTACGACGAGAGTGTCGAGTTCACCTATCGACTCGTCAAAGCCATGGGCCACGCCCCTTGATTATTGGACGAGGGCGTTGGGAATGCCGGCCACCACGGCGGTCTGACGCGAATATCAGACTTTTTCCTACACCGCCGACAGCGCATTCCGTCAAAAATGCGGCGACATGTTCATGCACATCGTTGACATGCTGCTGTTCGGCGCCTGTGCCGTGCTGCTCTTGGTGGCCGGACTCGTCGGGGTGCTCCATGATCTGTTGCATCGCGGTCCCCACGCCGCCCCTCTTGTCGAAGACGATTCCCTAGATCTCGATCTGCCGCGCGATCTCGACCACGTTTTCCGGCGCGAGATTAAATCGGTCGACCACCTTCACGGAGTTTCGGTACAGAAACGCGAACAGCGCCATGCGCCAGCCCCGAAGTGACGGCGCCACCGCTTTGCGGACCACCAAATCGCGTGTGCCGACGAACATCGCATTGTCGATGTCGACTGCAGGATCAAGTCCCTCGGCGTGACGCAGCGCCAGTCGAAGATCGGGGATTTCGAAGAATCCGAATCGAGCTATCACATGCCACAGTCCTTCACCCACGGTCTCGACCAATGAGCAGTTGGGCCCCTCGATGCGCGGCACGTTCTCGAACACGATGCTGAGCGCGATCGCATGACGCGGCAGCGCGCCGACGAAATGTGCGTGGTCCATGATGAGGCGCGACACTTTCTGGGTGCTGCGCGTCAAGAAAATCGTCGTGCCCGCCACCCGAGGTATGGCACCGGACTTCAGTTCCGCTAGGAATTGCTCCGCCGACTCGGGACTTTGCAGCAGCGAGGCCCGCACCGCATCGACGCCGGTGCGCCAAGTCACCATGATCGTGAACAGCACCGCGGCGAAACTCAACGGGAGCCAGCCGCCATCGGCAACCTTCCACAGATTGGCGACGAAGAACGCGGTGTCCACGACAAGAAAAAAACTTGCCACGGCGACAGCCGCCGGCAGCGGCCATTTCCAGATATCGCGCATGGCTCTGTACAACAGCATCGTGGTGAGCAGCATGGTCGTCGCCACCGCCGTACCATATGCGCCGGCGAGCCGATCGGAACTGCCGAACGCAATCGTGGTGGCGATCGTGGCTAACATCAACAGCCAATTGACCACCGGGACATAGATCTGGCCGTAGACCCGATCGGACGTTTGCCGGATGGAGACTCCGGGCAACCATCCAAGCTGCATGGCCTGCCGCGTCATCGAAAACGATCCCGTGATGATGGCCTGACTGGCTATGATGGTCGCCAAGGTCGCGAGCGCGACGAGCGGGTATAGCGACCAGGTCGGGGCCATTTGGAAAAACGGATTGCCGGTCACCGCGCCCTTTTCCATGATGAATGCAGTCTGACCGGCGTAGCTCAACACCAGCGCCGGCAGCACGACCACGTACCAGGCATGGCGGATCGGTGCCTTGCCGAAGTGCCCCATGTCCGCATACAACGCCTCCCCGCCCGTGATGCAGAGAAACACGCCGCCCAGGACCAGCACACCGACGGCGCCCGAATGGCGCAGGAACTTGAACGCATACGTTGGATCGACGGCCACGATCACTGCCGGGTGGCGCAGGATGGCCGCGACCCCCAGCAGGGATATGGTCACGAACCACGCGAGCATGATCGGACCGAATGCCCGTCCGATTTTTTCGGTGCCGAAACGCTGCGCGGCAAAAATGCCGACCAGAATGGCCACCGCGATGGGCATCACGAAGGGCGTGAACGAAGCGGTCACCAAATTCAGCCCCTCTAGGGCGCTCAAGACCGAGATGGCCGGCGTGATCACGCCGTCTCCGTAAATCAAAGCCGCGCCGAGCAGGCCCATGCAGGTGAGCGCTTTGAAACCCGGCTTAAAGCCATTGGCCCCGACCAACGACATCAGCGCGAGGATGCCGCCCTCCCCGCGATTGTCCGCACGCATGACGAACACGCAATACTTGACGGACACCGTGATGATCAGCGTCCATATGATCGAGGACAAGACGCCGAGGGCGCTCTCGGGCGTGAAATGCCCTCCCATCGCTTGCACCACCGTTTGCAGGGTATAGAGCGGACTGGTACCGAGATCACCAAACACCACGCCGAGCGCCGCAAAGCTGGCCCAACCCGTCTTATTGCTTGCTCGAGAATTTGATTCGATTTGCATGAGATAGAGCGCAGGCCCTGTGTAGGAGGTTGGTGATACCTTACAGGTCGTCGCGCAGAAGTCCTACAGCCGGGTCCTTCATTTTGCGACGACACTTCCGCATGCATGACTTTTTTCGATCAAGGCCCAAGACGAAATGGGCCGGCATCATTCTCATCGGTGTGGCCGCAGCGCTCGTGCTCGCGCTCGCTTTTTTCGATTGGAATATCTTGCGACCCGCTTTGGCAAAGGAAATTACGGCCAAAACGGGGCGTCAAACGACGATCGACGGTGACCTGCGCGTGCACCTATGGTCTTGGAATCCCAGCATCGAAGTCAACCAGATCAGCTTGAAGAATCCGTCGTGGGCCGACCGACCACTCATGTTCGGGGCGCGGCGCATCAGCATCAGCGTGAGCCTCGCGCGTCTGCTGCGTGGTCAATTGGTCATACCGGAGATCGATCTCGTCGAGCCCATCATCAACCTCGAGCGTGATGCCGGTGGCAGGGCCAGCTGGGAATTAGGCGACAAGGTCGGCGCACCGAAGCCTGCTGCGCAACCGGCCAAACTACCGACGATTCGCCGCTTGATCGTGGAACGCGGAAAGTTGCACGTCGTCGATCAGATCCGCAAGCTGACCTTCAGCGGCTCCTTGGTCGCCGCAGATCAAGCCGGCAAGAATGATTCAGCTGCATTCCAGGTTCGGTGCACCGGAACGCTCAACGGGAAGCCATTTGGATTGGAGGCAAATGGCGGTCCGCTGATTGATCTGGAGCCCGACAAGCCTTATTCCGTCTCCACCCGATTGACCGCCGCCGACATCACGTTGGACTCGCACATCAAGTTCTCAAAACCCTTCGACTTCGGCTCACTCGAGGTCAAATTCGTGGTCAGCGGCAACGATCTTGCCGACGTATTTTATTTGACGGGGCTCGCGCTGCCGAACACTCCCAAGTACCGGCTCGCGGCCACCGTTCAGGTCGACGGCAGTGTGATCGAGATCAACGAGCTACAGGGACACTTAGGTTCGAGCGACATCTCGGGGCAGGGGCACGTCGACACGGCGGGTAAGATACCCAGCCTCACCGCGACGCTCTTTTCGAAACAATTGAATATCGCGGACTTGGCGCCGACCCTCGGCGAGCAACCACCGCAGGCTGATTCACTTGCGGCGAAGGCTCCGAAGGCACCCCACCCCGCACCGTCGCCGTCGTCACCGCCCGCTGGCGCTCCTCCGACCAAGGGCGGACTACTGCTGCCCGACGCCGACCTGCAAGTCGACCGCGTACGCGGCATGAATGCCGACATCACTTACCGTTCGGCCGCAGTCACTGCGCCCAAAGTGCCCATGAAGGCGGTGGGATTCCACTTGGTGCTCGACAACGGACTATTGACCATGGACCCGTTGTCGTTCGCCCTGGACGTCGGGCAATTTTCGGGAAGCGTGCAGATCGATGCGCGCCAAGACGTGCCCGTGACGACCATCGACATGCGTATCGAGAAGATCGATCTTGGGCAATTCAAATCGGCCACGATGACCTCGCCACCGCTGCAGGGCGTGCTTCAAGGCCGGTTTCAATTTCATGGCGCGGGGAGTTCCTTGCACAAGTTCGCATCGGCGTCGGATGGCACGGTGAGCGTCGTCATTCCGCACGGTCGGATTCGAGAGGCATTCGCCCAATTGACCGGTATAAACGTATTGAAGGGCTTGGGTTTGTTACTGACGAAACAAGACGGCGAAGCGGATATCCGTTGCGGCATAGTCGACCTCAAGGACCACGACGGTTCGCTCAACACCACGACAGTCTACGTCGACACGAGCAACGTGCTCATCACGGGGCGGGGCCACATCAACTTGCGGGACGAGAGCATCGATCTTGCGTTGCAGGGTGATCCCAAGAACGTCACGTTCGTGCGTTTGCGATCGCCCATCTCAATTCACGGTACGCTCGAGAGTCCCGCCGTCGGACTTAAAGCCGGCAAACTCGCGGAACAGGTGGGTGAAGCGGTCGCTCTCGGAGCTGTCCTGACGCCGGCGGCGGCGGCACTCGCGTTCGTCGATCCCGGTCTTGCTAAAGACAAGGATTGTTCCACGGTGCTGGCGCAAGCCAGCGCGGGAGTCGGCCAATAGCGGCGACCGCCCCCGTCCGCGTAGGTGCCCTCCCACCCTGGCTGTAGCGTCGCGCCGCTGCTCCAGCACGCCCGGCCTGCGTAAGCTGAAACCGCAATCGAAGGCGAGTCGTTTCGACTCGAACCGGAGGACTTGGGAATGTACTGCAATAGTAGCCGGTCCGTGACGCTGATCGCCGCTCCGCTGCTGCTGATTGGCACGGCCGCGTGGAGCGGAGAAGAGGTCGAGTTCAACGTGACCAACGACGGCACTGAAGATCTCGTCGTCACCGTGTACGACACCAGCACGCGGCCCAGTTCCGTGGTGCTATCGAACGCACGCATCACGGGATTTACGTCCGTTCCCGTCTCGGTGTCGCCGGATGCCTCGGGTCACGCCAACGTGTCGTGGACCGCGGTCAATACTGACGCCAACTTCCGCAAGTGCGGGCACGGCGACAATGTCGGCGTGGGCAGTGCATCGACACTGTCGGTGCATGCCGACTCGAGTTGTTCCTCGGGCTGATCGATCTCAGGCTGAGCGCCCCCCGGTGCTGCGGCCGCGCAGGGCATTGACCAGAGTCACGCCGGCGAGGCCCAGCAAGACGTCCGCATCGAGGTCACCTCCGCCACCGCTGCTGGCCGGAGCCGCCGCGACGCTCAAGCTCGCGCTGGCCGCAGGCGAGGTCCCTGCTGCATTGAGACAGGTCAGGGTGTAGGTTGCGGTGCCCGCGGTCGACGGCGTCACGGTTTGGGATCCGCTGGTGGCCAAGGCTCCTGACCAACTTCCCGAAGCCGTGCAATTCGTAGAGTTCACCGATGACCAAGTTATCGTCGTCGAACTGCCGGCGGTCACCGAGGACGCGGCGAGTGACAAGGTGGGCGCGCCCGGCGGTATCAGCGCCAACGCGGCATCCGCCTGGACGAAACCGAATCCCGAGTTGACGTTATATCCCGTGGATCCCCCCATCGATAGCGCACTCGTCCGTAAAGCGCTGTAAATCGCGGCCGGTGCCACAGCGGAATTCGCCTGCAGCATCAGCGCCGCGATGCCCGCTACATGGGGAGTCGCCGCCGAGGTGCCGAAAAAATTCGGATAGCTGGGATTGTTTTGGCACTGAGTAGTGGTCGTCGATAGTTCGCCGTTCGCACCGGTCACCCCGCCCGATGCGAGCGTAAAACCGAGGAAGGTATCGTTGCCGCCATCCGGCCCGACGAAATCGGGTTTCTGTCGCACGACCGGCGTGGTGAGCCGAACTCCATTCACGTCGAACAGAATGGGATCGCCGCCTTCCGACGAATAGCTCTCGAGCATGGCGGGACTCGTGCCGCAGGCCGGCGTCTCGAAGTAAAACGCGGCGCCAACGGCGGCAGCGCCCGCCGCGCCCGGATGGCCTTGCAGCGTGGCACTATTGGTGGCGTATTGCGTGATCGGCGGATCGGACTGACCGTCGGTTTCGACCACCACTTTGACGCGACCCGGCGCCGCACTCCCGTCCGCCAACCCCACAACGAGATTCAGTATCTCCATCGGTGTGCTGGATGTGGCGTTGGCGGGATTTGCGATAATTAAAATTTGCACCGGATCGACGCCGGCCGCATTCGGGCCCGTGCAGGTAACCGGATTGTTGTCCGCATCCAGGATGGTGTAATCACTGGTCGCTCCCGTGACGCACACGTCGATGCGACTCGTCGCCCCACCGCTGTCGGGCGCACCGGTGACAAAGGGCTGATCCCACTCGACCACGATGGCCGTGAATTCGCCGGGAGCCATGGCATCGAGAGTGATGGGCAGCGACGTCGCGATGGCGGGAGACGGCGCGAAATTCAACAGGTACTCACCGCTGTTGGCGCCGCTCGGCGCCAGCGTGCTGAAATTCGGCGCCGTGTTCTCGTAGGACGCATTGCCGTCGTTGCCGGCTGCCGAAAAATACGCGACGCCCTTGGCTTCTACCGAGTCGATGGCTTGCGCGAGGATTCCATCCTGATAGAACGGCTCATCGAAGTACCCCACGTCATCGGCAATGACCGTGGCACCCGCAGTCTGGAGCGCGCCGATGCCCGATGCAAAGTCCGCCTCGGAGTCGTCTGCTGTGTAAAAGGCAAGGCTGGCGCCAGGCGCGACATCGTGCACGATCTGCAGCATCGCGCGCCCCTCGTCGCCCAAGGGCGGAAAGATCGGTGCCCCATAGTCCAAGCAATCGGCCTCTTCGAGTACGCTGACGTTCGAGGGTAAATCCCCCGTGGACACATCCGTCGCCGCCGTCGCGAGAAAGCCGTTGTACGCATAACCCGCATAGCCCGATGCGGGCACGCCGCTTCCCGCCTCCGCGTATACCGCATAGCAATCGTAACTGTCGGACATGACGCCCACGGTCACGCCCGTGCCGGACAAGCCGTCGCTCGACCGCACGGCAGCGCTTTGCTGCACGAAGTCCCCCTGCGAGGTGACCGCTCCGGCGCGCGTGCGCGACATCGATGCGCGCATGGAATGCACCACGGCACTCGCCGCCGCAGCCCGCAACTGTCCGATGGGCAGCCAGCCGCCCACGTCGTTCGCGTAAACCGCCGCGCGCTCGAGACCCAAGCCCTGCAGTGCGCTCTTGAGTGCTTGCGGGTCGCCCCGGGTCACGGCATCGATCGCGACCAGCGGTGAGCCATCGGACGCCAGCTTGAAATGGGCCGCCGGACTGAGCGAATGCAGGTCGGCCAGCTCATGGTCGGGCCTTGCACGACCCGCGTGCCGGACCAGGTCCGCGAGCGTGCCATCGAATTTGGCGGTATCGGCGCCACGGCGCTGCTGGGCGCTGCGGCCGCCGAAGGCCCGTAATTGCGACGGACCGGCCGCCACCGCCGCTCGAATTCGATTGGAAAACAAGAAGGAAACTTCGGAGGATGCGGTCATCGCAGTCAGACAGACGACGATTCCGAAAGTCAAAAAGCGTGATGCCATGCGCAATCCTTCATCTTATCCTACAATGTCCTTCGTCCAAAAGGGAGCCACGATGCAGCTGCGGAACCGGATCGAGGGCGGAGGGACACCGCGTCCCGAGCGCTGGGGAGTCGACAGTGAATACGGCACGCTGCGCGATGTGTTGGTCGGACCCATCGATCATTTCACGTGGCAGCCCGGCAATGCCGTTGCGGAGCGGGCCGAGCGCGTCGGACTGCGATTCGATTTCGACGTTGCCCGGGCGCAATACGGCGAGATGTTGGATGCGTATCGTCAGGCGGACGTCAAGGTACATTTCCCGATCGCCGACCCGTCTTTGCCCTATCAGATCTTCGCGCGCGACAGCAGCGTCATGACCCCGTGGGGTGCGGTGATCATGCAACTGCAAAAACCCTACCGCCGCGGCGAATACGCCGCATGCCTGCGGTTTTATCTGGATTCGGGCATCCCGATCTACGATCTGGTCACGGCCGGCAATGTGGAGGGTGGCGACTTCATGGTGCTCAAGCCCGGCGTGGCCGTGTGCGGCTACTCCGGCCAGCGCTCCATTGAGCCGGCGGTGCGTCAGTTGCAACGGTGGTTCGAGGCCGAGGGGTGGGAGATGTACACCTATGCCTTCGATGCCCATTTCCTCCATCTGGACGTACAGATGAACATGCTCGCCGAGGGCCTTGCCGTCGTCTGCATCGAGGCCGTCGAACCGGAGTTGGTCGAGTGGTTGCGTTCCAAGCATATTCGCATCGTGCCCATATCGTATGCCGATTCGATGCAATTGGGCAGCAACGTGGTCGCGTTGGGAAAGGAGCGCGTATTGGTTCCCGCGTCGAGCAAGAATCTGGTCGCGGCCTGCCGTGCCGAAGGACTCACTGTTTACGATCCGGACGTGTCGATGATCGGCAATGGCGGCGGAGCCGTGCACTGCATGTGCCAACCGCTCAAGCGCGATCATGCCGGCCACTGACGGGCCGGCACGCGCATTCCTGCTTGGCTCGATCGCGATCGGCGCTTTTTCCGGCATCGTGAATGCGGCGGCGCCGGCGCCCGTGGAGTCCGCCGAGGGCATGGTGGTCACCGCACAACACATTGCCTCGGACGTGGGCGCGACGATTCTGCGACAAGGGGGCAATGCCATCGATGCGGCGGTCGCCGTTGGCTACTCGCTTGCCGTGACACATCCGTGCTGCGGCAACTTGGGCGGCGGCGGCTTCATGATCATTCATCTGGCCGGCGGCAAGAGCACCTTCATCAATTTTCGGGAGAAAGCCCCCGCGGCGGCCACCGCCGATATGTATCTCGACGAACGGGGCAACCCCGTCGCGGAGCGGAGCCTGCGCGGTCATCTCGCCGTCGGCGTCCCTGGAACCGTGCTCGGGCTCGAGACTGCCCGCGAGGAATACGGCACGCTGCCGCGATCCGTCCTCATGAAGCCTGCAATCGAACTCGCCGAGCGCGGCTTCGTCCTGACCCGCGGCGATGTGGACGTACTCGAGCCCGCGACCGCGGCATTTCGCGCGGAGCCGAACGTGGCGGCCATATTTCTGAATCACGGCATGCCCTACCAGCCCGGGGACCGCCTGGTGCAAACGGATCTCGCCGCCACGTTGCGCACGATCAGTGCAGAGGGTGCCCAGGCGTTTTATCACGGGCCCATCGCGGCATCCGTATCGGCCGAGAGCCGCGCACACGGCGGCCTGCTGACGCCGGCGGATTTTGCGAACTACACGGTGACCGAATCGGCGCCGATAACCTGTAACTATCGCGGCTACGTCGTCCTGTCCGCGCCGCCACCGAGCTCCGGCGGCGTCACCCTGTGTGAGATGCTGCGCATATTGGAACCCTATCCGCTCGGATCACTGGGTTTCCATTCCAGCGAGTCGGTGCACTACCTGACCGAAGCCATGCGTTTCGCATATCGCGACCGTAACCGCTACCTCGGTGATCCGGCATTCGTGCGCAATCCGGTCGAGCGGCTGCTGTCCGAAGCCAATGCGAGCGCAATCAGATCGCAGATTTCGGCCCATCGGGCCACCTCTTCGGCGTCGCTCGGCATTGCACCCGTGCCCGGCGAGGGCGCGACGACGACGCATTATTCCATCGTCGACCGCTGGGGCAACGCCGTGTCCCTGACCTACACCATCAACGATGATTTCGGCGCCAAGGTGATCGCCGGGCGCACCGGTTTCCTGTTGAACGATGAGATGGACGACTTCACCGCCAAACCCGGCACCCCTAATCTGTTTGGGCTGGTCCAAGGCTCCGCGAATGCCATCGCCCCGGGTAAACGACCGTTGAGTTCCATGACGCCGACCATCGTGCTGCACGATGGCAAGCCCGTGATCGTGGTGGGCACGCCGGGCGGTTCACGGATCATCACGACGGTTCTCGAGATCATCGTCAACGTCATCGATCACGGCATGACGCTGACCGAAGCCGTCGATGCGCCCCGCATCCATCACCAATGGCTGCCCGACACGCTCGCGGCGGAACCCTTCGCATTGTCGGCCGACACCGAATCGGCTCTGGCGCACATGGGATACCGTGTGGTGCCATTGGAGATATGGGGAACGGGCAATGCCGCGGAGGCCATCGCCGTCGGATCTCCGCGCTCAGGCATCCTCTATGGTGCCAGCGACGCCCGGGCACCCGCGGGGTCGGCGTCGGCACCGTGATCCACCGATCCGGCGCATTTGAACATAAGCAGCTCGACAGGCGGTATTCTCCTACGCCGCTTTACGGGCTTCAATGGCATAACTCCGCTGCCCGCAGTTGCTATGGTTCCGACACCCGCATCGAGTGCGGCGTGTTTTCCACGGGAGAGAACCGATGGATGAGCTATTACTGTTCAGTGCGTACCTGCCCTGGGTCCGTCACCAGTTGGAGCGTTGGTTGGCTTCCCGGCGCCGCGGCAGCGGCCATGCGGTCTTATCGCGCAGATGTCTGACGGCCCGCAATGAGCATTCACGCTTTCTTTCCCACGTACGTCTATCGCGCGCGCCTGCAGCGCACCGGTACGGCTGCCTTCAACCGGCAGCTGTTGAAGGAGAGCCGTCAAATTCGTGAGGACGATGCCGCCGGACGTCGTTGGTCGATAAAAAACTATCCGGGTGGGTATACCAGTTACGGGTCGGCGCATCGCCTGCAGCGCGTGTCGCCGACGTTCGAGTCCTTGCGGCGCAAGTTGCAGAGGCACGTCAGCTCCTTCGCCGCGGCCGTGCAGTGGGACCTGACGGGGCGCACACTCGAAATGACCGACTGCTGGATCAATATCCTGCAGCGCCAAGGGGTGCACGGCCTGCACCTGCATCCCCTCTCCACGCTGAGTGGGACTTATTACGTGCAAATACCCCGCGGCAGCCCAGGCATCAAGTTCGAGGACCCGCGGCTCGATCGCATGATGGCGGCGCCGCCACGCAAGACGGATGCGAGCCAGGAAAACAAGCCTTGGATCACGGTGCCCGCCGTCGCGGGTGAAGTCGTGCTCTTCGAAAGCTGGCTGCGGCACGAGGTGGTTCCGAATCCAGTTGTCGCCGAGCGGATCAGCGTCAGCTTCAACTACAACTGGTTCTAAGAAGCCCCCGACCCTAGACGCGATGTCTCACGGCGTCAACGTACTGATGTATTCCGTCACGGCTTCGATCTGATCATCGGTGATGTTTTTGACATTCCGGTTCATCAGTTTGTTCTCGCGTACCCCGGTGTGGTAATAGTGCAATTGTAACGCGATGTAGCCTTTATGCTGACCGGCTAGTCGCGGAACATTGTTCGTACCCGCGCCGACGTCGCCATGGCATTGAGCACATTTGACCACCTTGGGCTCCTCGACTCCATTTTCGTAGATCTCTTTACCCTTTGCGGCGAGAGCGGGGTTGTTCGACGGCTTCCCTGTTACGGCGGGCTGGCTTTCGAAGTAGGTTGCGAGGTCGCCAATCTCCTCGTCGGAGAGGCCACGAGAAATCCCCCACATGAAGGCGCGCGCATGCGGATCGGCGCGACCGCGCTGGCGCAGGAGCTTCAATTGTCCTTCGATGTAGACAGCATTCTGTCCCGCCAGAATCGGGAAAATCGGCGAAATGCTGACTCCATTGCCACTGACACCATGGCATTTCGAGCAGGCAAAACTGACGAGCTGGCGCGCGGGCAACTGCGACGGATCGGTGGGTACGGGGGGTAGCGAAATGTCGGCCGCCCCAGAAGTACCGACTCCCATGCAGGCGAGCGCAAGCACTACAGTGCCGAGCTGATGAACCTTGAGCTTGTTCATTAGTAATCCATCCATAGTCCAAGTACCCAAGTGTTGTTGTTCCCCGCTCTGATATTGGTAAAGCCCGGGGAATTGGGGAAATTGGCGTTGCTAAGATTGAAAGGGCTTTGGTTGTTGGCCACCACCTGATAAACGTCGTATTGCAGGAGGAACCTGACGTTCAGCCAGGGGACGTAGTCCAGCTCAAAGGTCTCGTATTGATTGGCCGGTGAGCCATTGCCCCCATACGCGAGCGGATCGTACGTGCCGGTGGTCCGCGTGAAGCTCACGAGTCCACCGTAGTGACGGTCATGGAAGTATTCACCGGTGATTAGAAACTGCGTCAGCGTATCCGTTGGGTTGGTGTAGATCGCCGACCCGGACGGCGTCGAACCAGTGAAGGTCGCGGCGACTAGCTGATCGCTGTTCTGCTGCCGCTCGTGGGTGACGTGACCCAGAAGTCCGAAGATATTGTGTTGACCGTTGTACTGGTACTGCCAATCCACGCTGAGATCGGTGTAGCGCTCGATGGCTCCCGGATTGAACGTCTGGGAAGGCGTATAGGTATTTCCGGCCAGTGCCGCCGCCGCCTGTTGCTGCCGCGAGACGTAGCCGTTCGACGGAATCCAGTTGGCGTACAGCGCGCTCGCGCCGATCTCTGCCGAGTGGTAGCCCCAATCGCGCTCGTAGGC
>Ga0116227_10013789_pt1 | contig 12569 bp, 10 predicted proteins | sample S1TSphgellanicum_FD_89693 | JGI IMG/M metagenome (GOLD analysis project Ga0116227, IMG submission 89693) | Host-associated microbial communities from peat moss isolated from Minnesota, USA - S1T2_Fb - Sphagnum magellanicum MG | ecosystem: Host-associated > Plants > Peat moss > Unclassified... | reverse complement strand
GGTATTGCTCACCAGGGTGCCGGCAATGTAAGCATTGATCGAACTCTGCGGCACGTTGCTGGAGTAATTGAACTGCATCGTGTAGGTGTAGCTCGAGGAACCCGCGCTGACCGGTGTCCACAGGATCTTGTAGGGCACCGCTGTACCGGTGAGCGCCGTGTAGTTCACGACGTAGTTGTTGCCCGCCCGGTCGACGACTTTGCTCAACAGCCACGTGAGTGCGGTGGTTCCGTTGATCAATACTTCTGAGCCAGCACCGTTGCCGTTGGCATCGGTGTAGCCGTAGTAATAGGTGAGGCCATTGCGTCCCTGCACGGAGAAGTACTGAGGACCATTGCCGGCGGTGCCATTGGCCGTGATATTCGAGAAGTCGGCGATCTCGGTTTGATATGTGGAACCTGCTGTCCCGTAGGTTCCGCCCGTCAGGCGCAAGCGATTGCCGTTCAAGCAGTAACCGTCCGTCGTGGCGAGAGCCACCGGCGCAGGCGTCGTGTCTTGTGCAACCGTAAGATTGCACCGGGTGATAGAGCCCAAGCCAGAGAGTGACCAGCCGATGCCCAAGGGGCCAATGCCGGACTGGCTGTCGTAGGTAATCGCGAGATTGGGCTGTATGCCGCGCGGCCCGGGCGGCGCCCAAAGGGGTATGGAGTACTGCGCACTGCCGAAGGCCGAGACGCCATATTGACCGGCGGTACGGCCCACCGTATTCGCTTGCGCCGTCCCGCACACCGCGAAAACGATGAGTAGCGCCTAAGTATCCCAATTTGCATTTTCGTTTTGATCCTTCCGATCTCTAGTGTTTGTCAACCAACTTCGCTGGGCGCCATCCGCCGTTTTGCGTTTGTGCGACCTGAATGGGCGCCGATTCATAGTCATCCTCAGCTACCCCGGGCGCATACGAGAGCCCGAGAAAATCCAACGTGATGGACGGCCTGAAAACAGTCGTGCTGGGCGGCGCCGGCAGCGGCGATGCCTGACCTATTGCGGTGACCAATGAATGTTGCCAGGTAGTCGATCCATTGCAGCGGAGCAGCAGAATCTCATGAACGTTGCCACCGGCATCCTGAACAATCTGCGCACGGCATTGAAATGATTCGTCAGCACTGGGAGCGCCCTCACCGCCTCCGTCATCGACCGGTGTTCGGGGTCTGCGCCAGATGCGGTTGATTCGCGCCTGTATTTGTCCCCTGTAGATGCCGAGGAGCCTGGCTTGCTCGGAGCCGTCCCGGCTCTCGACCGAAGCCGCAGATGCGTGATCCTCATCAAGCGGCAGACTCTCGATATCAAGAAGCGCCGGTGGCTCCGGCGTGGGTAGTACGCGAGCCAGCTTGCTTATCGCAGGAAGTGATGACGTCTCCTGCTCGCTGGGTTGATTGGCACTCGAAATCGTTGGTAATGTGATCAGGAGCAAGTTTGGTGCCGCGTCGGCGCGTGATTTTGCGAGAGTGCCCGGTTCTTGAACCTCTGGCGGACGAGGATGGTGGGCCCGGTCTCCGAGCAATGCCGGCGACACCAACGAGGCATGCAGCAACAGCGTGCCGAGAATGCCAATCGCTGTCGGCGGCCAACGGCGTAGGGCCCGAGGTTGGCTTCTGCGTAGGCGCGGCCGAGGGGAATCGCGCCAGTTCGCGATTTCCATTACTTGTTTAGCACGCATCTGCGTCAAATCATCCCGATGTTTTTTCATAATCCACGATCAGCCGGGAACCGACACCCCGGGGCGCGGTTCTTTGCTTTTCTCTCGGCCATTCCGCTTGGCGGAATTGGCCCCTAACCCACAAAAGCGACATCCGCGCGAAAAATCCCTCATGAAATGACAAATATTTTCGCTTGCGGCGACTTTGATCCCTGCCCTCGTAGTCTCGTTATTGGTTTGATTTACGACTATTCGGAAGGATTCGTGACGGGGCCGAATAGGTGGGTGAGCAGTCGCAAAGTCAACGCCCCAAAGAGGCGCGCCAAATTTGTGCCTCAAGGCCGCCGACGTGCGAGCTGCGGATATGGCGGCAGTGGCGCCGGAACAAAGCCTTTATATGGCTCTGACGCCGTTGAGACGGTAACGTAGCAGCCGGTCCGGAAGGCAAGTTTCTTGGCTGACGGCAACGCAGTAACCCTGCTGGCTCTGTCCGTCGATCTATCGGCGCTGATCTAGTCGAGATTCTCCGGCTCGATCTGGATGTTGGTCTCGCCCGCGGCCTTCTTGGCCCAGTATTTCTTGATCCACGATTCGAAGGACTTCCCCGCCGCGGTGTCCTTGCCGGTGAACTTCAGGGTGGCGATTTCGGCGTACGGGATGCTGACCCGGGTGCGCTGGCCGACGGGGATGATGCGCACGAAGGAATCGGCGAGCGACGCGCCGGTGTGCCGGTCGAACACATAGCCCTCGATGCTGGTGCCATCCTTGCGCACGAGCGTCACGTCGCCGCGATAATCGAAGGCCTTTTCCAGCGCATCGCGGGTGTCGGTCTCGTTGGCGAGTTGCGCGATCCAGCCTTGTAGATTCTCATGTTCGCGGCCCGCGGCAACTTCCACCGCGTCGGGATCGGACACTTCGCTGACGTTGCTCACTTCTGCAATTCCGCCGTCGCCCGCCGTGAGATCGAGGCGACGGGTACGCTCACGACGGCGGGAGTCGCGTGCGGCTCCCACTCTTCCAGCAATTCGAGCGCGACGGGGTCGGGATACTTGTCGAAGAATATTGCCTTCGCCGTCTGCAGCAGACCTTTGAACGAGCCGAAGGTGTAATTCACGCCGCTGGCCTCATAACCTGAGTGCACCATGCAGTTGGCGCACTTCGGATTGCCGCTCTCGGTGCCGTAATTGGACCACTTCACGCTGGACATCAATTCATCGAACGAGTCGGCGTAGCCGTCCTGCAGCAGGTAGCACGGCTTTTGCCAGCCGAAGATGCTGTAGGTCGGCATGCCCCAGGGCGTACAGGTCAGTTCGCGCTTGCCCATCAGAAATTCCATGAACATCGGCGAGGCGTTGAAACGCCAGGATCGCTTGCGGTTCGACAGAATCGAGCGGAACAGGCGCTTCGCGCGTGCCCGGCCGAGAAAATGCTTCTGGTCCGGCGCCTTGTCGTAGGTATAGCCCGGGGAGACCATCATGCTCTCGACGCCCGCCGCCATCATTTCATCGAAATGCGCGCGCACGCTGTTGGGGTCGGCGCCGTCGAACAAGGTGGTATTGGTGGTCACCCGGAATCCGGCTTCGACCGCGGCGTGCACGCCCTCCATGGCGATGTCGTAACCGCCCTCGCGGCACACCGCAAAATCGTGATGTTCACGCTGGCCGTCGACGTGCACCGAGAAGGACAGGTATTTGCTGGGCTTGAAGAGGTGCAATTGCTCCTTCAGCAGCAGCGCGTTGGTGCACATGTAGACGTATTTCTTGCGCGCCACCAGTCCGGCCACGATTTCGGGCATTTGAGGGTGCAGCAATGGCTCGCCGCCGGGGATGGCCACCATGGGCGTACCGCATTCATCGACCGCCTTGAAGCATTCCTCCGGGGTGAGCTGCGACTTCAATATGTGGGCCGGGTATTGAATCTTGCCGCATCCGGCGCAGGCCAAATTGCAGCGAAACAAAGGCTCGAGCATCAGCACCAAGGGATAGCGCTTGCGCCCCTTGAGCTTCTGCTTCAACACATAGGTCGCGACCGTCCACGCCTGCGAGATAGGAACTGCCATCGGTAGCATTCTCCAGCATCGGCGGTTCAGAACCGCCAAACCGTATATTCTAACCGTATCCCGAGTCTCTTGCCGGAAACGCGATTCCCACCGCCGGAAACGCGGTGCCCAGGTGCCCTGGCGGGCTTTTAACCGGGCCGACGGCGAGTCAGATAACCTCGCGTGAGGGTGTCAGTGCTTCGCCGCTGAGATGATATGTTGCGCCAGGCCCGCGTAGTCGCCGTCGAAATGGTGGCCGCCCTTGACCTCGACGACCATGATCTTTTTCGGATCGAGTTTCGGACATAGCGAATCCTTCTCATCCGCGCCATAGATGCACAGCACCGGCATGCCGCTGATGCGATCGACCTCGGGCAGGGTCGCAGGTCCCGAATTGCTGTCCGAGATCCAGCTGCTCACGTGGAATTCGAACAAGGCGTGCTCGGACATGCCGAGGATGGCGGCGAGCGCGACGCTGGATCGCGTAGCCGGGGACAGACGGTTCACGGCGAACGGCAGCACGTCGGCGCCCTGCGAATAGCCGATGAGCAGCACACGCTTCTTGCCCAAGTGCGCGAGGTAGTAGCGGATCAATTTGTCGGTGTCTGCCGCCAGACCTTCGGGCGTACGCGCGGTCCAGTAGTAGCGCAGTGAATCCAGGCCGACCACGGGAATGCCCGCTGCCGATAATGCGGCGGCAATGTCCTGATCGATGCCGGCCCAGCCGCCGTCCCCGGACATGAGCAGGGCGAATTCGTCGGACTGCGCGACGCCGGGGCGTGCCGCGACTTCGACGACGGGAAGGTCGCCGAGCGCCGCCGGCGGCGGCGCCAGACGGGCCCGCGAGCTGGCCGCCGCCAGTTTGCCGAACGCGGCATCGAACGATGACATGCTGAACCTCTTCAGGCCGACACTTGCCGCACCGCGTACCTTGGCAACGAACTCCACCGCCGCCACCGCGCACTGGCTCCCCTGTGTCTGCAGCGCGACCCAGGGGTCGCCCAAGCTCTTGATGGGCAGCAGATTCACGCCGGCGCCGTGGGTATCAGGCTCGGACTGGAACCCGGAACCCTTGCACAGCGGTTTCTGCATGTCGAGGCTCGGGCAGAAATCCACCGTCAACGCGCTCGCAAAGGTGTCGTTGGGTGCTTGCGCCAGCACGGCGTATGCCAGCGTCGCGCCGGAGTCCACCCCCACGAGGATGGGCGCAAGATAGGTGTCGTTGTGGAAATAGGCTTGGACGAAGTGGCTCAAGTTTTCCAGGTCGCCGTCCGGGAACACACAATTTGCAGCGTCGGCCTGCAGGTTGGCCTGAAACCGGGATGTATCGATGCCGGCGACCATGGCGCCCTGCTGTACCAGCTGTTGCGCCATCGATTCCGCCGCCGCGTTCCAGCCTGCCTGACCCGACAAGAACAGCACGAAGCTGGTCGGTTTGCCGGAAGGTGAATACACCACCAAATCCTTGAAGCGACCGTGGTCAAGTCTTGCGGCGTTGGCAGGCAGCGGGGTCGCCCCGGCGCCGCGGGCGACGCCGGACGCGCCCAGCAGCGGCAGGGCGAGCGACAGGCCGAGTGCCAGGCAGAGTGTCGGGCCGGAAAGAACGCAGGTCAGGAGACGCAATTCGGATTCATCGCTTGGTAATACTCGGTGCGCAAACTACCGCCTGGCTGCGCGTGGGGCTTGAATTTGTCATTGAAAACCGTCGATCTCATTTACATCAATGCCGGCGGCGGTCACCGCTCGGCTGCCACCGCGCTCGAGATGGCGATACGCGAGCAGGGTTGGGATTGGCATGTGCGTCTCGTCAATCTGTTCGAAGTCCTGGATCCTCAGGATGTTTTTCGCAGAACCACCGGTGTCAAACCGGAACACTACTATAACGTGCGCCTGGCGCGAGGGTGGACTTTGGGGCTGGCCCAGGAATTGCGGATTTTGCAGGCGCTGATCCGGCTGAGCCACAAGTCCTTGATCAGCCAGCTTAAGCGCCATTGGCAACGCACCAAACCCGATCTGGTCGTGTCGCTGGTGCCGAATTTCAATCGCGCCATGTTTCAGGCCCTGAGCCTGGCCAGGCCGGGCGTCCCCTACGTCACGGTGCTCACCGATTTCGCCGACTTCCCGCCGCACTTTTGGATCGAACCGCAGCAGGCGCAGCACTGGATTTGCGGCACGCGGCATGCAGTTGCGCAGGCGCGAGCGGCGGGATGCGCCCCCGACCGCATTCACGAGACCTCGGGCATGATCATCAGCCCCGATTTCTACCGGGAACTGTCCCTGGATCGGCGCGCGGAATTGCTGAAGCTGAAACTCGATCCGGACCGGCCCACGGGCCTGGTGATGTTCGGCGGCCACGGATCGCGTGTGATGCGCGGCATCGCCAAACGTCTGGATGACGTACAGCTGATCTTGGTGTGCGGACACAACGCGGCGCTGGCCTCACACCTTCGGGCACAGCGCGCTGCAGCGCCGCGCGTCGTGCTTGGATTCACCTCGCAGATGCGCCACTACATGCAGCTCAGCGATTTTTTCATCGGCAAGCCGGGCCCCGGCAGCATCAGCGAGGCCGTGCAACAGGGGCTGCCGGTGATCGTGGTGCGCAACGCCTGGACCATGCCTCAGGAGCGCTACAACGCCGACTGGATCGAAGAACACCAGGTTGGCCTCGTGCTCGATTCGTTCAAGACGATTCGCAGCGGCGTCGCGCAGCTCACGGCGCGCATGCACGATTTCTGCGCCAACGTGCGGCGCATCCATAATCGCGCCGTCTTTGAAATTCCGGAGATACTGGACCAAGTTCTCTCAGGGACGCCGGCCCGGATAAGCGTCGACCTCCTGCAGCATCTCCGGACCGCCGAGCGCCTGCATCTGAGCTAATATTTGCTCGCGTCGTCGCTGCAGATACGCCGTGGGCGCGGCGGCGGAATAATGCTCGGGATTGGGCAGAACGGCGGCGAGCAATGCCGCGTCGCTGCGCGTCAGGCGCGCGGCGGAGCGGTGGAAGAAGCGTTGCGCGGCCGCTTCGGCGCCATAGGTACCCCAGCCAAATTCCGCACTGTTCAAGTACACCTCGAGAATGCGCCGCTTTGGCCAACAGGCCTCGATCAACAGGGTGAAGTAGGCTTCCAAGCCCTTGCGGAAATAGCTGCGTCCCGACCAAAGAAACAGATTTTTGGCGACCTGTTGACTGATGGTGCTGGCGCCGCGGACCTTGTGGCTGTGCCGGTTGAGCTGATACGCCTTCTCGATGGCCTCGACGTCGAATCCCCAGTGTTCCGGAAACTTCTGATCCTCCGAGGCTATGACCGCCAAAGCCAGATTCGGCGAAATCTGTTCCAGGTCGACCCAGTGATGTACGGATGCATAGCCCGAATCGTGAGTCAGCCACGCCTGCACCTGGGTTTCGGCCATGAAGGCGGTGAACGGTGGATTGATCCAGCGCAGCAGCAGCACGATGAGGATGCTCACCAGCACGCAGACGGCGAACACGGCCGCGGTGAACCGCAGCAGCCGGCCCAACCGCGATCTTGAAGCCACGTCGCCGGCTAGGCTTTCTCCACGCGGACGCTTTTCATGATGACAGCCTCCACGGGAACATCGTCGAAACCGCGCTTGCGGCCGGTTTCGACCGCGGCGATCTTGTCGATGATGTCCATGCCGTCGACAACCTTGGCGAATACCGCATAGCCAAAATTGCCGCGGGTATGGTCCAGAAAATCGTTGTCCTTGAGGTTGACGAAAAATTGCGACGTGGCGCTGTTGATGTCGTTGGTGCGCGCCATCGACAGCGTCCCGCGAGAATTCTTCAGGCCGTTGTCGGCCTCATTCTTGACCGGCGGATTGGTGCGCTTCTGAGTCATGTCCTCGGTGAAGCCGCCGCCTTGGATGACGAATCCGGGCACGATTCTGTGAAAAATCGTGCCGTCGAAGAAACCGGATTCGATGTATTTGAGAAAGTTGGCGACGGACAGTGGAGCTTCCTTCTCGAACAGCTCGATGGTGAAATCGCCGAGGGTGGTTTCGAAACGGATCATGGATATTCCTATTGTTGTGTATGAAGGGTTGCCAGCGTGACGCGGGAGTTGCCTGAGAAGTCTGCGACGGTACGGATCTGGGTCAGACCATGCTGCTCGAGCAACCCAGCGACCGATGGGGCCTGGTCCCATCCGTGTTCGAGCAGCAGCCAGCCGCGTTCGTTGAGATACGCAGCTGCTCGAGAAATGATGGCGGCGAGCGCTTCCAGTCCCGTGGGTCCGGGCGTCAGCGCCAGCGCCGGCTCCGCCGACAGGGCGGCCAGGGCCGGATCGCCGCCGGCGACATAGGGCGGATTGCCGACGATCAGATCGAAGCGCCGCGCCGGCACGGCCTCGAACCATGAACCTAGGCACCATTCCACGTTGGACAAGTTAAGGCGCTGCGAATTCCCGCGGGCCACGCTCAAGGCAAGCGGCGAGACGTCCACGCCGGTGATGTTCCAATGTGGTCGCTCGGCGGCGATGGCGAGCGCAACGGCGCCGCTGCCGGTGCCGAGATCCAGTACGGCGCAAGGGTCATTGCGCAACTTCAGCTGCAGGGCTTGCTCGACCAGCACTTCGGTTTCGGGACGCGGTATCAGCACGGCCGGCGATACGTGCAGGCTGAGCGACCAAAACTCGCGCGTGCCGGTCAGATATGCGATCGGCGTGCCGGTGCTGCGCCGCGCGAGCAATCCCTCGTAAGCGCGAATCCTGTCGGCTGCCAACGCCGCATCGTCATGCGCGATGAGCGCCGCGCGCGACAGGCCCAGGACCTTGCCGAGCAATATCTCTGCGTCCAAACGCGGCGAATCGGTGTGCGCACTCAAGGTGCGCGTGCCCAGGCTCAAGGTGTCGGCGATGTTCATGTCGATCATCCCACCTGCTGCGCCAATTCCTCAGCCTGGTATTCCTGGTTCAACGCACGAATCAGCTCATCCAGATTGCCGTTCATGACATCGTCGAGTTTGTACAGGGTGAGGTTGATGCGATGGTCGGTGACACGCCCCTGAGGAAAATTATAAGTGCGGATGCGTTCGGAGCGGTCGCCGGATCCGACCTGCAATTTGCGCGTTTGCGCCTGCTGGCTTTGCTGCTTTTCGCGCTCCGCCGACAACAGCCGGGCCTTCAGGAGGGACATCGCGCGCGAGCGGTTCTTGTGCTGCGAGCGTTCGTCCTGGCATTCGACCACGATGCCGGTGGGTATATGCGTGATGCGAATTGCCGAATCGGTCTTGTTGACGTGCTGCCCGCCCGCTCCGGATGAGCGGTAGGTGTCGATGCGCAGGTCCGCCGGATTCAACTCCACGGCCTCGACCTCGGCAAGCTCGGGCAGAATGGCCACCGTGCAAGCGGACGTGTGGATGCGCCCTTGAGCCTCGGTGGCCGGCACTCGCTGCACGCGGTGCGTGCCGGATTCGAACTTGAGCAGCGAGAAGGCACCGCGGCCGATGATGCGGCTGATGACTTCCTTGTAGCCGCCGTGCTCACCGGGGCTCTCGCTCAACACCTCGACGCTCCAGCCTTGGGTTTCCGCGTAGCGCGCATACATGCGCAGCAAGTCGCCCGCGAACAGCGCTGCCTCATCGCCGCCCGTGCCGGCGCGGATCTCGAGAAAGATATTGGCGTCATCCTGCGGGTCCTTCGGCACCAGCAGTCGCTGCAGTTGCAGTTCCTGCGCCTCGATCAGCGGCGTCAGTTCGAGAAGTTCCTCCTCGCCCATCGAACGGGTGGCGGGGTCCTTGTCTGCAGCCATCTCCCGGGCGATGGCTTGGTCTCCTTGGAGCGAGACGAAATGTCGGTAGAGATCGACGACCTCGCGTATTTTTGCATATTCCATGGAGAGATCGCGGAACTGATTCTGGCGCGATATGACGCCGCCATCGGACAAAAGCCGACCGATCTCCTCGAAGCGCTCGTCGAGCTTCTCGAGCTTTTGCCGGATGGAGTCCTTCATGGCGGCGGATTATAGCGACGTGGCGGATTAATGCCGGTCGCGTTCTTCCGTCAGCAGCCGGGCGACCGTCCGTGCAAGTTCCTGATCGGCCAGTTCCGCGGCATGGCGCAGGGCCTGAGTGGGGCCGTGCAGCAGCCGGTTCATGAGGGTGTTGGCCAGATATTGCATGACGTCTTCGTTGGGCTTGCCGGCCAGCAACATGCGCCGCGCCTGGTCCAAGGTCTGTTGGCGGATCGCTTCGGCCTGTTCGCGCATGATGCGGATCGCGGGCGCGGCGTCATGCACGCGAGAGTCCGCCAGGAAGCGGGCCACTTCCTCGCCGATGAGCAGCCGTGCGCCGTTGGCGGCCAGCTCGCGCTGCTGCACGTTCTCGTCGACGAGCTGTTGCAGATCGTCGATTGAAAAAAGGTAAACGTCCTCGAGTTCCGCCACCGCGGGCTCGATGTCCCGCGGCACCGCCATGTCGACCATGAAGATGGGTCGTCGACGCCGGGCTCGAATGGCGGCCTCGGCGGCGCGTTTGGTGATGATCGGGATGGGACTCGCGGTGCAGGCGATCACGATATCCGCATCCACCAATTCCTTGTCGAGATCGTCCAGGCCGACGGCATAGCCTTTCAGCTCCGCCGCCAGGGTCTGTGCCCGCAGCACGGTACGGTTGGCGATCACCAGCCGTTTGACGCCGGCGCTGGCGAAATGCCGCGCGGTCAGCTCGTTCATCTCACCGGCGCCGATCATCAGTGCGGTGCGCGCGCTCAGGTCGGAATAGACGCGGCGCGCGAGGCTTACGGTGGCACCGGCCAGCGACACCGCGTTCGCGCCGATCCGGGTTTCCGAACGCACGCGTTTGGCGGCCGAGAAGGCGGCCTGGAACAGTTTGTTGAGAACGGGACCGGTGCTGCCTGCCTCCTGGGCGACGCGATAAGCGTCCTTCAACTGGCCGAGGATCTGCGCCTCACCGAGCACCATCGAATCGAGCCCGGAAGCCACTTTGAACGTATGCTCGACGGCACCCGATTCCTGATGGATATACAGGCTCGATGCCAGGTCGAGATTGTTGCCGTGATGGTTCTCGAGCCACTGGGTGAGCTCCGTGCCGTTGGCGGCGCCCGACCAATACACCTCCGTGCGATTGCAGGTGGACAGGATCACCACTTCAACGACGCCGAGTTCCTGGCGCATCGTCCGCAGTGCGGCGATCAGACGCTCTGCGCCGAAGGCAACTTTCTCACGCAGCGCGACCGGCGCAGTTTTGTGATTGATACCTAAAATGTTGAATGACATGAGCGCGCTTCGTCGGAATTGTTGCGATTCTGGTGGATGACGCGGCGCCGGATCAAGCCGGATTCCGCGGCAGCGGGATATTCATTTCGCTATAGTGCGGCCGTGGTTTCGATTTCAATTCCTGTCAAAGCGGTATCGTGCCTCGGGCTTGTGTTCCTGGCCGGATGCGCCACCTTAAGCGGCACCAAGGACGAAACCCCCGCAACCAGCGAATTTTATACGCTTACGGCGGAAATAGCCCTTGCCCGCGGTGAGCAGCGGGTGGCGGCCGTCCAATATGCAGCTGCGGCGGCTGAAGACCCGACCCCTGGGCTGCTCGAGCGGGCCACCGAGGTCAGCGCGGCGGCCCTGCAGCCGTCCTTGGTGGCCAAGGTTGCGCAGCGTTGGATCGGCGCGGCGCCCAATTCGGTCGATGCTCAGCGGGCCGCGGCGCGTGCGGCCTTGGAGCTGTACCGCATCGACGATGCCGCCAAGCACTATCAGGCCGTGGTGACGGGTGCGCCGAGCGGCGTCGACGTGGCGTTTGCCGATGTGGAAAACGACTTGACCGGGGATGACAACATCTTCGGCGCGCGAGCACTGGCAGATCGCCTGGCGGCGTCTTTTCCCAGTTCGGCGGCCGCCTTGCGCATGCAGGGTTTGGCGGCGCTGCGCGCCGACGATCCGGCGGCCGCGGTGCGGGCGCTTACGCTTGCGTTAAGTTCACCGGCCAGCGGCGCATCCGGCGACGCCGCCGCCGCCGCGTCCGCGCGGCGGGAATTGACGCAGACCTTGCTGCGAGCCCGTGTCATGGCCGGAGACACCGAAGAGCCGCTCGCGCAGGCCCAGGCGCTGATCAAGAGCGACGATGATGCGGCCAACCGGTTCGAGTATGCGGTGCTGTTGATGACGGCGCAGCGCAACGACGCGGCGGCCGAGCAGTTGGACCTGCTGGCGGCAAGAGCGGAATCGAAACCCGCGGCGCTGCGCATGCTCGGGCTGTTGGAATTCCAGCAGGGTCATTTCGAGGCCGCCGACGCACGCTTTGAGCAGGTGGTGCGCACCCGGCAATTTCTCGACGATGCCTTCTATTATCTTGCCGTGATTGCCGACCGCAACGGCGACTCGGAGCGGGCGCTGCGCTTGTACTCGCAGGTGCAGCACGGCGACAACGTGCTGCCTGCGTTGCTGCGCGCGGCGGCGATACTTTACATGCACGGCGCGCCGGCGGCGGCGGACGAACTTCTCGACCGGCTTGGCGAGGATGAGCCGCAGCGGGCGCCGGAGATCATCAATACGCGCGCCCGGATCTACGCCGACTCAGGCGAACTGCCGAAGGCCTATGACACATTGAGCAAAGGCCTGGAGGAGTATCCCGACAGCGTGGAATTGCGCTATGCGCGTGCATCGGTCTACGAGGATGAGGGGAAGGTGGCGGATGCGCTGCGCGAATTGGCCGCGGTGTTGAAGGACCGGCCCCAGGATCCTGCAGCCATGAACGCGCTCGGATTCACGCTGGCCGATCACTCGCGAAGCCTCACCAAGGCCCGCAAACTGATCGAGCGAGCGCACACGGCAGCGCCCAAGAATGCGGCGATTCTCGATAGTCTCGGGTGGGTGCTGTTCCGCCAGGGTCATGAAGCGGAGGCGCTGCCCTATCTG
>Ga0116227_10013788_pt1 | contig 12569 bp, 4 predicted proteins | sample S1TSphgellanicum_FD_89693 | JGI IMG/M metagenome (GOLD analysis project Ga0116227, IMG submission 89693) | Host-associated microbial communities from peat moss isolated from Minnesota, USA - S1T2_Fb - Sphagnum magellanicum MG | ecosystem: Host-associated > Plants > Peat moss > Unclassified... | reverse complement strand
TTTGCAAACCCAAAAAAAAAAAAAAAAAAAGTGTATGTGGAATTGAATGTGGCATGTTCAAAATGTAGATAGATAGCCCTGCCACACAGCCTTTCAGCCAGGCTCAAGATAACCCAACAACTAGTTCAAATGTAACCAACTACAGCTGTTTGTAAGGTACTCACATGGTGGCAGAAAATCTTCCAATTTTTTATAGGTTAAAAAAATGGATCATATATCACCCAAAAAAAAAAAGTGTTTGAGAACAAGAAGAAGGAGCAATTTATGCAACTCTAGTACCTACCTATCTACCTACCTACCTACCTAGTACCTACCTACTCCCCATTAACCCTGGCACCTAGTACCCTACTCTACCAGCATGAGCTAGTAGTCCCCTACTTCTACTACCACTAACACTCACTTCATGCTGGGCATTCAATGACTGTGCTTTGCCAGTGTCTAAAGTAGTGAGGAGAAGCCAAGAGTCAAAGAGTCTAGACCTCCTTGCTAATAATGAAGTGAGTAAAGCTGACTCTCAAAAAAGTAAATCCCAGCTCTGCTTTAGTCAGGTTCAGAGTTCAGAGCTTCTTCACACAACAAGGCAAAACAAAGCCAATTTGACAACTTGGGCTCCATCTGAAGAAACCTGACTTGTTTGTCTCTTTTTTCTTAAAAAAGCTTAGAAATCAACACTTGGGTACTTGACATTTTTATGAATGTGGGCCCTCAACTGAGCACTTAATTCTGTGCACCCATTCATTGATGAGAATGGGTACAGCCCAATTTCTCTCTGAGAAGAGAAGAGAAGAGAAGTAAAGAGAAGTGAAGTGAAGTGAAGTGAAGGGAGAGGATGATAGGTAGTAGCTTCACATGTATCATCACTCTTTCAGCTCTCCTCCTGACTCTTGGACTTTTTGGGTCATTCTGTTTGGTATTCTGCCTTTTCTTTTGATTTCAGCTCACATTTAAGTAAGTAGCAACTACCAACACTCTTTCATTTCACTGAACAAAAAACAGAGTTTGTTTGTGTGTTTGTTCAAAACCTGAAAAGAAAATAGAAATGGTGGTTTTCTCTAGGAGCTTCTTCTTCTACTTCATCAAAGTTTTTTTCTCAAGGATATTAAGGATTTGTGTCAGGAATTGGCCTTTGACAACAAGCATCATATCTGACAATCAACAATCTTATGCTGAAATATTTATTTATTTATTTATTTATTTATGTATTTATTTATTTCATGAAAAAGAGTTTTGACAACAATCTCAATTTGGATAACTACATAGAGTGGGAGGAAAACATAGTTTAGAGTGATCATTAGTAAATGCTCTGGTCACAATAGGTACCCATGGCAGCTCTTGGCCCTTTTCCAATGTCTAGGGCACCCTTTCACAACACCTATAGGAGCCTTTTTTATTTTTTTAAATTTATTTATTTATTTATTTTAATTTTTAATTTTTATTTCAAATATTTTTTTAATTAAAAATAATTCACCACATGTGAGCTCAAATGAAGGGTAGTGAAACCAAGGGCAATGAAACAACAATGGTTTTTGCTAGTGTTGTGTGTGTATGTATGGTTTAGGACTTACACTTGGTATAACTGTAAATGCCATAATGAAATTTCTTTATACTCCCTATGTGTAAGGAGTGTAAGTGTAAATGTAGAACACGAGATGTGTAAGTGTAAAATCGTGTAAATAAATATATCATGTGTAGTGTAAAACAATGTAAATGTAAAATAATTACACTTATATGATTTTATGTGTCCATGTAAAATAATGTAAAAATATGTTATTTATTTATTTGTTGGGGGAGCAAGGGAGGTTGGGTTTATAACATTTTTGGTGATAGGCCAATCAAAGTGGCCTAATGAAAAAAAAAAAACTTAAAAACATTTTTGTTTTGGGATGCATGACAACCAATTAAATTAATTGATATGTATGAATTGTATATAATAAGTACCCAAGCTCTTGTAAAGTCCTAGGCCAAAAATGATGATGAACAAAGTTAGAAATAGAAATTGCACTCAAACAATGAGGTGAAGCAAAATGCACCCAAAAATGTGCATCCAAAATATTCCCTAAAATAGCACCACAATTTGTCCCATATCTTTTGCCACAAATTTTGCTTTTGTATTGTATTATTGTGCATTCCTATGTCAACACCTACAACACATAACACATAAATATTTTAAAAGGCACAACACATCCAAACCAAAAGATATGACTCATAACAGATAGGAATTCAAACCCAAAAAACACACAAGGACAATCACACAATGCATGTCACACATAACTTGCATAAAAATTCATAAAAACTTGCAAAAACATAAGCTTGCATTTTGGAATTTCAAATCACCTCATACAAATATCTTGAACCATGTTCCCATTAAAATAGATTCCAAATTAACTTAGCCCAGTTTACCTGCAATAATTAGGATATAAACATGTAACAAACATAAAACTTTTGACAATTGTCGTGTGTTCTAATGTCAAGCCTACATCTATTTCTATCAACACACATACAACACATAACATAAAGATACCCTAAATGGTACAACACATTCAAATGGCCTCCCTATCTAAAGCTCAAGTCCCCTTACACTATATAATAATGCAAGAAATATTGTATGAAAATCCACCATGAATAAACACTCTAGTTTTAAGGTGAAAAGACCAATAAATTGAGTGCAAATATGAACCTCCTCATTAATCACATGGCTACAATCCCTTCATTCCTTAGTTGAATGTGAATCATTTTAAAAAATAACTTTGGTTACTTCCTATTATCTAACTACAAGCATATAGGTTTACCATGTGCACTAAAGGCAAAACCATTTTCTAATTAACACTTCTTCCAATGATGGTGTGAGACATTTAATATGCTAACTTCTAGAACATCAATCACAAATAAACATAGTGGCAATTCCTATAAATTGACCACCCAACATATAATGAAGTCTTGCATGTACAACCACCCATGATGGGTCAATTTGGCCACCCACATTAAGAAGATGACATGACATAGAATTATGCACATGATCCTTCCATGTCTAAGCATCATGGACCTCCAACAATAACACACCAAACGATAACACCTTTCACACATGCAAAATGACATGTTTCGCAATCACATCCAATGTAATTGGTGTTATTTGCTATAAATAAACATAATCCCTTGGCTTGAATCTATTGACTCAAGGCCATAACCACCTCCCCAAATAGTGGCATATTAAACTGTATTTTTGTGTTGAACAATTACCAATTTCTCCATAGCCATTAGCATTACATGTTAAAACAAGGTTGATCATTGTTCACATGTTTGAAACCACACATTTGGGCCATCCAAATTGATGGCCATCACCACATTTCTTTGGATTGAAATTGGTAGATTAAGCTCATGACCAAATAACAAAATATATGGTGAAAAGGATGAAGAAAAACTTATTAACTGAACCTACACCCCATACATAACCATGGTAGTTGTAGATCCTAATTTATAATATGGCCTTTTTGGAGCCCATACTTTCACAAACCTTGCTTCATTGTTTGCACCATTTGTTCAATTAACTCATATGCCTCATGATGGTTTCATGAAGTAATGTAATGATCTATTAGTGTTTTTTCACACAACTCATGGAATTCCCCATCGATTTTTGTATTTTAATTGATGAATATTTTGATTGAAATGCCAAATTTACTAAACACCATCCTATCCAAAAAATGCATATGTTATTCCTTCACTACTATAATCTAGCAATGGCACCAACTCCAACCACTTGGATAAATGTTCAATCAGAAAAACCTTCCCATTGTTTTGGGGGAAACATAACCCACATTCATGCATCTGACCACACTTGTAGGAAGGAATTTCTTTCCCACTTGAATTGCTTGGCCCTATGCACAACCTAGTCATGTTCCTTAGATGTCAACCTAACGTCCAAAACTTTACCTACTTGTAAATATGCAATGATAAGTGCATTTTCACACATGTCTAAGGCACCATCACCTTCTAGTTGAATATCCAAATCATAAGAATTTTTATTACTCGTTTTATTTTGAAATACATCCCCAAAACACCCCAACTAAATATATAGGTAAATCAAGGTGTGCCATCTTAGTACCACCTCCAAATATGCATTTTCATGCCAATGAGCCCTTGTGGTATCCTTCTTATTAACACTTGGGTTTCAACTCAGGGTTCCAATTTAAGCGATTGGCATTGATACAAATAGTCCTTCCCGTGTGCATCTATGCCCCAAAATGTCATTTAATGGTAATTAATGGTAGATAGACCACAAGTCCAAGGTACTACAAACCTATCAAGGGCATCAAAGATTGTTTTGGTATTGGCATGACATATTTGTCCAAAAAAGTCTATTTGTTCACTAAAAAATAATCCCCCACACATGTGAAATTCAGTCCAATTGCCAAAAATGTTTTTCTTGGTTGGCATCACTATTGCCAAAACATATTCCTCCATAAATAATTCCACCAAACCCACATTTAACAATTTTGTTATTTGGGCTTAAACCAAAGCCCTCTCAACATCACCAAGCTTGTTGGGTCACCTAAAAGTTGGATTATCATCCTCCAATGTGATTCAGACCTCTTGTCTTTTTAATTGGCCTAATTCTTTCAAGTTGAAAGCAAAACATCCAATGCGACCCTATAATAGTGGTCATATTTTTGGCACCTAATATCATATAACCATTGGACCAACCTTTAGTTCCCATGTTTTTCTAATCACCTATGCTTTGGGTTGTGATGAAAAAACATACTCAATACCCCAAGGTTGAGGCCATAGCCTATGATTGTTACGCAAAATGCAAGGAAGTGCCACAATGTCCTAGCATCCCCACATCACCAACAACCTTCCCAACACCCATAAATCCCCATTGGTGTTATTGATCCCATAATTACCAAAGATGTACAACCCAACTTGTCACAACATCACCCCTCCTTGCACCAACACAATAGTTATAATTGAAGGTGCAACCTATGAAAAAGATTTGGTGGGTGGATGGGTATAATTCAGCAAATTGTATTTATTATGCCATGGCTAAACTAAGAATCCATGTTGGGTAGTTAATGTCCATAACTTGCCCCAAAATTCTACCTACATGTTCCTTTAAATATACTTAGCATGGAAGTTGTGCTAATTCAAAACCCCATGGTTCACTTTTGTTCACCCACGTTGGATTCCTCCATACTAAATGAATTGGAGTCCCAAATCATCCCCAAAAAACTCAAATGTGTAAGGAGGTTTGTGTGTGGAAGTCAACCCTATTTACCATAACTAAAGGTGGGTGGTCATCATGATGAACCACACATGAATGTCATTTTGGATCTAGTATGTCATCCACCAAACATGTGGGTGACTTAAGGATGAGCTCATACGTTCATTGGATCACCTTTGGTGGTACTAGTTAGTCCACATCCATTGAAACTAGTGGGCTTGTGAACCAATTATTACAACATCCATCTACACCATTTCACCAATCCAAGCCCTAATTCATTTCCATCCCACCAAAACAAATTGGTTGGAAATTTCTCAATGGTGGGACATTTTCCAACAAGTATGCACAAAGGTGAATGTGGGAAGTTTGTAAATATTGTAAAATAAAAATCAATTATTAAAATAATCCCAAATTGGGGTTTGAAAGTCCTTGGCCAATATTGCGCCCTATGAAAAAAGTTGGCATGGCCATCTTGAAATGACCAAATCATTGTCCTAATTTAGTCCAAATCCAATGTCACCAATAATGTGATGTTTAATAAGGAATGTTGATAATCATGTATGGTCGATGTTGGTAACAAAATAGGATGTTGTTGCAACGTCATGACATGATGCACATAGGCTTGCCTAGCTCGAGCATTTCACTCCACATAATGGTATCAATGTATTAGGATCCCCAACTACAATATTATGACTAATCTATAACTAATGTTTCCAAACAACTTTAATATACATATACCATCCTTGGGAATACACCACTAAATAACCCTAGCATTCAACAAGTTCAATCTTGGTGGCCCATTACCAACATCCTTGAATAATTGTGGATTTGGTGATGGTAGAGTGTGCCAAGCTTGATGAATGTATTGATTGATCGATGTTTGGAGCTTAATCAATGTGTCCCATGGTGGCTTGGGTTCCAATGTGGAAAACTAAATGAATGGGATCCCATGTGATCTTAATGTCACCAATACACCATTTGGAAGTTCATCTTGATCATGGATGTTACTTTCAAATAATTCAAACCCATGTGGAAGGCCCAAAAATCTAAATAACATCATGGATTTGTTGGATTTTCCTACTTGTCCCCCAATAAATCTCACTAACAATGAAGCTTTATGGTTAGCTCCCATTTGCCATCATGGTTAGTAGTAAACAATTTCTTCCCATAAATCCAAAATAATGCCTAGGAGGTACAACACCATTCCCCCAACCAATATGTCATAAGACATAACACGTGTAACCAATGTTGTGTGGTCCCTTGGTTTGTTGGGATTAACATGGATCACATTTTTTTTATTGGTTAACCTTTAAACCTTTTCTAATCCACCCATGGAAATCAAAATGTAGTATGGGCATGGTTCGAAATTGACATCGATCAATCCAAAACCATTCATTGCCATCTTGTCCAACATTAAAGGTTGAACACCTAAATCTAGCAAAATCCTATGCAATCAATACCAATGTGCTAATGCCTTGTTCAATTGGAAAATTTCATCTTCACTACACACCACCACCACACGAGGAATAACATGTGTTTGATCAATGGTGAGATGTGCATGAAGGTCTTGTTCAATTTGACCATAACACCATGCCAAGATTATAGGTGAACCTTGGGCATTTTTGAATGGTTGGCTTCAAAAATATGTCGGGGAAACCTAGTCGATTCTAATGGGTCTTCTGATGTAACCACCATCTCCAATGTCCCCCCACCTTGACATAATGTGGATGTTATGCAAAACTTAATTAACAATTGAATACTAAAAATGGCCATTGTTTAAATGAAAAAAAAAAGCTTGATCATTGCCTTTGCCACCCCAACAAATTATTTGGTGATTTGGTTCCAAGTATAACTAAACGCTTTGTTTGACATAGTTAACACACCACCAAAAATCAATGCCCCCATAAGGTTGGGACCTATGTCCATTAACACAAATAATTATGGAAAGCGAACTTGATGTTAAACATCATTGTGTCGAAGGTCCAACCTTTTGTCAACACCCAAGGTTCTATTGTTCAAACATTCGATCATGTCACTAGTGCAATTGTGAAAAACATTTCGACTATATTGCAAACCTTATATTAGTTCCCATGATCATGGTTTTTTGAAACACGTAACATAGCTTCATTGGGGCCATTAAACTTGAAAATCCAACTCCATAGAAATATCATGGGTTAACATGTAAACTAAAATGCAAAATGTCTCTTTGATCCTTTGTTTTCCCTTACCTAAATGCTTTGGATTTTACTTGGGCCACTGTGCTCATAACTAAGGCCTCCAACTGTGTGAATCTGGCCCCCATGATGTTGGATTGATTTGAGGCCAATTTGGTGGCAACCTTTTATTGGTTGTGTTTTTCCCTTTTGACATGTCCCATAACCTTGGCCTTTACCAAAATTGGTGGTCTCTAATTGGCCCTATTCTAATTCAAAATGTAATGTGAATCAATGATTTGCATCATGCCTATAAGTATTACAATGGGAACATGATGGCTAGTTAGGATTAGAGTTAAAGGTAATGGCATGTGGTGGATTAGGCCAATCCTTCTTTTAATGAGGCCCACCACACTTCAAACATTTGTCTTCTCCCCTTTGCTAAATAAATACATTATGAAAAAATAGGGTGATTTGTAATTAGCCTTATAACATGGTTTTTGAATTGCATTGACCACTTGCAACTTCACTGCAATTCAACATATTTTTGTGACATGCATGTTATTGGACAAATTGCATGAATTGTAATGACTTGAACTCGCCATATGTGGAACCATATACATATGCAATTTGTGTATCTCAAATGCAATTATGCACGAACCACTATTGTGCAACTCCAATCCAACTAGTTTACAACTATTGTTATAACATCATGTTAACGTTTTTTTTTCATCCATCCATCAATGATGATTTTTTAAATTTCCATTGCAACTATGTTGCAACTCCTTTTTAACTATGGGTTCAATGGAAACATGTTAATGGTTGCAACTAATTAGTAATTATGTGACAACTCATGTTGACACAAAGTAATACTTATGTGTAACTATAATGTGTCCAAACCTCAAGGACACAACCTTGAGACTAAAATTACATAAGTTTGTTATAAACCAATTATTAAACAACTATCATTAAACAAAAAAAAGTTATTTTGTAGTATTAAATAATAATTAAAATTTTGAAATATAATAATGTTTTGGCAATTATGATGCAACCATTGAATTCACTATAGTTGCTTCAAAGTTATAAAATTTGAAAATGGCAATTAGGTGATTGTTATGGAATAACTAATAGGCATGTTCATTCATTGATGAACCTAATGCTTACGTGATTTTTTATTCATCCACTAACAAAATTAATGTTGCATGATTTTTCATTCATCCATCAATGAACCTATTACTTGATGTTCGTATAAATTTTTATTCATATTCCATTAATAAACAAAGTCTATTGATATCCTTTGCAACTAGATCTTTAGTTATAGGTTCCAATATAATTATCTAGCAATTTATTTTAATAGTATTGGACAACTAAATTGTAATTTACAATGCACATATGCAGACTTTGCACAAAAATTATCATTGTCAAAATTCATGATAATGATAGATAATGCAAAATTACATTCCATCATTATTTATAAATATGAAATGAATTTGAAAATTTATGCATTGATATTTAAATTACAAGAACATTTTCAAAAAACATCTTATTTATTGAAATAAAATTTGATTATAAATCTAAATGCATTTTCCAAACTATTTATAACAAAAAAATTTCTTTACCTAAACAAAAGGTCATCACATAGATGATGAACCACGACAATAAAAAAATTTCATCTAAAACATTATGTTTCCATAAATCAATTAAGTTTTGGTTGAAATGGAATTTAAGCCATATTTTTTTCATTCCATCTTGTTTGCTTGAAATCCACCATATTATAATATTCAATGTCACATGTGAAATGCAATAAATAATAGTACATAACATTGAAATGCAAAAGATATTTAGATGTGTATATGTTCAACTTAAATAAAATTAGTTTACAATTATAGTGCCATTGACTTATTTATCACTAAAATGCAACATACATAACATTGATACAAACTACGTTACAATCAACTACACTTGCATACAATGGTGGTTTTCAAAATAAAATGCATCACATACTTGAAGTATTGAGATTTAAATTCACCATACCTTTATTGTTTTGAATTTTGTATTTTGCATGCAGTGGCTTGGATTATTACACAACAAACAATAACACATTCAATGACATAGTTATTAATAATTCAACCAAATTATACAACATTACATGTGCATGCTCTTCTACTCAAGATTATATTTTCCAAACAAAATCATTGTTTTTTTTTGAAAAAACCTTATCTTGTATGCACAACTTTAATTTTGACAAATTCAAACATTATCAAAGTTTTGCCGTATAACACAAGAACAACAAAAGTCATCATAAATGCCAAAAAATAACATTTGTGTTTGGAGAAGTTATTTTTGTTTCAATTCCACCTTTCATTTCAAAAGTCCAAATTTTCAAACACACAAATAGGAAATACAATAGGATTTTCGTTAAAAAATTCATCCCTTACAAAACCTTTTCATCACTATAAATTACACTTTATAAGTCAACTTTAAAAGAAAATGAAAATAAATCATGAACATTCAAACTCCAAAAACAATAATAAGAACCTTCAACCTTGAAGTTTTATAAACAAACAAACAAATTTGTAATAACCTTTCATCTCTACTTATAAATTGGAATAAAATTTAAAAAAAATAGATATGTAGCACATGACATGATGATTGCATCACCAAAAGATTAATAAATGTACAAAATGTTTAGAAAAAAAGACCTCCTTTTTAGTTCATCTTGAGTTTTTTGATAATAAGCATAGGAAATTTGTATGCTTATTACCATTTATTTAGGAGTTTCCTACCCAAATTTCATAATTTCAAGTTTCAATTTCCAAATAAAAATCTATTTGCATATTAATTGTCCACTTGTTGACTTGGTTGATTTGGTTTTGGCTTATATGTTTATTAGATGTTAGTTGTTAAAAGGGAAAAAAAATCCTTTGTAGTTCATCTTTAATTCTTTTTATGATAAGAATATACCCATGATTACTTTGAAGGAATCATCCTTTGTCATTAAACATATAGGGTATAAGATATTGAAGTTTAGAAAGGTAGATCCATATGTACACCCCAATTGAATTTGTAATACAATATACACATTGCTTTTAATTTCACCTCAAAAACAAACTTTCATTTTCAATGAATATGGTTTGACAGGTTTATAATGCAACATGATGTTGTGAATTGCAATGTAATGAAAAGTTAATAATAAAACAAATGAACAATGATTGCAAAATAATGGAAAAATAATATTATATGGTGGCAACCTAGCGGCACAACTAATTGTATCAAAATCATAGTTGATAACTAACAAACAAGTTGAAAATGTCATATCTACTGGGAGGTGAAAATGCATATACATAGCATGATCATATGTGTCAAGGTTAAACATTAGTTGCAAAATAATTGCTAATTAGATGCTACATTTACCCTAGTTGTAATGTAATTGTCACATGTTACTAAAATGTAATTTGCCAACAAAATCGACCATGGTTGATTACAATTGTATTCATGATGTGTTCATTTTAATCTATAAATGTCCATATTGCAATTAACTTGTAATTATAATACAATTCATTGATTTTCTAACGTGACGTTTTATTTATTAAGTAAAAAAATTTCCATGGGACAATTGTAACATTGTTGTATATTAGTTGTTTTGGAACTCTAGTTGCATGATAATCTAGTTGCCACATACATGATTTCTCATAATGTTGATTTTTTGTAATTGCCAAAATGTTGACAATGAGGTTGCATAAGCATCCATGAGATTAATCTTGTGTAGCATGGAGACACACATGGTTTTCAATTCTTGGATTTACCCAAAGACCTTTATTGTACTTATGTTAAGATAGGCAAAATTGAATATGAAATAGATATAAAGTTGAATTCATATCCATTTTGCATGCAAAGGTGGTCATAAAATCAACCAACTTGGGTAATCTATATTTGCACAAAATATCAAGATCTAATATCATGAGCATGAAAACTAGCACAAGCACAAGGACTAATACAAACTTCAACATGATGTGAACTTATTGTAGGCACAATATCATGAATTCAACACAATATGCCTATGCATGATCATAACTCGTGTTGGTCACATATGAATTTTCCTCAACATGTGATTAGGTAAAGTATTTCAAAAAGAATATTATACATCACATATGGTATCAAATAACCATATTTTGAAAATTGATGGACTTGCTTGGTATCAATTTGCATCTTTAAACAATATCCTTACTTATTAATTTGCATAGCCATTATTTTTGGCAGTAATCACATAAGGGGCAATTTAAAAAATATTTAACCCAAAAACCTCCTAATACCCACCCATAGGTAAACACACCATTAGTCCCTAATGGGATTGCAAGAATGCAACCACATGCACATTGTCTTATTCAAGGAAAATTGTTACCTCATGGGATAGGGATTACAAAATTTCATTTGATGTTTGTTTCCCTTCTTTGTTACATCTATTATAACATCAATGAGATTGTTAGTTAGATACAAGAATAAAGGTTTTGGAAATCATTAATAAGACAACTAAAATGAAATTCTCTTACTACGTCTAATGGTAAAAGCTAAGTAGTAAAGGGTTAGTGGAAACCTATTAATAAATATAAGTTGATTTGAAGAGAGTAGTACATCATTAGTCATTATTCAATAGATGAAGTGATTTTGTAAGCCAAAAATAAATAAATTCTCCAGAACTATAAGACCCAAAATCTACCCCCCAACAATTTGCTTGTTTTACACTTTCTTCCCATCAAACAACCATACTATTATTCATTGGGATTTAGGGTTTAGAAATAACCAACTTGGTTGAAACCCATGTCTTCATACCCATATATAACTAAGGTATCGATCTTTTTCAAAATGATACTAAATGAATTGGGTTGTGGTAAATATCTAAAGAATTAATACCAAGGTAGGAATTGTACTTGGTTCTTAATCAATTGATTTTCAACAAGCTGATTTTTAATGGCTTGCCTTTGACCTAGCTGATCACCTAAATCATTTTTCAATATTCGTCCAACCCTAATTCTAACCACTAGTGCAATAAACCAACCCAAAAAAAAAAAAAAAAAAAAAAAAAAATTTTTTTCAAAAAAAAAATTAAAAAAAAAAAAAAAAATTGTAACCTTGCTAATTTGCAAAATCATATTTCAAATTAATTTTTTTTCCCATAAAAACACATTTTTTTTTTAAAAAAT
>Ga0116227_10013784_pt1 | contig 12574 bp, 9 predicted proteins | sample S1TSphgellanicum_FD_89693 | JGI IMG/M metagenome (GOLD analysis project Ga0116227, IMG submission 89693) | Host-associated microbial communities from peat moss isolated from Minnesota, USA - S1T2_Fb - Sphagnum magellanicum MG | ecosystem: Host-associated > Plants > Peat moss > Unclassified... | reverse complement strand
TTTGCATGCTCACGGCCAAAAGAAGTGAACCCTCTTTGTCCGGCCAATTCGGGTTTCTCATATCCCATTTTGGCTTCCAGAGGCAAGGAGAAAAATTGCTGCACACAATTGTACAGATCTTCTATTATAGCGTCGGGGATACCATGGTTCTTCACTGCTACAAAACCAACCTCTTCGTAGGCACGGCCCAGATCGCTTACAAAATCCTGCTTTTGCTGTGCATCACCGTTTATAAAATTTGATAGATCAACTACTGGAATACTCATTTTGCAAAGTAACCAAGAAGATGCATCTTACATACAATTCGGTAACGATTCTAATGTTATCTTTATTGAAAGACCAAGTCATGCCCACTATCACACTCCTCACTCATATTAATGCACCCATTGAAAGATGTTTTGATCTATCAAGGAGTATTGATCTGCATACAATATCCAATCCCGGTACTAAAGAAAGTGCCATTGCAGGCACTACCACAGGCCTGATCAATGAAGGTGAAACAGTAACATGGACGGCAATACATCTGGGCTTTCGCCAACAACTTACCAGCAAGGTAACAACAATGCATAGGCCTATGATGTTTGTTGATGAAATGATGAGCGGTGCTTTTAAAAGCATGCGCCACGAACATCATTTTGAGATAAAGGATGGCATCACCACGATGAAAGATGTGTTTAACTACGAGATACCCATGGGTTTCCTAGGCCAGTTGTTCGATAAGCTGATACTCTGCAACTACATGAAAAAGCTTTTAGAAGACAGGAATGGCGTTATCAAACAATATGCGGAGGGTAACGAATGGAGCAGACTATTGAAGACTATTTAAAAGAATAGCTTTTCAAGTATTTCATGGCAATAGTATGAGTTAAATTCTCGCCAACAGCGGTTACAAATTTCACTTCGTAGTAGTCATAAAAGGTTGTATCCTCACCGTCGTGGAATCCAATAACAAATGTAGCAGCATCATTCCCTTTCCTTATTAACGGCACTGCATGCTCTGCGCCATGAGGCATAGTAAATTGTCCATTGGCTATATTAGGTCCATCCTCTGCTATAACATTGTAAACACCATACTTCACGGCACTATCGGCGGTCACCGTTACGACATACCGAAATTCGTTTAGCCGATCATTTAATGTTTTAGCGCTGTCTGCCGCTACTACAGTGCCAGGTTTAGGTGCTACATAATTATTAGTTCCATTACTGTTTTTAGGTTGTTTACAGGCCGCTGATAACAACAGGAATAAGGCGCAAGGCCATGCATATTTTTTCATTGCGCGGCAAAAATAAGGAACCATCATGATGGTACAATACACACGCAGAAAAATGGACTTACGATTATCGGGCATAACCCTTTTAGGGGTAGTAAAATGGATCACGTACATTTATCGTTCATAACATACACACCCAATGAAATTAAGTATTAACAACAAAAAATGGACATTGCCGTTCATGGCATTAATGGGGGCACAAATGTTTTATGCAACCCCATCCATAGCACAAACCAAGACCATAAAAAACACGACAATGACAAGTGATGGATATGACAGCAAATTTAAAGTAGAAGCCGAAGCTTTTGCAGACCTACAATTGCTACGCTACCAGGTGCCGGGTTTCAATAGCCTGAGCCTGCAGCAGAAAAAACTATCTTACTACCTGTACGAAGCAGCACTATGTGGCCGCGACATCATTTACGACCAGAAGAGTAAGAACGGACTATTGCTGCGTAAAACCCTGGAGACAGTATATGGCACTTATAAAGGAGACAAGACCAGCGCAGACTGGAAGAAGTTCCAGGTATACTGTGGCCGCTTCTGGTTTAGCAACGGTAACCACCACCACTATAGCAACGAAAAGTTCATACCGGAGTGCAGCTATGCATACTTTGCTACTATTGTTAAGCATAGCGATGTAAAAAAACTACCTACCGATGGTATGAGTGTGGATGCCTTCCTGGCGAAAATAAAGCCATTGGTCTATGACCTTGCTGTAGAACCTAAAGTAGTGGACCAGCGCCCAGATATAGACAACGTGGTACATTCCTCTAACAACTTTTATGAAGGGGTGACCCAGAAAGAAGTAGAAAACTTCTACAACAAGTTTAGCAAAGCAGAAGATGCGCCGTCTTGGGGGCTGAACAGCAAGGTGGTCAAAGAAAATGGCCAGGTTGCTGAGAAGGTGTGGAAGAGCGGTGGCATGTATGGAGCCGCCATCGACCAGATAATAGGCTGGCTGGAGAAAGCAGAAACGGTGGCTGAAAATGATGACCAGAAACAGGCACTTACGTTGCTCATACAATTTTACAAGACCGGGGACCTAAAGGTATGGGACGAATATAGTATAGCCTGGGTGCAGGATACCAAGTCGCGCATTGATGTAGTGAACGGATTTATAGAGGTATATCTGGATGCCATTGGCAAGAAAGGAAGTTTTGAAAGTACACTTTCATTAAAAGATGTTGAAGAGACCAAACGTATCGAGGCAATAGCCAACCAGGCACAATGGTTCGAAGACCATTCGCCTATAATGGACTCCCATAAAAAGAAGACAGTAAAGGGCATTACAGGGAAGGCTATCACTGTGATAGTAGAGAGCGGTGACGCTGCACCAAGTACACCTATAGGTATCAACCTGCCTAATGCAGATTGGGTACGTAAGGAGCATGGTTCAAAATCGGTATCGCTGAGCAATATTATCCACTCTTACAACGTGGCCAGCTCAAAAGGTGGCCTGCTTGATGAGTTTGCCGCAAACCCAGAAGTATTAGCCCGACTAAAAAAATACGCTCCTCTGGCATCAGACCTTCATACCGATATGCACGAGTGCATAGGTCATGCCTCAGGACAAATAAATGCAGGTATGGAAACGCCAGACAAGACGCTAAAGAATTACGCATCAACACTTGAAGAAGCACGTGCCGACCTTGTAGGCCTATATTTCATTATGGACCAGAAGCTGATAGACATAGGCGTAATGCCCAACATGGAAGTTGCCAAGGCTGAGTATGACAGCTACATGATGAATGGCCTTATGACCCAGCTTACCCGCCTGAAACCAGGAGAGCAACTGGAAGAAGCACATATGCGCAATCGCCAGACCATAGCGCGCTGGGCTTACGAGCATGGCAAGAAAGATAACGTCGTCGCATTTGTAAAAAAGAATGGTAAAACCTATGTACAAGTGAATGACTATGCTAAACTGCGCAGCCTGTTCGGTGATCTGCTGAAAGAAATGCAGCGCATAAAAAGCGAGGGCGACTATAATGCCGGCAAAGACCTGGTGGAGAACTATGGTGTAAAAGTAGACCCTGTGCTCCACAAAGAAATACTGACCCGCTTTGCAAAACTGAACGTAAAACCATACAGGGGTTTTGTGCAACCTAAACTGGAAGCAGTGATGAAAGGCAATGACATCACTGATGTGAAGGTCACTTACCCTGAAAGCTTTTACAAACAAATGATGGAATACGGCAAGAAATATGCATTTTTACCAACAGTAAATTAAATAACGGTTTAGTTAATTTTTACCAGGCTGGCCATAAGGTCAGCCTATTTTTTTATATTTATAGTATAAAGGAAAGAAGAAAAATAAATTATGACATACATCCCACCTGTTCCAAAGAACGAGATGGATAGGCTGTTAAATCTATCCGACTATAATTTAGACTACTCCAGTTTCGAGAATAAATTCAGCGACCTTGCCCGCCTCGCCGCCAAGGTAACAGGTACCAATATTTCGCTGGTCAACTTATTGGATTCTTATACACAATGGACCATCTCTAACCACGGGCTGGAGATCGATCAAATGCCCCGCGAAGAATCTGTTTGCCAATATACCATTGCAGAGGTAGACCATTTTGAGGTATTGGACCTGACTAAGGACGATCGCTTCAAAGACAGGTTCTATGTTACGGACGACCCTAATTTGCGGTACTACTATGGGATACCTCTTGTATCGGATGGTTTGAATATTGGTGCGCTTTGCGTGCTGGATACGGAACCCAAAATACTTTCACCAGAGAAGGTAGAGCTATTGAAGATAATAGGTGAAGAGGTCATTAACCGGCTCAAGACCTACAAGGTCATTGAATCGCTGAGAAGCACCATCAATGAGGGTAAAGAAACGAATAAAAAAGTAGCACATGACATTCGGGGACCACTGTCCGGCATCATAGGTCTTGCGGAGATCATTCATGAAAAAGGCCAGAGCAACACTATAGATGAAGTGTTGGAATTTATCAACCTGATCCACAAAAGTGGCAAGTCGCTACTCGACCTTACCAATGAAATATTGAGCACTGAAAAGAGAACAGATACTTTGCTGGCAGGTAACCAGCTGAACCTGCGGACGTTCAAGGAAAAGCTGGAGAAACTATACATACCACAGGCTAAGACCAAAAATATTGTCTTCCTGGTTTACACCAGTTACAAGACAGAACACATCTTATTCCCTAAAAATAAGCTGCTGCAAATAACAGGGAACCTGATATCTAATGCTATTAAATTTACGCCCGCAAACGGTACCGTAACTGTTGATCTTGACTTAACGGAGAACGGACAGCTATTAAAAATTGCTGTTACGGATTCAGGTATTGGCATGGATCAAGACAAGATCGATACCATACTGGATGGCGATGCCTCATCTACAGACGGCACTAATGGAGAGCAAGGTTATGGCTTTGGCCTGGCACTGGTGAAGCACTTGATAACTGGCATGAAAGGCACATTCAAGATCACATCTACACCGGACCAAGGTGCCACTTTCGAGGTATTGTTGCCACAATAGGTACATCTCAGAAAGAATTACCCGCACTAATCCAGGTGCAGGTAATTCTTTATATCGGTCACATATTGCTCAAATGCTTTCAACCCTTTTGGGGTGATGCTACATTTAGTAAGAGGATAATTATTCTTAAAACTCTTAGCTATTTCTATGTAGCCCGCCTCTTTTAGTTTATCAAGTTGCACACTTAAATTGCCGGCAGTAGCTTTAGTGGTCTCTTTAAGGTAAGTGAATTCGGCCTCCTTCAAACTCACCAACAACGACATAACCGACAATCTCAACTGTGAGTGCAACAGGGGGTCCAACTCATTAGGCATATGTATGCAATTTATTGCTTTTTTTCATCAGTATACCCGGTATCAAGTGTGCGCACAGTACAGCGAACGCACATATCAGCGATTGCAATGCAAGCCCTACATTAAATGAGACAATAACACAAAGAAAGCAAATGATACCACCCACCAGGGATGGATAGAACCTGATGACACCGCCTGTAATGAATGCTCCCATACCATACAGCAAAAGGGAAATGGGTATAATATTAGAGAATCCTATTACCCCAACGAACGCCCAGGTCAATCCTAACCCTATACTTATCGCTATCCATACATACTTGTATAGATCATCAAACCAGGAGGCTGTCTTTTCCTCTTTGTCATACTTCTTACTGTGTATCATGGACAATATGCCGCCTACCAAGAAAAGCATATACGTGTAAGGCTGCCAGGCAAGCATATTGAACTGAAGGCAACAAAAAGTGGCTATGGAGAAAAACATGACAATGGCACCCCACAAAATATAATAGTATGCAGCACCGGCACTATGCTCACGCCTGGCAATAGTTACCATTGAACGTATTATCTCCAGACTGTCTTTTTCATTAATCTTGTCATTAGCCATACAGGTAGTTATTTTAGTTTACAAAACTAATGTAGTTTATTTTATAAACTAAAAATTACGCTCTTTACATTTCACCGATGTTCTTTGAAAAAGGAGAACAGGCTTTAGATCATTGGCTACATATAAAAGAGAAGAGCCTGTTACACAAGTAACAGGCTCTTCTCTTTATTTATTAACTCTACTATTGTGCGTTCTCAAGCACTTTAGGAGCAGCCAGCATTGTTTCTTCGCCAGCCTCTGATGCATACTTATCAAAGTTCTTCACGAACAGTTGTGCAAGTTCGTTCGCCTTTTTATCATACGCATCCTTGTCAGCCCATGTATTGCGCGGCATCAGGATCTCGGATGGTACATTAGGACAGCTTTCCGGCATCAGTACACCAAATACCGGGTGTGCTTCGTAATTCACATTATTCAGCTCCCCATTCATTGCTGCTGTTATCATAGCACGTGTATGGCTTAGTTTCATACGGTTGCCTACACCATAAGCACCACCGCTCCAGCCGGTATTTATCAGCCAAACGTTTATCGTTTCATCTGCTTCCAGCTTCTTGCCCAGCAACTCTGCATATGCTACAGGGTGCAACGGCAGGAACACGCGGCCAAAACAAGCAGAGAAAGTGGTCTGTGGTTCTGTAACGCCCATCTCAGTACCAGCTACTTTTGCAGTATAACCACTCACATAATGGTACATCGCCTGACCCTTGGTCAGTTTAGATATTGGGGGCAGTATACCAAATGCATCGCAGGTAAGGAAAAATATGTTTTTAGGAGTGCCTCCGTATGAAGGCTCTTTTGAATTCTTGATAAAATCGATCTGGTAAGCAGCACGTGTATTTTCAGTGATGCTCTTGTCGGCATAGTCTACTTCGTTGGTACCTGGTTTGAACACTATGTTCTCCAGCAAAGCACCGGGTTTAATAGCCGCAAATATTTCAGGCTCTTTCTCAGCGCTCAGGTCTATGCATTTTGCATAGCAGCCGCCTTCAAAGTTAAATACGCTATCTGCGCTCCAGCCATGCTCATCATCACCTATCAGTGCACGTTCAGGGTCAGCGCTTAGAGTAGTTTTCCCAGTACCACTTAAGCCGAAGAACAGGGCAACGTCGCCATCTTTACCTTCATTAGCAGAGCAGTGCATGCTCAGTACATGATGGTCGTGTGGCAATACAAAATTCAGTACACCAAATATACCTTTCTTCATTTCGCCTGTGTAAGCGCTACCACCGATCAGTATTATCTTTTTTGTAAAGTTTACTATTGTAAAATTGCCCTGGCGTGTGCCATCTGTTGCAGGATCAGCCTCAAAGCTTGGTGCCTGTAGTATTAGCCAGTCATGTGTTTGTTCTTTTATTTCTTCTGCAGTTGGTCGCAGGAACAAGTTGTTACAAAACAGGTTGGCCCATGGCGTTTCATTTACTACCAATACATTCAGACGGTAGTCTGGTTGGGCACATGCATAAGCATCTCTTACCCATACTTCCTTGCCTTCCAGATGTTTGCACACCTTGTCGTACAGCTTGTCAAATGTTTCGGGAGCCATCGGGATGTTCACATCTCCCCAATCTACACTTTTCTCTGTTATAGCATCCTTCACCGTAAATTTGTCTTTAGGTGAGCGACCGGTGAATTTACCGGTATTTACACATAGAGCACCAGTGTCGTTAAGTACACCTTGTTTCAGTTCCAGTGTTTGATCTACCAATACATTTGGGGAAAGATTCCAATGCGACTTTGCCGCATTGATACCCAGGTCAGTAAGGGATACTGACGCATTTTTACTACCATATTCCTGCATAAAGATTCTTTTTATTTAAAAAAAGTAAGGACAAAAATAACACATAAAACGCTTTATAGTACTTATAATTTTTTTTGACAACCTGTTGCTGTTCCTGTATTTACATTTTGAGAATGCAACTATTTATATAAATAAATTTCATTATTGCAAAGTAGCGCTATCTGCACTTACAAAAGTGTCGGTTTGCCTTATTTGCATCATTTCCCATACCACGATCACCCAAACAAGTATACATGGCACCACTTTTATTACATATGGTATAAAAAAATGGTGTTTAACAACTGGTGGAAAAATATCTGTTACAGAAAGTGTGGTAAAGACAAATACAGTCCAAAGCATAACAGCTCTCCATAATACATAAGGTCTTGTAAAGTACCATATACCCACTCCTGCAACAGCGATCACAAAAGTGGGCGACTCTGCCTTATGGTTAAAAATAATCACCCATATCAACATAGAAGCCAGTGTGAGTAACTGAAATGCACTGTTCTTATACATTTTCCACCGTAAGAACGGCAGTAAAAAGAGTATGATACCACAGAGCGTAACTATGCTTTTACCCTGTTCTATACCAAACCAGGCGTGTAGCCATCCCATCACCGATAACCCATACGAACCCGCCTGGTCAGCAGCCAACATTGTAGCCCAGTTATGATACTGCCACAACAATACATGCACTGGTGTAGCAACCAGCGGCAGCACAAAAAGCACAGCGGTCCACAGCGTGGAGAACAATATGAAACGCAACTTGCCGGGGAAGAACAGGAACAGGCAAAAACCAATGGCTCCATATAGCTTTATGAAAGTGGCCAACACCAGCCACAATGTTGCCCATTGTACCTTCCCGTTCCGCATGCAACAGAATGCAGCTATCATAAGCGCGGCCATAAGGGCATTGCTCTGCGCATTCTGCATACTGGTGAGCATTTCTATGGCCACGAACCAGCACAACAGGCCGCGCACCTTTGTAGAAAAAGGGAGCATAGATAAAGCAGCAAACAGGCTTATAGCATTGAGCAAATTCCATATAGAGAGTCCTAAAATATCGGGCAGGTATGCCAGCGCGCCCATGCATACGGCAAACGTAGGGCTATACTTATAAAGGTCCCACTGCTCTTTAGGGTATATGGTGTACAGGTTTTGCCCGTGTATGAAGTGGAAGAACGACTGCTTAAAAATGATATAGTTATTGTACTCAGTATAATAATTGCCTACAAACAGTTTTGCGGTCACCGGGTTGTTCACAATATCTGTTGACTTAATGTCAGTAGTGGGGGTTTGAAATTGATGTGCCCCGAGTGCTATAAGCTGTATACTGGCCACAATGGCCATAATGATATACAGTACCAGTAAGGTACGCGGCTGGAGTAAAAATTTACGAAAGGAAGACCATGTCATAAGCAAGGGCAAATTACTGGTTTAAATGGAAAAGAGGAAGCTCAGGCTACTATTGTTGTTATAGCTTATTCAACTGTGCCTGTATTCTTTTTATCCGGTCTTCCAGTTTTTCACTGGTCAGTTGTGAGCGACTTAGGCTATCGGCCATGATAGGGAAACAAAGAGGCGTGGGCGTCTTTGGTCGGGCAATGATAACTGTATTATTGTAGATACGCTCCAGCGACTTGTATAACCGTTCTACCTCCACTTCATACACCAATGCTTCGTTGTATGCCTGTTGCAGCAGCATGTTATGCGGTTCGTGCTCCATCAGCACATCATATATCAGCGATGAGGAGTTTTGCAGATGTCTTTGCTTTTTAAAAGCTCCGGGGTATCCCTGGAATATAAGGCCAGATATAACAGCAATATCCCTGAATTTGCGCCGGCCCAGCTCTGTGGCATTTACACTATGCTGCAGGTCGGCATACCACCCTTCAGGGTTGAACAGTTCTTTACAATTTTCCTCGGTCAGCGGTATGGATTGATCACTCAGCAGTTCGAACCCATAATCGGTCATGGCAATAGAGAAAGTGATAGGAACAATTTTAGCTATGCGGTAAGCTATGAGCGATGCCATGCTCTGATGTACCAGCCTGCCCTCAAAAGGATACACGAACATATGATATCCCTCCTTTGTTTCAATAAGCTCTGTCAACAGTTCTTTCTCCTTCGGTATACGTGATATTTGCCTTTGCAGGTCAAACAATGGTTTTAGAAAATGCAGTAGCGGATCGCTTTCCGGATCTACAGCAGCTAGCATAAAGGTAGCACGCAACACCTCTCCAAGATTGGCCGACAATGGCATACGCCCGCCCATCCACGACGGTACCATAGCATTTTTAGCATTAGACTTTCGTACCAGTACATCCATGTCCTTTATCATTACCAGCTCCACCTTCTTACCTCCTAGTATAAAGGAATCACCAGGCTTCAGTTTCGATATGAAATACTCTTCTATGGTGCCTACAAAACCGCCACCCATAAAGCGTACCCGCAGCAGGTTATCACCTACTATAGTACCCATATGCAACCGGTGCCGTAGCGCCACACGCCTGCTGGTCACCTTGTAGGTATCATCTATTTTCACTACTTTATGATACTCATCGTAATTGCTGAGTGTGGTGCCGCCTTGTATTATGAAGGATAACATCCACTCCCATTCTTCAGGAGCAAGGTCGGCAAAGCAATTGGTGGTTATCACCTGTTTGTACAATTCATCGCTTTTAAATCCATCACCTACCGCTTGGGTCACCATGTATTGTATCAACACATCGTATGCACGGGTCACTGGCACGCGGTCTTCTACGTACTGCCGCTCATAGGCTGTTTTCAGGGCTGCACCTTCCACTATCTCCAGCGAGTGCGTCGGTACAAAATAGATATTGCTCACCGCGTGTGGCTCGTGCCCGCTACGTCCTGCACGTTGTATGAAACGAGCCACACCTTTCGGACTGCCCACTTGTATCACGGTATCTACGGGCCTAAAATCTACACCAAGGTCCAGGCTGGCCGTGCATACTACCACCTTCAGTGTACCAGCATGCAGTTGCTCCTCCACCCAGGTTCGCAGCTCTGCATCTATTGCGCTGTGGTGCAAGGCTATCACCCCTGCAAGACTAGGGTCTGCTTCCAGCAGTGCCTGGTACCACAGCTCTGCTGCCGACCGCACATTGGTAAAGAAAAGTGTAGTGCGGCTGTTGTGTATCACCGGTAGTACATGCTGTATCATTTTCATACCCATGTGCCCCGCCCACGGAAAACGCTCTACTGTCTCGGGAAGTATAGTATGTAGCGCTATTTTCTTTTGCAGCTTTGCGGTCACTATCACTCCGCTTTCATCTGCCCCCAAAAGCACCTGCATAGCTTCCTGCAGATTGCCAATGGTAGCCGATATACCCCAAATGCGCAACAGGTTATCTTGACGCGCATCGGAATACACACTAAGTGTTTTTATATAGGATAGTGCTAGCTCTACCTGCACACCACGCTTCGACCCCAGCAGTTCGTGCCATTCGTCTACAGCTATACAGGTGAGGTTCTTGAACAGTGCTTTATGGTCCTTATTAGCTATCAGCAGGTGCAGACTTTCCGGGGTAATGATGAATATCTCCGGCATATTTTTTTTCTGCTTCTGCCGGTCTGCTATTGGAGTATCACCATTCCTCACTGCTACCTGCCAGGGTATATTCAATTCTTCCAGAGCTATGATCATAGCCCTGGCTATATCTTTGGCCAGTGCCCGCAATGGTGTTACCCACAATAATTGCAGACCATTATTTTTTTTCTGTAGGTAATCCGGATTCCGGTTGATCCAGTCGATAAGCACAGCAAGGAACACGGAGTATGTTTTACCAAAACCTGTAGGCGCGTTCACTATCCCGCTCAGCCCCTCAGCATAGAGCTGCCACGTCTCTTCCTGGAATTCAAATGCCTTGAGGCCCTTGCGTTTCAGCCAGCCATGTATCACTTCGAACCCGTTAAGTGGTTTGCTCTTTACTCTCTTTGCCATTAAGTTTTACCGTATTGTTCCAGCATCTTTTTCAGGTCGTCCAGCGTGTTGATGTCTTCGGCTTTTTTATCTGTACGCTGCCGCAAAATACGTGGAAAACGCACAGCAACGCCCGACTTGTGCCTGTTTGATGCGGCTATGCCCTCAAAACCTATTTCAAATACCAGTTCGGGCTTTACTGTGCGCACCGGGCCGAACTGGTCTATACTGTTTTGCCTGATGAATCGGTCCACAACCGTTATCTCTTTATCTGTAAGCCCAGAGTAAGCTTTGGCAAAGGGCACTAATGTTTCACCATCTCTAACCGCAAAAGTATAATCAGTATAGAGCTCTCCCCGCTTGCCATGCCCTTTCTGTGCATACACCATCACCGCGTCAATGCTCATTGGTTCTATCTTCCACTTCCACCAGTCACCACGCCTGCGCCCAGCCTGGTAGGGCGATGTTTTTCTTTTCAGCATGAAACCTTCACAACCACGTTCCCTGGCAGTCGTCATTAGTATGGGCAGTTCACTCCAGTTTGCGAACTGCACCAGCGGAGACACTATAAGATTCGGACTCTCTGTTTTCGCTACCAAAGCTTCCAGTCGTAAGCGGCGTTCCTCCATAGGTTCGGCACGTATATCTACACCATTATACTCCACTATATCATATACCATGAACACTACAGGGGCTTCTTCTAGTTGCTTCTTGTTCACCTTTTTTCGGGTGATGCGGGTTTGCAGGTATTGAAAAGATATCGGCAAGCCGTCCCGATAAGATAACACTTCCCCATCCAGCACTACGCCATCGGGCAGTAAAGGCAGCAGGCTTTCTATTTCTGGAAATTTGTCTGTGATCAATTCTTCTCCACGCGACCATAAGTATATCCCGCCACCCCGCCGTATTAGTTGTCCTCTTATCCCATCCCACTTCCATTCTACCTGCCATTCGTCAGGTACACCGAGTTTTTCTATCTCCCCTTCTACCGGATACGCCAGGAAGAACGGGTACGGCTTAGAGTCATCGACCACCACAGCGCTTTCGTGTATCAGCTCTGCAAATGTGGTAGTGTACGGATCCCAGTTGCCGCTAATAAGGTGGGCTATCTCTTGTGCCTCCTTATTGGTGTATACGGCAAGTGCCTGCATCACCAGGTTGTCAGA
>Ga0116227_10013783_pt1 | contig 12574 bp, 3 predicted proteins | sample S1TSphgellanicum_FD_89693 | JGI IMG/M metagenome (GOLD analysis project Ga0116227, IMG submission 89693) | Host-associated microbial communities from peat moss isolated from Minnesota, USA - S1T2_Fb - Sphagnum magellanicum MG | ecosystem: Host-associated > Plants > Peat moss > Unclassified... | reverse complement strand
TCCGTCCAACCGTCCAGGTATTTCAATTTCACGCGCAGCACCGCCGCCTGCAATTCGTCGATGCGAAAATTGCCACCGATGACGGCGTGAAAGTATTTGGGTTTCCCGCCATGCACCCGCAGTACCCGCATGCCTTCGGCGAGCTCCGCAGAGCCGGTCGTGCACAATCCTGCGTCGCCGAACGCGCCGAGATTCTTGCTCGGAAAGAAGGAAAAGCAGCCAACGTCGCCGATCGAACCGACTCGAGTGCCCTTGTATTCGGTGCCGATGGCCTGCGCCGCATCCTCGACTACGTTTAATTCGTGTCGCCGGGCGATGGCCATCAAGGGGTCCATGTCGGCGGCCTGGCCGTACAGGTGCACGGGCATCAGCGCCCTGATTCGCCCGCCGGTCGCGCGGTGGATCAGGCTGCGTCCTTCCACCGCACAGCGCTCCTCGATGAAGGCCTGCACCGCAGCAGGCGACAAATTGAAGGTGATGGGGTCGATATCGCAGAAAACCGGCCGCGCGCCCAAGCGGGCGATCGCTCCGGCGGTGGCAAAGAACGTGAACGGCGAGGTGATGACTTCATCGCCCGCCCCGACGCCCAATGCCATGAGCGCCAGCAACAGGGCGTCGGTCCCGGAAGATACCCCGATCCCGTCGGAAGCTTTGCAATAGCGAGCGACTTCCTCCTCGAAGCCGCGCACCTGCTCTCCCAATATGAAGTACTGGCTGGTACAGACCTCATCGATGATCGGCATCACTTCGGCGCGAATCTGCGCGAACTGCGCCTTAAGATCGAGTAATGGAACGTTTGTCATATCGCCCTAGAATAACATCGCAGGGTCTGTCGCCCGGCCTGCGCCGCCGGGCGCAATTTAACTTAACGCGACTTATTCTGGAAATAGGATCACGCATGCCCGACTGAAATTGAACCATAATGCGCGTTGATTTTTGGCACTGACGCCACCCGACCTGCTTCGCGAAAGGCGCGCGTGGCGCAACGGACAGAGATGACCCAGCCGGTACTATTCAAGCAGAGTTTCCTCATCGCGATATTGGCGGGCGTACAAGCGGTGGTACCGGCGGTGGTCGCCGTGGCCTCTCTCTACGCCACCATCACCTTGTTCGGCGACATATGGGACCGTACCTCCGAACCCATCGTGATCATGGCGGTGCTGTGTTTGATACTGATCCAGCCGCCGCGCGAGGTGAGCACGCAATTGACCTCGGCGCGCATATCGGCGGTCACCGAGGTGATCTTCCGCTGGCTGCTGCTCCTTGGGGTGTTGCTTGCCGTCGGCTACGTGACGAAGTCCCTCGCGGTGGCGTATCCGCGCCGCGTGTTTCTCACCTGGGCCTTCGTCACACCGCTCGAGCTCATCGTCGTCACGCTCGCGATGCAGGAACTCATGCACCGCTTCTTGATGAGTGCATTCGAAAATCGCAGCGCCATCATTGCCGGCTACAACACCAGCAGCCTGGAGCTCGCGCGGCGGCTGAAAACCAATCCAGCGATGCGCCTCCAAGTCGCCGGCTTCTTCGATGACCGCAGCAGCGAGCGGCTCGGCATGGAATCCGACGCCAAGCTGGTCGGCAGTTTGAGCGACCTCGGCGAGTATGTGAAGGTAAACCGCACGGATGTCATTTTCATCGCACTGCCCATCCGGCACGTGAAGCGCGTGATGAATCTGCTCGACGATCTGCGCGATACGACCGCGTCGATCTACTACGTGCCCGACATCTTCGTGTTCGACTTGATCCAGGCGCGCTCGGGCGAGATTCATGGCATTCCCGTGGTTGCGATGTGCGAAACGCCTTTCTACGGCTACCGCGGCGTGACCAAGCGCCTGACCGACATATGTCTGTCGATCGTGGTGCTGCTGTTGCTGCTGCCGCTCTTGCTGGTGGTCGCCATCATGGTCAAGGTGTCATCCCCCGGGCCGATCATATTCAAGCAGCGCCGCTACGGCCTCGATGGGCGCGAGATCGCGGTCTACAAATTCAGGACCATGAGAGTGACCGAGGACGGCGCGCAGATTCGTCAGGCCTCCAAGTCCGACAGCCGGATCACGCGCATCGGCGGGGTGCTTAGGCGCACCTCGCTCGACGAACTGCCCCAGCTGATCAATGTCCTGCAGGGACGCATGAGCCTGGTGGGACCGCGTCCGCATGCGGTGGCCCACAACGAGGAGTACCGCAAACTCATCAAGGGATACATGGTGCGCCACAAGGTGTTGCCGGGCATCACCGGGCTTGCGCAAGTGAACGGCTGCCGCGGCGAGACCTCGAAGCTCGAGGACATGGAAGCGCGAGTGAACTTCGACTTGAATTACCTCAGGCACTGGACGCCGATGCTCGATATCAAAATCATCCTGCTGACTGTCGTGAAGGTGTTTCGCGACGACAAGGCCTATTGATGACCATCACGCCGGCACACCGAATCCCACGCTGACGAAGTGCTCGTGGAAGCGATACCGGCCCAACATCGGCAGACGCGCGTGATCCGAGAACGCGATGCGCCGCGTCGCCCTGACCGATACTTCAGCCTCGGCCTGAGGCGAAGCGGCATCCTCAGGCCGGACCACGCCCAACGGCTCGACGATCAGATCGTGGAAGTTCAGCCACTCGTGGGTGAGCGGATACTGGCACTTGTAGAACGCTTCCTTGGCCGAAAAAATCAGCGTGACCGCCGCATCTTGCGCGGCGGCGGGGAGCGAGCTAATCCAGTCGGCCTCGCTTGCGCCGCAGATCGTCGGCCAGATGTCGCGGGTGACGTCCCCCACGGTCTCGCTGTCCATGCCGACCGCCCTGAGGTTGCTGCGCTCGGCCACTGCGGCAGCGCAAAAGCCCGCGGTGTGCGTGATGCTGCCGACCAGCCGCTCGGGCCATATCGGCTGTCGGTCTTCTCCTACACATAAGGGGAAACCTGTCACGCCGAACTCCTCCAGCGCGCGCCGCGCGCACAGTCGTCCCGCAGCGAACTCGCGAACTCTCTTCGGCACAGCCTGTCTCATAAAAGGTGCTTCTGCCGGCAATAACAAATCGGGATCCCCGGCCCGTCGCAACTCCGCGACGACCACGCCGGGTGGGAATAGCCTGGCAAGATCTACGGACACGAGCGCGGGATTTCGGGTGTATTGTGGGATGGTGGACACTGTGGCTCAAGCTTAGCGCAAGGCGGACTGTCGGACTCGAATCGAAAAATGTTGCTCAAGCAAACGATCCCCCAGGTGTGGAGCGCGGTCGCCAACGAGGTGCCCGAACGGATCGCGGTCGCGAGCGACGCGGACCGCGTGTCCTATGCCGAACTCGAACGCCGCTCGAATGGCATCGCCACGCGCCTGCGTGAACGCGGTGTCGGGCGCGGCGATCGGGTCGGCATCTACGCGCAGCGTTCGGTCGGGGCAATCGCGTCGATGCTCGGCATTCTCAAGGCCGGTGCGGTTTACGTGCCGTTCGATCCGGCCTATCCGAGCAAGTTGCTGAAATTCGTTTTCGAGGATTGCGCGCCGAAATTGATGTTGGTTGAGCCCTCGCTCGAGACCGCGGGGAGCGCTTTCTGGAATGGCGAAGTCCTGGCCATCGATGCCGCCCTTCCCGACCTCGCGCCCGACCTCGCGCCGCACCATCCGGCGGCGTCTATGTCACGCGAGGATCCGGCGTACATCATGTACACGTCCGGATCGACCGGTCATCCGAAAGGTGTGCTGGTCCCGCACCGCGGCGTGGTGCGCCTCGTCATCGACAATCCGTTCGTGCACATGGGTGTCGATGAGGTTCATTTGCAGCTCGCGCCGCTGGCCTTCGATGCCTCGACTTTCGAGATCTGGGGAGCGTTGCTGAATGGGGGTACACTTGCCGTTTTGACCGCGCCCTATCCTTCGTTGGACGACATTGCGAGCGCCATTTCGCGTCATGGGGTGACCACCTTATGGCTGACCGCGGGTCTCTTTCACTTGATGGTGGATCAACGTCTGCAAGCGCTGAAGCCGCTTCGCCAGCTCATCGCCGGAGGTGACGTGTTATCCCCGCCGCACGTCATCAAAGCACAGCAGGCCCTTCCCGAATGCCAGCTCGTCAACGGCTATGGACCCACGGAAAACACCACGTTCACCTGCTGCTATCGAATCCCGCGTCCCGCAGCCGCGGGCCCGATACCCATCGGGCGCCCGATCGCGCACACCTTCGTGCGCGTGCTCGATGAAGCGCTTCAGCCGGTGCCCGACGGACAGGTGGGCGAACTCTTTGCGGGCGGCGACGGCGTGGCGTTGGGTTATTGGAATCGCCCCGACCTGACCGCCGAGCGCTTCATCGCGGATCCGATCGCGGCCGCCGCCACGGGCGACGCCACGGGCGACGCCGCGGGTAAGCTGTACCGCACGGGCGATCGGGTGCGGCGCCGAAGCGACGGCAATCTGGAATTCTTGGGCCGTGTCGACCGGCAGGTGAAAATCAACGGCAAGCGCGTCGAACTCGATGAGATCGAGTCATGCCTGCGGCAGAGCGGTCTCGTCGAGGACGCGGCCGTCACCTCCGCCATCGGCGCCGATGGCGCGCGCAAGATCCACGCCTATGCCACGCCGCTGCGCGGACGGGCTGCGGCGATCAGCGAACTGCGTTCGTTCCTCAAGAGCGAGTTGCCGGACTACATGTGGCCCTCCTCCATCAGCGTGCTCGACGCGCTGCCGCTGTCGCCGACGGGCAAGGTGGACCGCGCGAAATTACCGGCGCCCGCCGCGGCGGCGAGCGCGGCGAGCGCGGCAAGTTCGCCGCGCGCGTCGGCGCAACAGGCGGACATCGAGGCCATGTTGCTCGAGGCGTGGCGCGAGGCTCTGGGCACCGACTCGGTCGGGGTTAACGATAACCTTTTTGATTTGGGGGGTACGTCGCTGCACGTGATCCGCGTGCACGCGAAAATTTCCCAGACCATGACTCGTCCCGTGACCGTGATCGATCTGTTTCAACATCCGCGGATTCGTGCGCTCGCGCAGTGGCTCGCGCATCAAACTTCGTCGCCGGAGCCGGCGGCGCCGATGGGCAACGGGTCGATAGGCAATGGGTTGATGGGCAATGGGTTGAATCCGGCAGAACGAGCGCGCCGCCAAACCGAGGCGCTCGCGCGGATGCGACCCGCGCGCGGCAGACAGACGCAATGAGCGAACCGGTCGGACGCATCGCGATCATCGGAATGGCCGGCCGCTTCCCGGGCGCGAAAACCATCGATGAATTCTGGAAGAACCTGTGCGGCGGCGTCGAATCGATCACCCGCTTCACGAACGATGAGCTCGAAGACAGTTTCGGCGCCGCAACCCGCGGCGCGGCGAACTTCGTCAAGGCGCGCCCCATCCTGACCGACGTCGAGCGTTTCGACGCGGAGTTTTTCGGCATGTACGCGCGCGAGGCGGAATTGACGGATCCGCAGCATCGGATATTCCTGGAGTGCTGTTGGGAGGCGCTCGAGAGCGCCGGCTACGACCCGGCGGCCTATCGCGGCGCCATCGGCGTATTCGCAGGCTCAAGCATCAACACGTATTTCCTCAACAATGTCTGCGCCGACCGGCGCACGATCGAGGAATTCACCAGCAATTACCAGGTCGGCTCGTATCCCATGCTGCTCGGCGCCGGCCAGGATTTTCTGGCCACGCGCGTGTCCTACAAATTGGATTTGAAGGGCCCGAGCCTCACGCTGTCGACCGCCTGTTCCACCTCGTTGCTGACGGTGGCCCAGGCGGCGCAGAGTCTGCTGTTGTACCAGGCCGATATGGCGCTCGCCGGCGGAGTGTCGATCAGCTTTCCGCAGAAGCGCGGCTACCAGCATCTGGAGGGCGGCATGGTGTCGGCGGACGGGACCTGCCGCCCCTTCGATGCCGATGCCACCGGCACTATTTTCGGCAGCGGCGCGGGTGTCGTGCTGCTCAAGCGATTGGAGGACGCGCTCGCCGACGGCGATCACATTCATGCGGTGCTGCTCGGCAGCGGCGTGAACAATGACGGTTCGTCCAAGGTCGGTTTCACCGCGCCGAGCGTCGACGGTCAAGCCGCCGTCATCGACATGGCGATCGCCGCGGCGGGAGTCGAGGCGCGTTCGATCGGCTATGTCGAATGTCACGGTACGGCAACGCCCTTGGGGGACCCGATCGAAATCGCCGGGTTGACCAAGGCGTTCGGTGCCCACACCGCGGATGTGCAGTTCTGTGCGATCGGCTCGGTCAAGGGCAATGTCGGGCATTTGGATGCGGCGGCCGGAGTGACGGGCTTGATCAAGACCGCCCTGGCGCTCGAAGCGAAGCTGTTGCCGCCGACGCTGCACTACCGGCGGCCGAATCCGCAAATCGATTTCGCCAAGACGCCGTTTTTCGTCAACGATTCGCTCAAAGCCTGGTCCGCCGGCGCGAGCCCGCTGCGCGCCGGCGTGAGTGCTTTCGGTGTGGGGGGCACGAACGTCCACGTGGTGCTCGAAGAGCCGCCGCAAAGCGCACCGATGAGCGCGGCCGGCCGCGGCGCCGAACTCATCGTGTTGTCCGCGCGCAGCGCCGGCGCGCTCGAGCAGGCTCGCAGAAATCTGGCGGCGCATCTGGGCGAACACCCCGCTTTGCCGTTGGCCGATGTCGCCTTCACCCTGCAGATCGGCCGGCGGGCGTTCGATCACCGTCTCGCCTTCGTTGCCCGCGATCTGCCGGATGCCAAGTCCACGCTCGAGGACGTTCAGCCCGCCACCCTGCGCATGAGCTCCCGTCCCCGCGAGAAAGCCGACGTGGTGTTCATGTTCCCGGGGCAGGGAGCGCAGTACCCGGACATGGGCCGCGGATTGTTCGACACCTATCCTATATTCCGACAAGCGATCGAGCGATGCGCCGACATACTGCGGCCGTTGCTGCCCCAAGACTTCCCGACGCTCCTATATCCGACCGTCAACTCTGCCGATACGAAGCAGCGACTCATGTCGACCCTGGCCGCTCAACCCGCGATTTTCAGCGTGGAATACGCACTCGCCATGCTATGGATGAGCTGGGGCGTGCGGCCCGCGGCAATGATCGGCCATAGCATCGGGGAGTTCGTTGCGGCGGTGCTCGCCGGGGTCATGTCGCTGGAGGACGCGCTCACGGTGGTCGCCGCCCGCGGACGCCTGATGCAGGATCTGCCGGGCGGAGCCATGTTGGCGGTGCGTTCAGCGGAAGCGGACCTGACCCCGCTGTTGCCCGCCGAGCTTGCGATCGCAGCGATCAACGGCCCCGCGCTCTGCGTGGTGTCCGGACCGACGGTGTCGGTGGAAGCGTTCGAAAAAGTCCTCGAGGCCCGCGGCATCGTCGTGCGGCGCCTGCACACCTCGCATGCGTTTCACTCGCCGATGATCGATCCGGTGATCGATCCGCTGCGACGCGTGTTGCAGCGCGCCAGCCTGTCGGCGCCGACCATTCCCTATGTGTCGTGCGTCTCCGGTGATTGGATCCGGCCCGAGCAAGCCACCTCGCCCGACTATTGGGCACGGCATGCACGCGAGCCGGTGAGGTTCGCGGACGGAATTGCCAAGGTCAGCGCATCGGACTCCGCCGTGTTGCTCGAGGTCGGTCCAGGCAATACGCTCACCACACTGGCGCTCACCACGTTGGCCCAGCAGGGAAATCGCAGCCGCGGCGTACCGGTGATCGCCTCGATGCAGGATGCCGCGCGCGAGGACGACGATGCCGGCCGGCTGCTCGATGCCGCCGGGCGGGCCTGGTGCGAGGGAGTCAGACTCGATTGGAACGCCATGCACGGCGGTGCGCGCCGCCGGGTACCGCTGCCCACGTATCCGTTCGAGCGCAGCCGCCATTGGATTGACGCGCCGGCGAAGGTCGCTGCCGCCGACGCGGCGGCGCCCGTCGTGGCATCGGACTCGGCGGCTGCGCCTGCACCTGCGCCTGCGCCTGCGCCTGCCGCTGCGGCTGCGGCTGCCGGCAAGCAGGGTTCGACGCAGGACATTCGAGCGGCGATCGCCGCGATTCTCGAAGACTTGTCGGGCGAAGTGCCGGCGTCGATCGATGCAGAGACGACATTTCTAGAGATGGGCTACGACTCGCTGTTTCTGACGCAGGTCGCGCAGAAGATTCAAAGCCAGATGGCCGTGAAGATCACGTTCCGGCAATTGCTGGGCGAGTATTCGACCATACCTCGCCTGGCCGCATTCATCGACAGTAAAAGGCCGAAGTCGGCCTCGCCCGCCGCGGCAGACGTGGCGCCGCCTTCCGCACCCGCGACAGAAGGGGTCGCCATCGCCGCCGAAACGCAACCGTCGCGCTTCGCCGTGTTCGCGGTCGCCAAGAATTCCGCCGCCGGTGCAACGACCGAAGCCCAGCAGCGGCATATCGATCAGTTGATCGCCCGCTACACGCGGCGCACCGCCGGCTCGAAGCGCATGACCCAATCGCGCCGGCGCGATCTTGCCGACCCGCGCGTGGCCGCGGGCTTTCGCACCGAATGGAAGGAGATTGTTTACCCGATCGTGGTGCGCAGCTCCGCGGGATCGAAGCTCTACGACGTCGACGGCCACGAATATATCGACCTGGTGAACGGTTACGGCCAAACCGCTTTCGGGCACGCACCGCGCTTCGTGGTCGATGCGGTCAAGGCGCAATTGGAGGAGGGTTTCGTGATCGGCCCGCAGGCTGAGCTGGCCGGCAAGGTGGCCGCGCTGTTCAACGAACTGACCGGCAATGAGCGCATGACCTTTTGCAATACCGGCTCCGAAGCGGTGATGGCTGCGATGCGCATTGCGCGCACGGTGACGGGCCGCGAAAAAATCGTCATCTTCAACGGCGACTATCACGGCCAGTTCGACGAAGTCTTGGTCAAGGGTGTGCAGCGGGCGGGCGCGCCGCCACGATCGATGCCGGTCGCCCCGGGCATCCCGGCCTCCTCGGTTGAGAACATGATCGTGCTCGACTATGGCACGGCACAGAGCCTCGAGTGGATTCGCGCGAATGCCGCCGACCTGGCCGCCGTCATCGTCGAACCGGTGCAGAGTCGTCATCCGGCGTTGCGCCCGTTCGAGTTCCTGCGCGAAGTGCGCCGCATCACCGAAGCCGCCGGCACCGCCTTCGTGATGGATGAGGTCGTGACCGGCTTCCGTGTGCATCCGGGCGGAATTCAGGCGGTCGCGGGCATCCGCGCGGACCTGGCCACCTACGGCAAAGTCGTCGGCGGCGGCCTGCCGATCGGCATACTGGCGGGCAAGGCGAAATTCATGGATGCCCTGGACGGCGGCCAATGGAATTACGGCGACGAGTCCTTCCCCGAAGTGGGTGTGACCTTCTTCGCCGGCACCTTCGTGCGGCATCCGCTCGTGCTGGCGTCCACCTGGGCCGTGCTCAATCACTTGAAGGAGCACGGTCCGGCGCTGCAGGAAACTCTGTCGAGGAGAACCGCCGCCCTGGTCGATCGCCTGGTCTCCCTGTTTGCGAGCCGCGGGGTCAGCACGAAGATCGAAACCTATTCAAGCTGGTTCTACTTCCATTTTCACAACGAACATCCGCTCGCGACGCTGTTCTTTTATCACCTGCGGGAGCGCGGGATACACATTCAGGACGGCTTCCCCTGCTTTCTGACCACTGCGCATTCGGATGAGGACCTCGAGCGCATTTACGAGGCCTTCAAGAACAGTCTCGAGGAACTGCAGTCCGTCGGCATTCTCGGTCAGACCGAGAGCGCCGGTGAGCTTGCCGCCGCGCGCGCCGCGACTCCTGTCGCCCCGCAGCCGGCGGTGGAGGTGGCGGTGGCGGAGCGCGCGGTGCCCTTGACCGAGAGCCAGTTGGAAATATGGCTCTCGGCACAATTGAGCGACGCCGCGTCCTGCGCGTTCAATGAGTCGGTGAGTCTCGAGATGCGCGGACCGCTCGATACGGCCGCGTTGCAGGAGTCGCTGAATCGAATCGTCGAGCGGCACGACGCGCTGCGTGCCACGTTCAGCGCGACCGGCGAAGAAATGCGTTTCAGCGCGGTCAAGCCGTTCCATTATCCGCTGACCGATCTATCGGGCAAAGCGCCGCCGGAGGCCGAGCGCGCCTATGCCGCGATGCTCGATGCGGACGCACGCACCGCCTTTGATCTGGTCAACGGTCCGCTGGTGCGCGCCCACCTCGTGAGGTTCGCCGCCGATTCGCACGCGCTCGTGCTCACCGCTCATCACATCGTCTGCGACGGATGGTCGATCAACGTGATCGTGAACGAATTGGCGGAAATCTACGGTGGTCTCTGCCGCGGCGCGGCGGCGCACTTGCCGGCGCCGCTCGCGTTCAGCGCGTATGCGAGGTCCCAGGCCGACCGTGACCCGGCCGATTTGGCGAGAACCGAACGGTTCTGGCTCGCGGAATTCGCGCACGTGCCGCGACCCTTGGAACTGCCGACCGATCGGCCGCGGCCGGCCGAGAAGTCCTTCAGCGGCGCCAGCGTGTGCCGCAGAATCGATGCGAGTCTTTACCAAGCCGTCAAAAAGGCCGGTGCGCGTCACGGCAGCACCTTGTTCGTCGCGTTGCTGGCGGCGTTTCAAGCGCTCATGGGCCGGCTCGCGAATCAGCACGAAGTGGTCGTGGGAGTCCCCACGGCCGGCCAGTCGCTGCTCGAGGATCAGATCCTGGTCGGTCACTGCGTCAACTTTCTGCCGATACGCGGCGCATGGGACCCGGACACCAAGACCGCCGACTTTCTGGCCGCGACGGCGAAGCGGGTGCTCGACGCCTACGAGCACCAGGACTATACCTTCGGCACCCTGGTGCGAAAGTTGGCGCTGCCGCGCGAACCGGGCCGCGTGCCGCTGGCCGAGATCCAATTCAACCTGGAGCGCCTGGCGGAGAGGATCGATGTCGCCGGGCTGCAGATCGATGTGGCGCCGAACGCCAAAGCGCATGTGAATTTCGACCTGTTCTTGAATGTGATCGAATCGGCGCAGGGCCTGCGCATGGATTGCGATTTCAACACCGATCTGTTCGATGCAGAGACGATCGCTCACTGGCTCGACTGCTATCAGACGCTGCTGCAAGCCATCGTCGCCGACGCGGCGGCCCCCTTGTGCCGCGCGTCCTGTGTGCCCGCGGCGGACCTTGCGCTGATCGCACGCATCAACGAGACCGCCGCGGACTTTCCGCGCGACAGCAGCGTGCACGCACTCATCGAAGCTCAGGCGAAGGCGACACCGCGGGCGATTGCCGCGCAGTTCGGCGATGAGACCTTGACTTATCAGGCGCTCGATCGCCGCGCCAATCAACTCGCGAATCTGCTGCTCGAACGCATCGCCGGCCCGCGCAAGCGCGACACTCTGGTCGGGGTATCCGTCGAGCGTTCGCTCGACATGTTGATTGCCTTGCTCGCGGTTCTGAAGGCGGGATGCGCCTATGTACCGCTCGATCCCATGCATCCGGCTGCGCGTTTGCGCGGCATCTTGAGCGAAGCCGAAGTCGCCGCGCTGATCTCGGACGGCTCGGAGAATGCGCTGCTCGCGGCCGCCAACACGCCGGTGATCGACGTGCGCAAGGAAGCCGGCGCGATCGCGCAGGCACCCATGACCGCGCCGGCCGCGGCGACACGGCCCGAAGCCCTCGCCTACGTGATCTATACCTCCGGCTCGACCGGCTTGCCCAAGGGGGTCGAGATAGCGCATCGGGCCGTCGTGAATCTGTTGACCTCCATGGCGCGCAAGCCGGGTCTCGAGCGGGACGATGTGTTCCTCGCGGTGACCACGATCTCGTTCGACATCGCCGTGCTGGAGCTGTTTTTGCCGCTCATCGTCGGCGCCAAAGTCGTCATCGCCGAGCGCGATGCCGTGATCGACGGTTTCCGCCTGCTGCAGCAACTCGATTCGGTGAAAGCCACCGCCATGCAGGCGACGCCCGCGAGTTGGCGGCTGTTGCTCGAAGCGGGCTTCGAGGCAAAACCGGGCTTCAAAATGCTCTGCGGCGGCGAAGCGCTGCCGCGCGGCCTCGCCGACCGGCTCTGCGCCGCGCCGGGCGAACTGTGGAACATGTATGGACCCACCGAGACCACCGTCTGGTCGTCGTGCGTGCGCGTGCTTCCCGGCGCCGAACCGATCACGGTGGGCGGCCCGGTCGCCAACACGCAATTCCATATCCTCGATCGCAACGATCAGCCGCTGCCGCTCGGCGTGCCCGGGCAACTGCATATCGGCGGTGAGGGTGTGGCACGCGGCTACTACAAGCGCGTGCCGCTGACCGCCGAGAAATTCCTGCCCAATCCATTTGCGGCGGGACGCCTGTACCGGACCGGGGACTGGGCCCGATGGTTGCCGGGCGGCGCCCTGCAGATCCTCGGCAGAATCGATCATCAGATCAAATTGCGTGGGTTCCGCATCGAGCTGGGCGAAATCGAATCGGTGTTGATGCAGAAGGCGAACCTCTCGGCGGTTGCCGTCATTCTGCGCGAGGACGTGCCGGGGACCCCGCGCATCGCGGCGTACTATGTCGACCGGCCTGACCATGTCGACCGCCCTGATCGGCCACGCACGCCGGAGGCCCTGCGCGACCTGCTGGCCGAGCAGATGCCGGAATACATGCTGCCCTCGGCCTGGGTGCGGCTCGATGCGCTGCCCCTGTCGCCGAAC
>Ga0116227_10013778_pt1 | contig 12578 bp, 8 predicted proteins | sample S1TSphgellanicum_FD_89693 | JGI IMG/M metagenome (GOLD analysis project Ga0116227, IMG submission 89693) | Host-associated microbial communities from peat moss isolated from Minnesota, USA - S1T2_Fb - Sphagnum magellanicum MG | ecosystem: Host-associated > Plants > Peat moss > Unclassified... | reverse complement strand
TGTGTTTTTTTTTTTTTTGAATGTTTTTTGGATTTTTTTTTTTTTTTTTAGTATTTTGTTTATTTTTTTTTTTTTTTGGACAAATTTTGTTCTTTTTCCAACAATAAAATGTGGAAAATTGTGGAAGATTTTGTTCTTCGAGTGTAAATTCAACTAATTATGCTTGTTTTGGAACAAAATCACCAAATTTCCAATATCACAAAATTGAAAAGAAAAGAACCCTTTTAGTGTTATGCCAATGGAAAGACATGATCTTGGAATAAACAAGATTGAACACATGAGTGATGAAGTCACCATAACTTGTAGACAAACTGATGGAAATTGAGAATTACCAAAGTGGATGAGGATAGCAGTTCATCATTGACAAATATGACAAGTATGGATGATTTAAGAGTGGTGGTATTAGGTTGCATCCAATCCACAAATAGTGATGTAATGTTTCTGGATTAGGTCTGGACACACAAATTTCAATAAGAGCTGAATTGAATGAAACTCAGATGAGTTCTTGTAGTTGTGTTTGGATGTATAGAAAAAGGGTTTAGGGTTTAAGGGTTTAGGGGGTTTAAAAACACTTTCCCCCAACCTGCCCACGAATTGGAAGAGTGCAGTTTTTATATTTTATAAGGTTTTTTTTTGGGCAAAATTGTCCAAGAAACTCAAAGCTGTGAAAACTTCCTGAATTTTTTTGGGTTGCCCACAAATTGATCTTTGGAATCTTTTCCACTCTGCCCAGGACTAACCTCAATACTTGACCTCAGGTATAAAAATTACTATGTCTGGCCCAATGTTTCTTTTTGAGCAATTTTTTGCATCACTCGGCAACATACAAATGAAATGAGAACATTTTTTCATTCTCTTGATTATTTTTTAATAAAAAAATTTATTTAAAAAAAAAATTTAACTTTGAAAAAAAATGGCCATATTTAGACACATTTTCTGATCTTACAACAATTAGTCACACCACATTCCAATTGTTTGTTATTTTTAGCATTGATTTTTGAAAACTAGTTGTCATGCATTCTTATGTTGGCACTTACATTTCTCACTATCAACACACATACAACACATAACACAAAAATATTTTAAAAACATAACATGTCAAAAAAAAATTAAAAAAATAAAAAATTATATATATATATATATATATATATAATTTACAAAAAATAAATAAAATCTAAACCTAAAAAGCACACAAAAAAAATCACATAACCCGAGTCAAAAACAATTGCATAAAAAAACTCATACAAACTTTCAAAAACATAACCTTGTGTTCCAGAATTTCAAATCACCAAAACAAAAGATGTTGAACTCACTTTGGACATAGGCTCTTCTTATTAACCCCCACACCAAAATTTACATTAAATTTTTTAAAAAAAAAATCTGACCATCTGTATAAAGCAACTCCACAAACAATTCATCTGCCCTATTTCTATTGGGCAAGACGGAAAAAATACAATCAAACACCCAATATCTGCCCGAAATACAGGATAACAAAATGATGTATAAATAACTATGGATGATAGCCAGTTATCAGACGTCCGGGAGAATGGATGGTGGCCAGGACAGCAGACGTTCGGCAGAATGGATGATAGCCCGATAGCAGATGTTCGGTAGAATGGATGATAGCCAGATAGCAGACGCTCGGAGAGAATGGATGATAGTCAGTTACCAGACGTTCGGGGAGAATGGATTGATAATCAGTTATCAGACGTTCAGCAGAATGGATGATTAACCAGTTATCAGACACTCGGCAGAATGGATGATATCCTCCAAGTTATGAGACCGATCGGGGAGAATGGATGGTGGCCAATTATCAGACGTTCCGGAGAATGGATGACATCCAGTTGGCAGACGTTTGGTGCGAACGGATGAAATATAGATGAGGGTAAGAACGGATGGACGAGAAGCTCACGAGAATCGCGAGGCGAGGGTGCAAGCGCGACGCTCGCTCGCTCACTCGGTCGCTTGCAGCGGCAAAAGACGAGAGACAAAAGAGAAGATGAGAGGAAGAAGAAGAGAGAGAGAGAGAGAGAGAGAGAGAGCTCGCAATCTCTTCTTCTCTTCTCTTCTCTTCTCTTCTGTCGCACATTCCTTTGCACAATTAGCAGTATTCCTTTCACTTCTTCGTTCACAAATTATTATACTGAAATTCATTCTCTTTTGCCGTTTTCATTTTTTTGGATTTTCATTTCCTCTCGGATTTGCAGCCATTGCGACTGAACATGCTTTCCGAGAAGAGGAGGCTGTACCCTCCTTGCAGGAAGAGTATGAAGGTGATCGGTTCTGCGGAGTTTTGTAGCCTAAGCCATGAGGAAACAAGGTGCTCGCCGAGATGGCATAAAGAAGAAGGAAGAGGATAATCCGATGAGATCGGGAAATTGAGGTACGTGAGGGAAAGGAAGAGAATCAGGTGGAGAGAGAGAGAGTTACAAACAGACGGAGAGACAGATACAGAGGAACGAGGAGGGACCAAATGGACATGTTGAGAAGCGTACTGGATAGCGAATCTTCGGCGTCATCCAGTCACACCAAATCGTCGAGCACGAGCAGCGTGCAGGACGAGATTCGGAGGCTGGAAGAGACGATCAGGACGTACTCGTATGAGCCGGAGGTTAATGCGAAGCATTACAATATGCGGACCTTGGTGGAGCTGACGCACGAGCAGCTCATCCGCATGACACAGGAGGAGATCAAAGGCATCTTCCAGATGCTGTGTCGGGAGTTGACGGCCGCGGATTTCTTCTCCGTCAAGGTTGGCGTCCGAAAGGAGAACATGCCTGCTCATCATCATACTGGTGCGTCAACCTTGAGGTTGTTGTCTTGTACTAGGGCTTGTAACTTTTGGTTTTAGTTTCTGGCTCTCTGTATGTCTGTTCTGTGTGTTGTGTCGCCTCCTCTCGTGTTCTGGAAATTGTGCACCCCTAAGGTCTCTTTTCCCTAGGGTCGGAGAAACAAGATTTCACAAAACATCTGTGAAGAGAAAACCCTAGCTTCCATGTGCAGTTCAACTTTCCACGTTGTGGATCAATGCTCACAGTCTCTTTTGCTTCTGAATTATACCCCTTCCTCTTTATTATCGCCACCCCTGTCTGCATTTGAAATGAGTTGCTGCTTCAGAACACATCCAGCTCTCATCAACAGTATTTTCTACAGCACCACTTTAGGGTTTGGCACTGGCTAATCAATCTGCAAGAACGCACATTCACTGGCATGTGGCTCAAGCCATTTACTGCAGCAACAATTGGAAGATATAAGATGCCAAACCCTATTTGTTAAGGAACCCTCATGTGTGAATCTGTCATGATTTACCCGAAAGAGTCTGAAGACAGACAGACAGACAGAGACACAGAGACTCTGAGAGAGAGAGAGAGAGAGAGAGAGAGAGAGAGTTTTCAAACTATCAGTAGCAAAGAGATTCATTCTGCTGAGATTTTCGACATTTCCCTGAGTTTGCTTGATTCTTGCTTTCAGGCTCCAATGTGAACATGGTGGTGACGCAGACCGACAGTGCATGTACAGACCTAGATGGCAGGCTTTGGGGACTGCTCCCTGAGCCCCTGGTGGATCTGATACTGGCACACTTGCCGATTCCAGCACTCTTCAGCATGCGCATGGTATGCAGGCGGTGGAATGGTCTTGTTCACTCGGCTGGCTTTGTCAAAGCTCGTGCAGAAGTGACCTCTGAGCTTCCCTACTATGTTCTTTATGGGATGGAGGATCACCGAGTGCAAATTGGGCCTGCACTCTTCACATTTGCCTATTTTGCTCGAGATGCCTCTATTTTTTGCTCAACTGCACGAAAATGGCATGATTTCTCACTCAATTTCCTTCCATTTCCAGATTTCTACCTCATTCTTACAGGTGGAGGCTTACTCTGTTTTGCTGTCTACAACTCAGAAGATGAGGTCACCTTGGGTGTGTGTAACCCCATCACAAAGACTTGGAGAGAACTCCCACCATGGCTCCCTCTACGTGGCAAAGGTTTACCGGATTTTGTGGCAATGGTGGTTGACAAATCAGAGAATTCCTACAGGGTTATTGTGATAGAAGAGTCAGATCTGGTTACACGAGTCTATGAATCTGCCACAAGGGTCTGGAAAGAAACTGGTTCTATTCCTGCATCTGATGGTTTACCTTACCTCATGAACCGGCCATGTCAGGCTGTGGTATCAGATGGCTTCATGTATTGTCTATCTCAAAATGTTTGCCAAATTGCTACTTACAATCTGGAGAGAGGTGTTTGGAGCCGAATACAGCTGCAGATTCCTTCCACACATGGCTTTTTGAACTCCCGGACACTGGGCCTGGTTGAAAGTAGTGGCCGCATTCTAGTGCTTACAAGAACAGTTACTGGTGCCAACAATTACATACTAGATCCCTTGTCTTCTGACCAGGGTTGTTTCCAAGTGTGGGTAGTCAATCAGCATTTGGGTCTTGATATTATCACTGTAGGTGAAGTTCCATACAAACCTTTTGACAGTGAGTACGACTTTGATTCATTCAACATCTACAGCTTTTGCACCGAGGAGCACAAGGATGCTCTCATCTTCTCTTCCCCAGAGTGGGAGTATACATGGTTGTTTGACTTGTCAGACGGTTCCTGGCATGTGGTGCCTGAATGTCCTCGAGAAATGTTTGGACCTGATGGAGTTGAAGGGTTTCCTATGGAGCTCAGACTCGATGCCATGCCATAGCCTTTGAAATTGCTGAGGGTTGGATACCTCTCACATTTTTCTCTGCATATAGTTTTGCTGTATCAACTAATCGCATTGAGGAGTTTATTTTCAATCCCCGAGGTTGTCACTCCTTCACGTGTTCTGTATAGAGTCTGACATTCTAGTCACTTTAGAATCATGAAAGCGTTCTATTGAACATTGGCCTCACACGTGTTACAGGTTCTTCTCATGTGGTTCTCATTTGAGCTTTATTTTGTGTAGTGCCCAAAGTGACTGATTTGTAAAACTGGGTGGGACATAAAAGCCAAATGAAATGTCTTGAAGCTGCTGCAGCTATTCTTACCTTTGCAGCATGGAAGCCAAAATTTGGAACAGAAGTTTCCCTCAGTGGCTGCTAAGCACACAAGGATATGTTAAAACATTGTATAGTGCGTAAATTGCAACCTTACTTCTCTCCTAGTGCAATGAGTGCTTCGCCTCTGCTGGGTCTTGCATAAGTTTAAGCAATGAGGGGGTCTTCTGTTCTCTGATCCCTCATCAGTGTGGAAATCTAGACATGCCAGTTGAGATGTATATGGGTGAAAGCATGTGACATGCTGCTTGAACTGTTCACCAGTAGAAATTCCTGGTGGTGTACAGATAGATCCTCATGAGAGATACTTGCTTGCTAAATCTTCAAAATCAACAAACTGATGCATATGTGAATTTCGAGAAACAAAAAGATGAAGGCGAGAGCGAGGCTCTGACTTGGTGAATCTCCAGTTGTTTTGTTTGTGATCAGCACTTTAGAAATGCTCTTGAACCACAATTTACTCATTGGTAGATCATCCTAAAATAGGAGATCCAGATATATATCTCAAGTTTTCAACAACCTCAATATTTTCAGATTGTTAAATTCTGTGTTTTTTGGTTATAATAGTTGTAACTAGAATGAATGATAGAAGTGAAGCAAACTGTTGATTAATTGCTAGCAAAAAAAAAATTTAACCCTTTCAATTTTGGGACCACTTAAGTGGGCTGTGAAAGTGCACAAACATGGCTAATGGCTGATCATATGTCTCTCACATGTGACTAATAACTATGGAAATAAGTGCCCAAACATGCCTGATTAATGTCGCACAAGTGACTCTGATCAACCTTTACCCCTGTTCTCAGGTGATGCTCACCATTCTTGTTATTGCCCCCAAGCTATGTGGACTGTATGTATAGATTTTGGGTGCATCCATCCAATTGATGGGTTGTTTTGAAGTTTACCCATCTACTTGTTAGGTTTCTTTTCAAAGTATGAATGTTGGGTAACTGGTTTAATCATCCCTCTATATCATTTAATTTTTTTGGGTTGTCATTTGCCTTTTTGTATCACAAGGTTTCATATCGCTATGAAATGTTTAAAACAATTCATATGATTAATTTTATTTATTTATTGATAAACATACAAATAATTAGCTTCAATTCCTTTAAGTCTTATTAAAATGAGATTTTTTAAAAAGTTGATTTGAAAAATTATGCAAGAATTGATTAAAGTAAAACACGTCAATTTTTGAGTAAATTGAAATTATAATATAAAATTCTTTTTTTGAGATATAAATATTTTAAATTAATTTGATGTTATTTAAAAAGCTTCAATAAGGCTTTGATGAAGATTCAATAATGAAAATTATTTTTAATTGATTTTTAAAAATATTATTGTTGCTTTTTATGTTATAAATTTTTATTATTGATTTTATTTTAAAAGCTTCAATAAGACTTTGATGAAGATTTAATAGAAAAAATCATAATGAAATTGATTAATTTTTTTGTATTATTTTTTCTTTTTTATGATATAAATATTTATTATTGCCTTAAGATAATAGACATGCATGTATGATTTTAGGTTTTACCAAGCATGTATGGGGCAAACAAACACAAGTGGTTCATATTAAGGGCCCCTTTTCATTACCTTGCTGTGTCCATCACAACTGAGATGGCAGCAAGGTAACAGAAAGGGATTGAAATCCCTGCTATGCTCTGGGTAACAGTCAAGTTCTATTAGAAAGTGCAACTGTTTTGGAAAGCTGTATGTTCCTACTTCACTATATGTTTGTAGTTAGGGGCTTGTGGTACCTGGGAACTTTTTTAAAGAACTTTTTAAAAATACATGTTTTTTTCATATTGAAAGATAGATGCTAACAACTGTCAATGTAACCAATTTGATTCACAGCTCTCATAACTTTGCATTTGGTCAATGTTTGACTTGTAGAGTTGTGTGAAGTGATTGTGGTCGGCCCCCACATGGCAAATTCCAATGGAAAAAGTTAGTTGTTATGGCAACTTTTTTGTCATGAGTGATGCTTAAATGAATCAAAGTGATGCAAACAAAGATAGATCCAGTAGTGAGTAACTGTGGCATGTAAATGTACTATGGACCGACCCCCTGACTGGCAATAAAACCACTCTTGAGTCTTGACCTACAACCACAGTTGTCTCAAAATAAATCAAAGAACTGGTCAAAGAACTTACCCTGAACTGCTGGTTCTTTGTTGCTCCTTTCAGGAAACCCCCCCATATGGGGTTGTTTAAATTTTTTCAAACACCTGGATTTGGGAATTAAATTATTTTGATTTTTTTTTAAAAATGGAACTGGGTGGGGGGTTCAAATTCAAGTAACCAATGTTGGGTGGTTCTTCGATTTTTTTAATTCAAATTCAAAGAACAGCCCAAAATTAAAGAACCGCCCAAAATTGGTCATTTCCCGGGTGACGGAAACTGGGAACTTAACCCCAGTTTGAGTGATGGGAGGAAATGTGACTCAAGGTATGGCTGTACTACTAGTCTTGCCCCCTGTAAATTCTAGAATTTAAAGCTGAATGCAACCTAAGTTACTCAAGTGCGTCGGTCGGTGCAAGTAATTTAGGGCATATCGCCATGATTGACCCACCGACCCAATATTATTTCGGTGGTGACCATCCAAATATTTGGGGTTTCATTACATTATTTTTGTAGTGGGTCCCCGACCCTTTATTTCAATATGTTTGCCTACGATTGTGTGAGGGGGGAGACAAGACAAACACCTAACTTACTCGAACAACAACATTTTGTGGGGGTGACCCACTATACGGACAAATGAGCCCTTTGAAAGAAGGCTTTTAAGTTGCAATTGACGACGCTCGCTCCAGGGGAATTGACTCGGAACAAACCCATTGTCATGCCTGCCACTTTAATTAATTGTCATCGGGCAATGTACTCTTGTCTAAAGTTGACAAATGTTGCAAACACATGGAAACACTCTACCACTATTTGATCACAACACAACAGGTTCAAATAATGGATGGGTGAGTGGGTGAATTGCCTGACCTTGTTGCACTCAGCTCAGATAGGCTTTGTTGACATGTGCAACAAGATGAAAACAAAAAAGGACATATATTGGAGGAGATCCTTAGAAGAATCCCTCATTTTTTGAAAAAAAAATTGCAATTTTTTAAAAAAAAACATCAATTTTAAACTTGAGTTCTCAATAGTCCCCAAAAAATTAGTGATTTTGTTTTGGGCAAATGTGTCACCATTTTTAATGCTCCATCTCTCTTGGTATGCTTGCCACTAATCCTACAAACACAAAAAAATAAATAAATAAATAAATATAAACCATGGATGAAAGAAAGAGCTTGGAAAGGAATTTCAAATATTTGATCCTACCACAAGAATTTTTCTCCTAAAGAAAAAGAACTTTTGATCTAAAATCAAGAGTAATAAAAAAACATGCACACTAGGGGTGGGTGCCCTTATAAAATTCCATATTCTATTTTCTTGTTCCCCATTGCTTGTTCCTTACTATGAACCCAAGTTCATTTGTTGTAGATCACGCTGGATGAACTATGGGTGTTGTAATATTCATGTTTCAATTCATTAGATGGCGGGTGCTTCCAATTATTATTATTATTATTTGGGGCAATGATCCATTTTGGTCTTGGAATGTTGTCCTATTTGAGGTTAATATCAGACTCTTTTGGGTTAATATTGGACATATACATGGGTCCATCTTATATATGGCATATCCGACCCATTTTAAATGTGCCATATTAACCCAAAAGGGAAAAGAAAATTTGAACAAGGTAGTTAACTTGTTTTGCACCGTGATAAAAATTATATAAATTGTGATACTTTCTTAGTGACAAAACATAAATTGCCCTAGGGCCTGATCATGTCGACATTAGTTGCCAAAAATCAACATGGTTGCCATAAAACAGCTATGTTAACGTATCATGTTTAGCCACATGATCATGTTTGGGTTGGTTGAATTTTTCTCATCAAGCTGAAAGGACTATATGATTGGCAGCGTTTCATCACTAAATGTGTGCCTATTTGATTCCAGTCTTGTACTCATATTGGATCTTTTTCAAAACTTTCATTCTGGCCTGGTTATGATATTAGGGTCCAAGGCTGATTTTTCTCTGATATACAGTACTTATCTATGAAGCAAGGTAGTTTGTTTTGTTTGTCAGCTCAGATCTCCCAAACCACGGCGCTTCATGCCATGCTCTTGGTATCTTTGAGAAAGCTCTTGATGAGTAGGGGTGAACTTGACTTGATTTGAAACTGTTTGGAGCTACAGTGTGGAAGCTATTGATTATTGGATCATTTTCTCAATGAAAACTAAATAAAATCGAAACTGAAAACTGTATTGGAATTTGCAGGCATAATTAGTGTTAATTGAAAAGCCCTTGGAAAATCTTGGAAAGTCAGATTTAATAGAGTTAATTTCACAATTTTCAGATCTAATGTGTGAAAGACATTATATCAAGTCCACCACTAGTCAATATACTAAGGTTCCAACCTCTTACATTTGCAACAATGGTTGTGAGTTGTGACACCCTTCAACACTATCATGTTGGGTCATCATATTCATCGTTCCATAGGGTTATAAGATTAACATAGAAAATATACACAAATATATGAGATTTACAAAATAAACTTGTGCCACAGGATAAAAAAAGAAGCTTATATGGCAAATCAAATTCTTAGAGTTGGAGCTTTGAATTGTTTTGAGGAGTAAACTTCAGTAAACTAACACATGAATGTTATAATAACATTATGGGCTTGTTTGTAGATGCGAGGAATAAATTTTTGACCAATGAGATCATTTGAGTAGGTGTCTTGATTGTCCAAAGTCTGAGAAAGAGAAATGGAATGCAGCATGTCAGGTAAGTTAGCTGACTGATTAAAACCCTATTGAAAGACTTAAAATTTCCACAAGCTGATTTCTCTTCTTTTCTTGTTCCTCTTCTTATTATTAGTAGACTGGTTGCTTTGATGGGTCCAGCTGAGGCCACAGCTTTTAAGAAGCTATTTGCTGATTGTTGTTAGCTGGGTGATGGACTGATGAGCTGCACAAACTTCCTTGCAAGCATTGGGAATTGCAATGAGGATTGGAAATGTTTCCAAGCTCTTCTCTTGTAGCTGGCAGGCATAGACTAGAACACAATGAAATACTAAAAACCCATATATTATTAAGTGACAACAATGCTGCCTGGCTGCACAAACAAGTTGCTTGAACTGCGCAATGAAATGCAAAGCAAAGCTTGCTGCAGTGTTGAAGTCTATGCAATAAGACAGAACAAGCCGCCCCCCATGTTTCTGACAGATTCAGATGACTACTCCTCCTCCTCCTCCTCCTCCTCCTCCGCTCTTCCTTCCCTGAAGTTTCTCCCTTGTGGCTGTTGCTGCAGCAGAGTATTCTCCCAGGCTTTGATGAATCTGCTCTGTAACTGAGTGTTCTTTTAGGTATTGTTTTAGGTAGCCTAAGTGGTGATCATCCATAGGAAGATGTATTTTTTAAAATGCCCATCATCTGTAGGAAGATTTAGTCAAGTCTAGCTTTAAAAGCTTACTTTTTAAAAAATAAAATAAAAAAATTCAATAAAAGACCAATGGTCAGAACCATCATAGTGGAGATAAAAAAGGAAGGCCAAAAGATGCACAACTTGTAAGAATCAAAAAAATCTAGTCCCTCTTCTGATAGGAAGCTATTTCACCCATGGCCCCTATATTGTCGCCTGCATGCAAATTATGAGATTTAATGGTAATGAGAGGTTTAGAACAAACATCACTTGCTAACACAATCTTCCTTTTTATTGCAAAGGTTAAAGCATGTTGAAAAGTAATATTAACACACTACCTAAAAAATTGAATGCAAAAATATAAAGATAAATGACCTCTTGATCGTCTATCATGAAAAAGACAAGCACACTCCTTGATAAAATGGTCCGTATCACGCTCGAGTGTGTTGTGCACCTTGACGGCCATCAAAGTAAAATGGTGCTTCTCATGAAGCCTTCTATACTTGTGGATCTTAACAATGGTGCTAAGTTCCATAATTGCACTTGTTGATTGACTATTGACATTCGAAACCATTGCCTCTTGCATCAGATCAGTAACCACCACATCAACAATGAAAGCTTGATTCTCTTGGGTCATGTAAAAATTGACTCATAATGAAACTCCTAATGTAAAAGCATACCACCGTTCTTTACATACAACGTGTCCACTCTCTTTAGCAAAGGCATACATAATTTTCGAATGACATCATGTGTGGTTATTTGCTAACTTTCAAATGGGCAATGAGCTAAATGTGTGCCAAATGCATTCAACTTGTGTCCACACTCACATGTGAAAAAATTAAATGCCAAAAGTTAAATCAAACTAAGACGAAAATGCAATGTTAAGATGAAAGTAAAACATGCGGTGTGAAACGAATGGATAGATGACCTAACAACCAATCATAACCTTGTCCCCTTGCCCAAACAAAAACGAATGCAGGCTCTAGATGTTGAAAAAATGGAACCATCTTCCAAGATATATTTAATGGATGTGTCGTGATGAATGACCATAAAAAATGCATGTAAGTTTAAGGCTACACTTTCAAAACAAAGGTGCATTTCACTAATTGCAAAAGGAAAGCCATTTTGTGCTACACATAAATATGACTAGAACAAACGAGGCCCCCATCAACTGGAGAAACATCCTCCTCCAAAACGGGTATATCAAAAATACGAAACTTAAAACACGAATACAAAATGATCGGAACCCACCTCCTTAAAAAAGCAAATGAAACACAAACCAATATAAAAAGAAGGCCTATATCACCTAAGAATATTAGTAGTCGAACCTAATGCCTCACTTTAAAAGCCATATATAAAATATAAAACAAATCTTCAAACAACTTTTTATATTCATGACTACACACTAAAAACCAAATACTAAAATATGGTGGTTTTATTATTCTTATTATTATTTTTGACAATTGCAAGTTGAAGTCCCAAGGCCTTTTTTTTTTTGTTTTTCTTTATAAAAAAAATCCTCAAATCAATATGCTAGTGAAAATCCCTAGCATTAATTAACATTAGATGGTGACTAGCCTAGGTAAGTGGGTTGTAGCATTTTTACAGAAATGTTGGTACAAGTGGCGACCGCCGAAATGAGATGTGGCTAGTTTAATTATTTTTATTTTAAAAAAATGGTGAAAAAGTTTTTCAAAATCACAAATTTTTTCCATTTTCAGAAGAAAAAAAAATTTGCCAAAAAAAAACACACACACACACTCCTTTTGCAACCCTCCAAAATCAATTCATTTTCAAAAATACATTTAAATTTTTTTCTATTTGTTGAAACTTCACCAATTTTTTTAAAAAACTGTTGTAACTTGTAAAAGCAGATCCACTATTTGGGCCTCTGTACCATTGTTAATCATATACAACATAGAGTGTTAATGGTCACCCCAACCTCACCTGCAAATATTGAAAATTAGACAATATAAGGTGTGAGACTACACACAACTTCTGAAAACTGACTTTATGAAACCCAATATGCAAAAAAAAAAAAAAAAAAAAAAAAAAAAACAAACAAATATTATTAATTATTTTCTTAATA
>Ga0116227_10013777_pt1 | contig 12579 bp, 7 predicted proteins | sample S1TSphgellanicum_FD_89693 | JGI IMG/M metagenome (GOLD analysis project Ga0116227, IMG submission 89693) | Host-associated microbial communities from peat moss isolated from Minnesota, USA - S1T2_Fb - Sphagnum magellanicum MG | ecosystem: Host-associated > Plants > Peat moss > Unclassified... | reverse complement strand
TCCCGGGAATTCGACTCCCGACCCTTCTTTTGGCCATAACTTGTGTTTCAGATGTTCAAATGAGCAATGCGAGCCCATTTTAGATATCTACGCTTCAAGAGCTTTCCAATGATATAAAGAACGCCACAATCCATTAAGGTTTGACCCCTGCAATCGCTCTCTGAAGTTTCGGGAGTCCACCGGGACTCCATCTCTCACCAACTCCCAACGTGGGAGTTCACTTGGGAGTGTGAGGGTTCACTCCCTCACACTCTCTGGACTCTTTGCACTCCCGGGAGCATGTGATGTGACTCCCGAGTCTACTACTAGGCCCGCAACCTTGCAACCCCCCCTTGCCTTGGTCGCAAGCCAAGGATAGGGTTGCGACAATGAACATAATGGATATCTCAACAAGCTTCAAAAAGTTTAAAAGTTTCTCGTTTAAAATGCCATTGGATCCCAACTTCTACCACAATTGAAATGTTGGGTTACAGTTAAATGGTGGCAGCATGGCAAAATTATAGTTGTTTTTCATTGTGACAACAAAAAAAGATGCACATGATCCAATTTCCAACCATCCAACAAAGTTGGACACATCACACCATCATCACCAATTGCCCATGGGTGACAATACTATGTTTTGAACAAGGCAAGGTGCCCAAGAAATTTGTGCTCAACATCAACTTGCAACCAATACTATGGGTAGATTATTCCCATAGCATTCAAGACCTCTTGTGCATGGAATCTCTTGTCAAATTCATTGATTAGTTGTAGCATAACTTGAATGCATTATGTTTTCACCTTTTACATAAATTGTGCCCAAGCTTCTTTAGTGACCATGCTATAAACACCAATCAACTTGCATGTTTTGTGAATGTTATATAATCTACCATAGTAAGAAAATGTTGTTTGTTGTACTCCAACAACCAGATTATTCCACCAAATAGTGTGCAAAGGATTAGAAGTGTGGTCAATGAAATTTCGAAATTGTGGGAAGTCACTGTAATTGTATTTTTTCTTTCCATCCCAATACATGTTGTGCAAGTCAACTTGACATAGCTTCACACTACCCACAAAGTCACAAATGAAGGTCTCTCTGTTCTGAGCATACTTGTGCAAACCTTATAAAGCTTCCAACATAGGCAGCAAACAAATAAACCCCAAAACAATTTCAATGTCACACAACAGTTCATAATTAGCAGTTGCAGACTCATTAGTAACAGCATCTTTTGCCATTTTCACCAAAAGAATCTTGAACTCTTCAAGGACCACCTTGCTTGGAACAACCATGTTAATCTAACTAGTTTTGATGTTGCACAAAATTTTGAAACCTTTTGTCTCCATAACTTCAACCAATTTTGATCTCTCCAAATTCCTTTTTGGATTATGATTGAAGTATTTGTACACACCTCCTAATAATGTTTCAATCTTCACAACTATGAATATATCTGAAAGGGTGAGGGTTACTAGGTTGGTCTTGTGAGCTATGCAATGCACAAGAATACAAAAAGGTGAAGACTTGTTTTTTAACTAGGTTGCAACCCCAGTTCTGATGCCTTGGAAAGTGGTAGCACCATCTGCACCAAAGCATACAACCTTAGTAACCAAGTCATGGTCAAACAGTCCCCCAAAACCCTTCACCAAATTTCGAATCATGTTTGTGAAGTTGTCTATTATGTGACCTTCTATGACTCATTCTAAATTCACCAAAATTAGTGTCCTTTTGAAGTCTTCAACAACATAAGCATGAACTAAAATTCATGACTAATTATCTATACTAGTCACTTCATCACAACTTACAAAAATGTAGTTTGTTGTTTGGATGGTTATTTTTGTAGCTACCAAAAACCACATTTTTCATGCATTCTACCATGCCCCAACCACTAGTATCCGTCTAATGCTTGTTAGGAGTGTTCTCCACCTTCAAAAATTGTAAGAACCCATGCATGCTTTCAAAGTCACTGATGGGTCTCCCCAACTTCAAAAGATGGAAAAAGGTAACAAATTGCACATACGTTTTTTTCTTTTCAACCTTACTGTGCTTTTCGATTTGAAGTTGAATGCCATCATGTTTGATTATGGCATAAATCTTTTCATTCCAAACATGTTATCTATTCGAACTGATGTAAAATTTCCCAAGCACCCTACGAAGCTGAGCTACCTTACACATCCACCTACCACTATGTTTTTTCAACCCATCAAGTTTTGGGGACAAGTAATTTTTCCCTTCGTTCAATTGTGGAACAAACTTTGCATTGAACCATTTTCACCTTGCCATCTGGCCCAACAACTAGTTTAGCCTAAAGAAACTTTGCCACCCATGTATCCTAGAAGGTTGAATTCAATTCCCATTCAACCTTCCATTTCTTCTTCGAAATTGCAATCACTTTCTCACCTCTTTCATCAACAGTGAGGTCAACAAGATCAATCCTAAAAGTGTTAGGGTTAGATGAGGTAGAAACCCCACTAACAAATATAATAAGATCACCATCAACAACAACATGAACCTTGCTTTTGTTAGATTCAAAAAAGACAAGGGGACTTGAACTCAATGGTGCAACATCAGAATTTGTAGAGAGTGGGATGGAAGCACTAAAAAATAGTTTGTACTTAAAGTTCTAAGGTAATTTCAGGGGCATCATTGTGCACACTCTAAACAAAATGTACACCGGAAGAACATGGAAACACATTGATTGAAAACAAGAACCAAAAAAAAATTACCAAACCCTAATTACTAACAACAAAATGTGCAATTAAAAAACTTGGAAACACATTGGTTGAACACAAAAATAAATAAAAGCTTCTATTGAACCCTAACTAATAACAAAATGTGCAACGGAAGAATTTGAAAAAACACTAGTTGAAAGCAAGAAAAGAAAAGTTTTTATTAAACCCTAACCAACAATAAAATGCACAATGTAAGAACTTGGAAACACACTAATTGAAGACAAGAACAAAAGAAAAGCTTTTGCAGAAATCTAACCATCAACAAAATGTGTGATGGAAGAACTTGAAAACACATTGGTTGAAGACAAAAAGAAATGAAAAGCTTCTACTAAACCCTAACCAACAATAAAATCCAAAATGTAAGAACTTGGAAACATAGTGGTTGAAGACAAAAACAAAACAAAAGCTTCTGGTGAACCATAATTAGCAACAAAATGTGTGATGGAAGAACTTAGAAACACACTAGTTAAAAATATGAACAAAAGAAAAACTTCTGCCAAACCTTAGAAATGTCTAATCAAACTTGGAAACACACAATGAACCCCAAAAACCACTAGATGAAACTTGGAAACAAATAGGTTCAATTGGAAGAGTTCAAATGAGAATCTAGAAAGCAAAGGTAGACTTACTCATTGTTTCCAATGCGCTTAAACTGGAATGGAAAGCAAAGCTAGATGCATTCACTATTTGCAGCAAGCTCATTAAGTACCCTAAAGATGAAAATCTTTTGCTAGATGTTGAGCTTCTATTGAATTTGTCAATGTCATTGTTGGACCCACAAATCCCATTTTACGATTGCAAGATCTCAATCTTCATAATGTAATTCAATTTGTTGTGACCCACCCACAAATCCCAAGATACTTTTATAAAGTCCATCTATTCAACCCATGCTTGGTGGTGTTCTATTCATAACTCATAGAACATGGGTGGCACTCTACTGTCTATTCATAATTCAAGATCTTGCATTGTGTTGTTGCACCATTTTTTTGTCTGGTGAGAAATTTTGCCAAAATGCAGGGAAAAACAAATTAGGGCTGTGACCCCTACAAAGGCTTCTTTTTGGAAAATTATGAGGAGAATTGCTGAGAAGAGAAAATTCTCCAATCAGTTAGAAATTAGAATGATTTCTAAGCAAACTTGCAGCAGGAAATAACATGTTAGTAATCTCTTGTTAATCAGATTAGTTTTGTCTGAACCAATTCACTGTTGATGAGACAGAACACTGGAAGACCGTATCCCCAAATGGAGTGAAGCTGAAGAGTTGTGGAAGAATTGTGGACTTCGGAAGAGACTTTTTGCTGTCTGTAACATAGAGGAGGTTCATGGTTCAACGAGGTGACAAGGATGATCAGGAAGAAGTTTTCCATAGAATTACAGGAGTATACTTTTGCTGCTTGAAAGAGAAGCTTTACTTTTGCAACCTATTTGTGTCAGCTCATCAGAGGAGAACTTGTTGGGAACCACTGTTTCAATCTATGAGATGAACAGCTGAGTTCAACCTTAGGGTTTAGGTTCAGGGAGTGGGTGATTGATGATCCTGTGTAGAATTTTGACCATATGTTGATGTTGTGGGAATCAATTGCTCTGGTTATGAAGTCCAGTGTATCTGCAAGGAGATATTGTGATGCTGTTGTTTGATGGTTAAAGCATGAAGCACTTACTCAACACTGTTTTCAGTCACACTCTCACCAAATAATCTTACCCAGTTTCTCTTGCTGTGCAGAAAAGATCATGCACATGATACAAACTGCCTACCAAGCTGTTGAGTGATTCTACACACAAGGGGAACCTGAGCCACTCTCCCACCCAAGTAATCTTACCCAGTTTCTCTTGCTGTGCACATGACACACATAGGCTACCAAGCTGTGGAGTCATCCTGAACAGGGGGGGCTGGAAGCTCCACCATTCTCCCAGCCAACCATACCTTTCTCGCATTCCCCCATGTGCTCATTATCTGTAGGAGGAACTGACACTGAACCAGAAAGATCTGCAAGAGAAACCTCCACTGAAATAGCATCCACTCCATGAAACTCCTGAGCCATGGCTGCAGGCATGATGTCCTGATCTGCCAGCCGCATTTCAAACCCAGGACGGCTGGTAGAGGCATGAAACTGAGCATACTGTGTCAGATTAGCACCAGCCAAAAAAGAATTGCCAGGAGGAACTGGCACTGAACCAGAATGATCTGCAAGAAAAACCCCAACTGAAGTAGCATTCACTCCCTGAACCTTGTGAGCTATGGCTGCAGTCATGATGTTCCTATATGTCAGCCCCATTTCAAGGTCAGGGCGGACATCAGAGGCAGCCAATTCAGGATCCAGTATCGGATGACCAGCATCGGTCAGCAAAGGATTCCCGTCAGTGCCAACAGGTTCTGTTGGTTCTTCTGTGTACTCCTGGTTGGCAATCTCCAGGGTATGCGGGGAATTTCCGGCTGGAGTTGTAGCATCTGGCAATGTAAGGTTAGCCTCCAACACCTCCCGGTATTGCATTATTGCCGCATCAGATGTGCCATCACCTCTGCCAGAGAACAGAAAAGAGAGAGGGTCAGCGATGTTGCTCAGTCTATTCTCACAATTTCAAACAAAGCTTTGCAAGTCTCTTGACATTTTCCAAAACACGTAGTTGTCCTGTAACTGAAGCTCTGGTCCACGGCCTCGAAATTCCAGACGAAAACAACGAAGAAAATTGATTAGGGTTCGCTCTGTCTGAAACCTAATCTCTGGGTGAGACTCAAAAAAAACCCCCCAACGTCAAGCGAAAGAACTCGCTTTTACACACACAAAGTACCCAAGGAATTCCACGTAGTTCTCTCAGTCGACCAAGTACACACAAATGCCTCACCTTGGTTGGTTTCCGAAATCTTCCAGGATTTTGTTTCGAATTGAGGTGCAAGCGCCTGTGGAATCCGGTGCCATCTGGCGAGGATCACACGCCGAACACAGCTGAGAACCACGCTTTTTTTCCCTCCGATGAACCGCTGACGACTGTGAGAGCTTTATCGTCTCCTACAAACACCAAGCAATCCCAAAAACACACCCACACACAACACTCCGCACGGCGAACGCAGTTTAAAGAAAGAAACAGAGACAGAGAGCTCCAGAGACAGAGAACAGAGACACACAAAGCTTCAGAGCGGGCCACCTTTAATTATTAGGGAGCAAATTCAGAACAACATTCCCAGCAACAGAGCTCCAGAGCAGCAGGGGACGCGAATCACATCGGTCTTGCGCAACGACGACAGAATACGCGTGGTCCGACACTTGTGTCGGGCGTCGCCATCACGAAAGAACGGAGCTTGCTCCGGTTGAAAGAGTCTAACTTGCCCGTTCCCAGAACGTTTGCTGCTCCACTTCAAGTGCGCCAGGGTGAACCGGCCACCCACAACCGCACCATCCACTGAATGCCTGTAATTTTGACTCGGTTGTGGATGAAGCTCAACTGAGTTAATACCCCAGGTTTCACCTTGGTAACCCATTTTGTAAGAATTAGTTGGTCCCCATATATATAGTAACATTCTTAATTATTAATACTTTGGGCTTTGCATTGCCAGTGATGATCAATTGCCATAAGGTGAAAATATTAATATATTTGAAAATTAAATGATTTTGAAGGAAGTATAATTAGCTATGAGACACTATTAATCCATGATCAGATAATTTGTCTATGAAATTATTTTCATTCCATTAGTTGTAGAATATGAAATTTGATCTTCACCTATTGAATTTATCAACCAACTTTTTGGCACCCCTAACATCTTTCAACGTCTTTAGTGGCACCCTCATTGTTCTTGACATTCTTTTTGGTGTCCCTTGTTGCCCTCAAAAAAAAAAATTGGAAAGAAAACCTTTCCAACATCCCTCAATGTCCTTCCTAGAGTGCTTCACAATGGTCTCAAATGCCTTTCATGCTTTGAGAAAAGATAAAACACAAAATATTTTTGACCTTAGTGCCCCCAATGTCCTTTACATACTTCTTGGTGCCCCTAGCATTCTCCAATATCATATTGGGCATACACAATGTCCCTTGGTGCCCCCAATCACCCAAAAAGAAAAAATATTGTGCAATCTAACACCCTTTTTAACTTTGATTTACCAAGGGCATTCAAATTTGGGATGTTTAATACGATGACATCCCATCTTGGTATGTCCTTTTAGGACCTTGGCTTGCCAATCCTCCTCTTGAACAATCATATGAGCGGTTCAAAAGTTCAAAAAACTTTGAAAATGTTAGACTTGTTTTGTTTGAATATAACATTTCCAACAAAAATTAAGTTTAGTTCTTTTTATTATTTAAAAACATGTGTATTTATTTTCTAATTTAATCTTATGTAAATGTACATTATGATCAGAAACCCAGCCTTCTCAACATAGGTGGTACATACTACATATACATTGTTGTATTCCCATTAAACTATCTCTATTTGGGAAGTGCACACTTGGATAAGCATGATAAGTTGACATGTGTTGGAACGAGATAAAATGCATCTACAAACTAAATTAAATGAAAAAATTGATTTTTTTAAAAAATTATTTGTGTATGTTTCCACACATTACATGTTGTATATGAATCATTAGCCATAGTCAATAAACACAATTTAATGTAATGAATTGGGCTGCTTGTGATTTTATGGATATGAGATGTTAAACACACATTTCAAAGTTAAATGATGAGAAAATTCAGATGAGATTATGTTAGGTTAACACATGAATTAACAAGTTTCATCTAACTATTCATAAATATTTCAAGGGGAGAAGTTGAGTTTCCACTAAATCTAAAAAATATCAAAATGAAAGGGAACATATATTTTATTAATTTTAAAAGAAGTAATTCAAATGAAAAAAAAAGTTATTTACCCATTCCAAAAAAAGACAAGATAAGATATTCACCCTCAAATCATGTGTGGAGGTAATATTAAAAATTTGCTAGATGTTCCTTTTCATTAAGAAATTGATGTTTAGAATGAATTTATAAAATACAAATATCTTCATAAACGTAACATTGATAAATAAATATATATATAATCCTGGCAACTTTGATCAAATGTTGTAATAGACATTTAATTTTCAATGTTGGTTTGAATAAAATTAAAATAAAATATTCTAATTTGACCAATCATAATGAACTTGTTCAAATCAACTTGTTCAAAATGATGAAAGGTTTTTTTTACAATTGTTTAATTGGGGTGTTTTGCAATTAATTTTTTTGGCCTAAAAGGCCCAACAACACCTTTAATGACAACCCATGTCATAACATGTAAATAGGGCCCCATATTGGAGCAAATGACATCAAATTGGGAAAATGCATGATTCCCATTCCCACCATCTAAATGGGATTCAATAAGTTGCAAGCAAAACATGCCTAGTTGAATGGGGCAAAGGAAGGGGGACTAAAAGAAAAATAAGGGAAAGAATGAGAGGGTGAGACAATAGAACAAAAAACTCAGGAAGGAGCAAAAGGCAAGGTGACCTCCCCGAATTGTAAGGAAGGGAGGGAAAGGGAAAATGAAGGAAAGGAAAGGCCCCAAACAAGGGATAATGCCTCCATCAAGGTAGTCCTAAACATCATTCCTCAAAACTCAAAGGAAGAAAAGGCCTAAGAATGCCTACCAAAAGGTAAAAACCAAAAAATGGAAGGATGCACTCAGATGCTTGTGATGATCTCAATTACATCCAACTATGTTGCCAATGCCATTCCCTTCCATTGCATTAAATATGGAACACAACTATTACCTCACACCCGTTAGGCATGTGCCAAGTGCTCTTTTGCCAAGAGGATACTCCTGACAATCACAATTCCACCACCTCAAAAATTGTTGAATTTTGATGCCATATGAGACTAAAATGGATTTCTAGAAAAAAAAAAACAATCTTAATTAAAAAAAGATTTGAAATTAATTTTGAAATCATTTTTTATGTCTCGCCATCAAACAAAATGTGCCTGAAACCTATCTAGGACGGTAAATGACACCTACCCACTAACAACTAATAAAGAAGAATTTTCTAAATGGATGAAATAAAAGTCACATTGAAATAATGAATGTAAACCCCAACACATGGGTGAAAGGTTGCTGAAATTTTAGTATGGAGATTTTTAATAAAAGTATGAATATGTTGCAAAATAGTTTTAAAGGCCTATCCACACACTTTGTGGCTACTTTTTTCATGCTTTCACCCCAATGCATAACTTGTAATAAAGACTCCTTATTTGCTCAAAAACAAAAAATAAATCCAAAATTTTTTAAACCAAGAATTTATTTTCATAGGACAAGACGTATAATGGACCCTAAACTTGTCTTTCCTATACCAACTTTGACTTTAACTTGTCACTAGAATTTAAAATTTTAATAGTGTAGTTTAAAATTTGTAGTTATAGTGGAATTTCAAATTAGTTTAATTGTAATTTTGATTTTCAATACAAACCAAAAGCTACCATCATGTTAAACAATTCAATGTTACCACTTTTGGAATTACGAACAAATATTAAATCCATTAAAGAATGCATGCATATAAAATCTGGCTTAATGGTGTAAAATACATTGAAACACATTATTTTCATATGAAATCAAATGTTCAATTTTAGGATTTTATAATTTGCAATCATAATGTGTCAATTAAAGATTTCCATTATAGTTGTAAAATCATGTTTCAAAACATAAATAATATATTATTTGATAGACCATTAAGCTTAAAAGTGTAGTTGTTGAATGAAAAGTTGAAACAAAAATGCATTTGAGTGTGAATCATGCATTTTTGAAAAATCATATGAACAAAGGAATTTTAAAGCTTTCAAAACCTTGGTGTGATACATATTTTGATAGTAGGTTGAAAAACATGTGATTTATGATTAGTATGTAATTGATTCAATTTGAACATTAAAGCTTTGAGGAATTTAAAATTTGAAATAAAAAATAAATCTTTGAAAATGTTTCAACAACATAAAAATTGGAAAATTTCATAATTAAAATATTAAAATTGTTGTGATTTACTTGCATGGCTTTTTTTCAAAAATCTTGGTAATCTCAATTTGCACCCAATTTGCAAATATTGGTGTATTAACCATAAATTGGATCATGTTTTTTTCTTCACCTTCTTTGTTTTCCTTTTTTTTTGGTAATTAAAGATTCTATGATAACAAGTCATTCATCCTCCCATGCATTTAATTCAATAAATAATACACATTGAGATCAATTCACAACCTTTACAACATATTCATGGGATGTTAAAAGCACGCATTATTTAATAAATTTCATATTATTTTCAAGACTTTTAAATACATTTGACTAATGTAATAAAAGTGTGGCTTGAACACATATTTGTGGAATAATTAATGAATTTTGAAAACTTCATGTCAAGAACAAAATATTCATGAACATCCCAAAAGGCTATGCATTTTCCCTCACAAAAATTATTTTTCAAATTAACAACATTTTTACATGTAATACAACTTGTGTTAACTAATGAATCTCCAAAAAACTAATGAAAAAAATCAAAATTTTGATCTAGCATGATGATCAAATGAGATTTTGGATGTATAATTTTTTGTAAACATTCATAAATTTTTATTCAAGTTTGTTGAATATTAATGTTACATAACAACAAAATGTCAAAGGTGTATTTTAAAGATAATATTATTTTCAAGTATACATTTTTATTCATTACTTGATTTTTTTTGGTATTACTATATTTTCAAATTATTTGATCTTTGCTTCATCCAATTTAAATATTTTGACAAATAAGTAGGTTTCAAATGTGGGTAAAATCACACTCAAAGGAGCCACCCAAGTGAGTGGACACTCCTTAAAAATGTATTTTTTTATATTTAAAATATCACAAAGGAAGCATAATAGTTTGAATTGTCATAATTTTTTTGGAATATTTTCCATTAATTGAAAAATTACATGCTCAAAGTTTGGTACAAATCAAAAATGTTTTTACATTTTCAAAGCATTCAAACCTTGAGTATAGACAGTCCTTGTTTTTTTCAAACATTCTGTGCACCATTCTCTTTGAAAATTGAAGACAACTTTAACATTGATGATCAAAAGGGCTAAAGGACTTGAACTGATGAAAATAATTTTTATAACCCATTTGAGCACATTTGACTAAAAAATGTTTTTGACTTTGAAGATTATGGATTTTGAAAATGTGGCTTTAACAAAAGTTCATATATATATATATGTAATAGAAGGCATGAATGCATAATATACATGATATAAAATCAATTTGTAATTTTATATTTAAAATAGAATGTTAAGTGAAGTATGGATTGTGTTATATAGTAATGATCTAATGCATTAAACTTCCAATTATCAAAACATACCAAAATGCACTATGCCAAAAATCACATTCTATGACTAGTCATGTTCTACTAAATTAGTTACTTATGCCATTTGTAATCAAATTGGACTCATCATTTATGCCATTTGTAGCCACGTATGCCATTTGTAATCATACAAAACTAATCATAGAATGCCATTTTTGGTGTAATGATATTCTTTTAGCCCCAAAAATACAAAAATGAAGAATATTGAAGAGAATATTACATCCTTCCTTCTTTCAATTGTTTCATTTCACATAATACACACATAATGGGATGAACATCACTTCTGTAATATTTTAAATGGTTGCAAACCAGAATGAAGGAGGGAAAAAAATGTGCATGCCAAAACATAGAAAATTCATGACAAAAAATGTTCCATGAGAAATCACAATCTATGTGATAATATCATAATTTTAATATCTTTAATTTTACTATCAACCTTTGTTCTTGTTTTGTGTTTGAAAAAAAAAATTCATTAAATCATTATCAAATTCATTACATGTTTTCACATTTGTTCCCTCTTGCCCTTTTTACATACAACTCCCACATAATATATATATAATTGCAAAAGATCACGCGAATTTGTACAATTTATAATTTATGAAACAAAATAAAAAACATTTGGGATAAGTTAATAGGAGATTGAATACTATGAATAATATCAAACCAACTCCATCATGGTTGTTTTCACATGTTAAATGCAAAGACATTTTCCATATATACTCACCTTTCATATTGGTATTTGTTCATTTGTTAATAATCTTTTAAACAATTTCAACATATCTACATAAATCCTAATTCGTTAACACGTGTTCATATGTTAATGACATGACATGTTGAAATAACTTTGGTATAAATGAATTTTAGCTAAAAGATAATAATGATATGACGCAACATGTAATAAATCCTCCTTATTTGCAACAAGACTAAAAGCATTAAAAAAAAAACAAAGGAAGAGATAAATATCCTTGCGAAGTAAACAAAATGTTTCCGAATTTTTTGAGGCATGAAACATTAATTCATTCCTATAATTGAACTGTGAAAGGATACAAAGATTGAAAAAAATAAATAAATAAATTTAAAATACAACAAAAGTTGGATTAAAATTCAATTGAAAAAAAATGGGATGCACTTCGTGGAGAAAGTATTGAAAAAAAAACTTTAAAACAAATTCAAAAAGACACCTTTCCATGCCTCTTTACTTGGGAATGGGTTAAACATATTTTAAGTTGGAATTTGCTAGGATGAAACATTATGTGTGGGACCTTATAATCATCCTACCTAAACTAGGTCATTATCATCTTCAATGGAATTAGGCCATACTAGTGGTACCCGTGACCTTCGGACACTCGTGGCTACGCCACTCCAGCCACCCCGAACGTGCAGTGGTCCTGACCGACGTTGTGCGGGTATCAGAACCAGCCGTGTGTACCCTCAAGTTATCAGTCTGGGTATTTACTCCCTTACTCGATGTGAGAAAACCCAAAACCCCGGTTCTGACATTTTGAACCTTGGTTCCGGAAAGTTTTGGAAATTTCCAAAAACAGGTTC
>Ga0116227_10013776_pt1 | contig 12581 bp, 12 predicted proteins | sample S1TSphgellanicum_FD_89693 | JGI IMG/M metagenome (GOLD analysis project Ga0116227, IMG submission 89693) | Host-associated microbial communities from peat moss isolated from Minnesota, USA - S1T2_Fb - Sphagnum magellanicum MG | ecosystem: Host-associated > Plants > Peat moss > Unclassified... | reverse complement strand
GTGTTCCTTGGTCGCCCAAAGAGGGGATTTTCCGCTCATGACTGCCCGCACCCGTTCCGTCGCATGAACAGAATCAGAACAACATCCGTTGGTCAAGCCGCCAATTTCTGCTTAGGCCAACCGCTGGCCAGTGGTGCCTTTCCGGCTTTCCTTTCCGCGAAGTGGGACGAACGGTTCGCGATGCTGTTCGCCGGCGGAGTCGACGCCGCAGCCGGAAGTCTGCTTGGCAAGCTACGCGATGTGAAGGCAGTGATCCGCAACCCGCTCGCACACGGTGGCGTCGAAAATGATGGCGGTGCTTTCTATTTCCACCTTCCCAAGATCGGCGCGGTATCTGCCAATCTGTCGCGCTATCGCGGGCGGCTGGAGATGAGCTTCTTTCCGATTGTCGCTGGCACGCATGAACAGGCCTGTCAGCTTTTTGGCGATGTCGACGCCTTGCTGACCAGCGGCCCGTTCGAATATCCCAACGAGTTCGTGCTTTGGGGTATCGACCCCCAATTCGATGCAAAGAGTATCGCCGATTATCGCGCATCTCAGATGCGTGCAAATGCCGGATTAGCTCAGTGGGAGAGCAGGGTTCTCGTAAAGCTCAGGTCGTCCGTTCGATCCGGACATTCGGCACCTGCAGCGCGCCCTGCCGGGCCCAGTCCGTCAGCAGTTTGTGACGCCGTCCGCGTTGCTGGTTTGATCGTTCCGAAGGGGCGAGCAGCGTCAAGACCGGCAAGGCCTCGACAAGGCTGGCCCATTGCACCGGCGTAAGCACCATGAAACTCAACCAGCGAAGCCCGCTGGCCTTGACAAAATGACCGTGGTTGGAGCGGACCGGGTCGCGGTATATTCCCCGCGCCTTGATCTGCAGCCCCCATCGGCGCTCGATGGTGTCATCCACGCCAATGACAGCCGGGCCAGCGGGCACGAGGCGTTCGACAACGATACCGAGCAATTGCCTCGCAACGGCGCGCGAGCTCCAGCGGGCACGATTGGGGATCTGGTGATAGCTTGCAAAATTGCCTGCCTGCGCCCGGCCGGTCATGCGCAGGCAGGAACTGACAGTGCGCTTCCCCGGTGCCAGCAAGGCACCCATCACCAGGACGAGCACATGCTCCCAACCGGGTGCCGTAAAACAGGTGCGCCATGCTTGCAGCCACTGGCGCAGGATTTGGGGAACGGCGTCGCCGGGGTCGGTGTCGGGATGGTGCAGCATCCCATGCTTCGAATCCTCACCGGCAATCGTTGCAATGCCATCGCTGTAACCATGCGATGAAGTGAATCAGATACGCCCTGAGTCGAAGGCGGCTATGGCTGCGCCATGGGCGAAGATGAAATCGAACTGCGCATCGAAGCATTTGATGATGCCAACGGCGGCGGCGTTGGCTGGTCGCACCGGCGTAAATGGGAAGACATCGACGACATGGGCGGATGCGTCCTGCCCCTCGATCAGGCACTCAACCACGTCGCAAGCAACAGCCTCTTCTGGACCTGGACGTGACCCAAAACGTACAAAGTCGAGGTGAGGCGTATGACAAAAACTTCATAATGCGCCCCAATTGCATGAGGAAGGGGCCATTTGCATGGCAATCCAGGTCAGCATCACACCCAGTGGCCGAATGAGCGAAGTCGTCGTTCTCGACGCTGCTGCGTTGCTGGCATTGCTCAACGGCGAACCGGGGGCAGCCAAAGTGGCGGACGATCGCGGCGGCAACAGATACCAAGGTTCTGCTGATCCGCTGGCGGCGGGGGCTTCAGCCCGACAATGGTGATAGCCCAAGCCTGTTTGACAACCGATGACGGCCCCGCAAAACTGGCATCCAGGGCGAATCCGGCAAGATGGATCAGATAGCAGGATCATGAGCAAAATCGCAGTCAATCTCGACAAAGTCGGTTATCCCGCAGTGCGCAGGGCCTTCAATCAGATCCTGCAGACATGTTTCGAGAAGCTGACAAAGGCCGAAGTGAAACATGCCCATGCGGTGCTCAATCTCGAATTTCTCGACGCGAACGCGGCCGGCCATGCGGAAATGCTGGCCGACACGGCAATCTTTTCGGCAAAGGCCGGCAAGAAACGCGCCATCGACCGCATCGCACCGAAGCTCGCGTCCAACCACGACCCTTTGGTCGCCTTGATCGCGGCGCGACTGCCGTATGCCGTATTTTCGATCTTTGCGATTCAGGGCTTGCATGAGGAGGGCGGCATTGTCGCCCATGACCTGCTCGACAACCAGCGCCCGATCCGGATCATGGACACAGCACTCGCCGCACAGGCCGCGCATCGTGAGGGTATCCTGATCGCCGGGCGCTTTGTCGACCTTGGGCCTTGGCATATCGGCTTTGGCATCGTGATTCCGCTGCGCAAAAGCGAAATGGTGGCAATCGGGCTTGCCCTTTCGTCCAGCGACAGGCCGGCCGAGTCTCGGGGCAACTTGCACGAATTGTTCTACACTGTGCAGATTCACGACCTAGACCTCGTCATGATGGCGCTTGAACCCCTGATCTCGGCGCTGGCATTGGCCATCGATAGGGATGCGCTCGATCCCGCCGAATTTTCCCGGATCGCGAATGCGCTTCTGGTCAGCGCTCCCGCCGGGAAGCAGACACGCAAGGCGCGGTTGCCGTGACAGATCCGCTTGAATCGTTACTTCGCGCACTGCCGGCACAAGACCTTGTCGACCTCATTGCCAGGCGTGCCAGCTTTGATGGGGATTTCCTGCTTTGGGTCGAGGCTGAACTGGCGGCAAAGGATGCGCAGCAGACAGGCGACTTGCTAAACCCCGAACCATTCCGCCGCCGTGCGCAGGCGCTGCTCGCTGCGGTCGGGCAGGATCGAACGCGGCATCGGCGCTGGGATCGCCACGGCTGGGACATCGACGAAGCCGAGTTCGCCGCGCTGATCGAGCAAGCCGACCCGTTCCTGGCCGCAGGCGACGGCCCCAATGCATTGGCGATCCTTGTCCCGGTGGCACAAGCTCTCGCCGAAAGCTGGCCGGAATGTGCCGAGTGGGATGAGACGCTGCACGAATTTTTCCCGCAACTCGATCGGATGATCGCTCAAGCCGTCCTGATGGATGGAATTTCCGCAGAGGTGCGTGAGGAACTGGCCGAGCGGATGTCCGACTGGCAGGATCGGGTGGTCGACTATGGCGCCGAAGACGCCTTTGCCGTTGCGACCCTGGCAGCAACGCGGGGCTGGGACGAGCCAGGGCTGGACGATGTCCTGCGCGGGCGCAACGCCAACTGGCCGACAGATGCAGCGGGCGACTGGTATGGATCGGCACTGGTCCAAGCCCGGCTTGCGGCGCTCGAAGCCATGGCCCGGACCGACGAATATCTGCATCTCGCAAGAGCGACCGGACGGACCGGCGAGACTTGCGTCATGCTGGTCAAATGCGGGCGTAGCAATGAAGCAATCGCTCTCGCACATACCGGCTTGCACGATCCCGGCCCAGCCCATCGCCTTGCCCGTGCCCTTTGGGACGCTGGTCAGCACGAAGCGGCTTTTGACATCGCCGCATGGGCTTTGGCTTTGCCGCGCAATCGGTCAGCCAGCGCGGACAGGTACGCCCTCGCCTGCTGGCTGCGCACGGAGGCAGAGGCGCGATGCCGGATCGATCTCGCCGTCCTGGCGGCCCATGCAGCTTTCGAAGAGCGCCTGACCCGAGAGGATTACCGCGCCGCTGCGAGCCTGTGCGATTCGACGACATGGCCGCCGCTTCGTGCTCAACTCCTGCAATGCCTGCTTGATGCCGCCTATGCGCCTGATCGGATCGATATCCTGCTCGACGAGGGCATGATCGAAGAGGCGATCGGCGTGGTCGATCGCAAAGACGGGGCCCCGCACGGCCCATTTAGTGACGCGCTGAAGCGGTTGGCCCGTGAGGCCAGCCAGACCCAAGGCGATTGGGTGATCCACTTCTGCACAACCATGGCGACACCGATCATGGTCGAAGGACGTTCAAATGATTACGATCTTGCGGTGGATTGGCTGGAACTCGCCGGCCGCGCCTACGAGAACCTCGACAGGTGGGACGAATGGATGTCCAGCCTTGATGCCCTGATCGATACTCACCGTCGCAAGCACAAATTGCGCCGCGCGCTCATGGCATTGCGCGGCGGCAGATAAATGGGCGGCATCTGCGCGCGCCTGAACCTTGCAAAGCGCGACTCAATTCCTTACTCCTACGAGTAAGAGTAAGGAGGCTTCCGTGCGCATCACGTCAAAGGGTCAGGTGACCATTCCTGCTGACATTCGCGAACGGGCCGGTTTGTTGCCCCATACCGAAGTGGAATTCGAATTCGATGGTAAAGTCGTTCGGATCGTTCGCGCGAAGACGAGCAAAAAGGCAGGACGCGGCGCGCGCCTTGTCGCGCACCTGCGCGGCCAGGGCGATGTCGCAATGAGCACGGATGACATCATGGCGCTGACTCGCGAGCCATAAATGACGGCGATTTTGATTGACGCCAATGTGCTTCTCGACGTCATGACCGAGGATGCGTGTTGGTATACCTGGTCAGCAGAGACCATCGAGCAGGCTGCAGACCGATACCGCCTTGTCATCAATCCCGTCATTTATGCCGAAGTCTCGGTTCGCTTCAGCCGTATCGAGGATCTCGACAAAGCCCTGCCGAAACCTATGTTCGATCGCGAGTCCATTCCCTGGGATGCGGCCTTTCTTGCCGGCAAGGCGTTCCTGGCCTATCGGCGTCTGGGCGGGACGAAAACCTTGCCGCTCCCGGATTTTTTCATCGGCGCCCATGCTGCCGTTGCGGGCTATACGCTCATGACCCGGGATGTAGCGCGCTATCGGACGTATTTTCCCAAGCTGCCCCTGATCACGCCATCCGCGTGAAGCTTGGGCGAAGACATGGAAGTCTTCGCGACCGACTGCGGACGGGTAGAGCTATTCGAACGAATAACCAGTCTGAATGCGAAGCGTGACAGATTGAAAATTGCGGGCTAGCGACTGCGTTGCCATGCATTGGTTGCGCGCCCTGATTGCCCGACATCACCGCCTCGCTGCGGTGCTGGTGGCGTTGACGCTGGCGATGAAGGCCCTCGTTCCCGCCGGCTACATGGTCGACAGCCAGTCGAAAGTGCTGACAATCCGGGTCTGCGCCGACTCGATCGGCCAGGATGTCATCCGACAGATAACCGTCCCGGGATCGGCCAAGGACACTGATAACCATAAGGCGCACGCCGAACCGCCTTGCCCCTTTACCGCGTTGGGCCATGCCGCTCTTGGTGGCGCAGACCCTTTGCAACTGGCCGAAGCGCTTCTGTTTATCCTTGCGTTGGGCCTTGCCGAACTGGCGCCCACACGCCTGCTGCGCATCGCGCATTTGCGCCCGCCACTGCGCGGCCCTCCGGCAGCGGTCTGACGCACCCCAACTGACGCAATGTTCGGCGAGCATGGTGCGCGTTGCGCATCGTGCAGTCATGCAAAGCGATTGGCAGACGCCGCCCAGGCTCCTGCGGCGGCCAAAAGCCCCACAATCCTGTATAATTCGTATCAGGGACAAACCCATGAGAGCTTCGCTCATCGCCATCAGCATGGCGCTGGCCACGGCTGCCCCGGCCTATGCCGACGACAACCGCGCTGCTGCTGCTGCCAATCCCCCCACGCCCGACACCCCCAACGACACCATTGTGGTGATGGGCCAACAGCAGACGGCTGCAAGCAAAGTGCCCGGCGTGGTGGAAAGCATCAAGGCAGGGCAAATCCTGACCAGCGTCAACGCGCTGACAGCAGCCGAAACATTGAAATACCTGCCCAGCATTGAAGTGCGCGAACGCTATATCGGCGACCGCAACGGGATCGTCGCCACGCGCACCACCGGCACCGTCTCCAGCGCGGAGTCGCTGGTCTATGCAGACGGGGTGCTGATTTCGAACCTGCTCGGCAACAGCTACAACTTCCCGCCGCGCTGGGGTCTGGTCACGCCCGCCGAGATTGACCAGGTCGATGTGCTTTATGGCCCGTTCAGCGCGATCTATCCGGGCAACTTGATGGGCGGTGTGATCAACATTTCCACCCACATGCCCGACCGGCTCGAAGTCCATGCCAATGTGGCGGCGGCACGGGAAAGCTTTCACCTCTACGGCGTCAACCAGCACAATCCGGCGGTCGATAGTTCGGTCGCGGTGGGGGACCGGATCGGCAATGTCTCGTTCTGGCTGACCTATGACCATCTCTTTGCAGAAGGCCATCCGATGAGTTTCGCCACGGCCAATACGGCGAACGCAAAACCGGTCAAAGCCGGCGAGACGGCAGTGACGGGCACCTATCAGGACCTGGACCAGGACGGCTACGCGCGCCTGGTGTTCGGGGCCTATTCGATCGACAACACCAACCAGGACCAGGTCAAGCTGAAGCTGGGCTATGACATCACCCCCTCGGTCGAACTCCGCTATGCCGTGGCGCTGTGGGGCGATCACTCGATCACATCGGCGCAGTCGTTCCTCACGAACGCGGCCACCGGGCAGGCGATCTATAACGGGACCTATGCCATCAATGGCCAGTCCTATACCGTGTCGGGTCTTTCGCCCGGCATTACCAACGAGTTGCACCTGATCAACGAAGTGTGGTTGCAAAGCACCGGCAGCGCGCCGCTCAAGTGGAAACTGGTGTTCAGCGACTACGACTATCTCAAGTCGCACACGCTTTCGGCGTCGTCGAGTTATGACCCGGTCAACAACCTGACCGGATCGGATCAGGACCAGCACAACACCGGCTGGACCACCGCCGATGCGCAGGCGATCTGGCATCCCGAAGCTTTGTCCGACCACGAACTGAGCTTTGGCTATCACTTTGACGCGTTCCGGCTGCGCCAGCAGACGTATGCGCTTACGCAGTGGAACACTTATGACAACGGGGCCGAAACCGGTGCCTCCTATGGCAAGACCACGACGAGCGCGCTCTACCTGCAAGATCGCTGGACCGTTCTGCCGCAGTGGGTGCTGACACTGGGCGGCCGCCAGGAATGGTGGCGAGCCGGCGATGGCGAGAACGAAAGCCAGTCCGCCACAGCCGGGGCGCAGACTGCGCGCTATCCCACCGAACAGCGCAGCTATTTCTCGCCCAAGGCGGCGCTGTCGTTCGCACCGACGAGCGATTTTACCAGCCGTTTCTCGTTTGGACGCGCCGTGCGCTTCCCCACCGTCAGCGAACTGTACCAGCAGGTGACGCAAGGGACGACCTTGCTGACCAACAATCCCAACTTGCTGCCCGAAGACGCCTGGTCATACGACTGGTCGAACATGCTGAAGCTGGGGCGCACCAATTGGCGCGTCAGCCTGTTCCGCGAAGTGCGGCAGAACGCTCTGTACTCGCAGACCAACACCAGCGTCAGTCCCAATGTGACCGAGGTGCAGAACGTCCCCGACGTGCATTTCCGGGGCATCGAGGGTGCTTTCGACGTGCATGACATCGGGCCGACGGGCCTCGATTTCAGCAGCAGCGTGACGTACACCGACAGCGACATTGTCGCAGCCCCCTATCCACAGCCGCTGCCGTCGCCGGAAACCGGATCGGTTTCGGTGGCCGGGAACCAGTTCCCGCGTATCCCGCACTGGCGCGCGAAGGTGGTGCTGGTCTATCGGCAGAACGAGGTGTTGAGCTATTCGCTCGGCTGGCGCCATTCGTCCGGGGCATTCAGCACGCTTACCAATGCCGACGTGAACCATGGCGTTTATGGCGGGATCAGTTCGTACGATGTGTTCGACGCCAAAGTGACCTGCCGGCTGCGCAACCGGTTCAGCGTCTCGGCCGGCGTGGATAACCTGTCAGACGACAAATATTACGTCAGCCCGCATCCTTACCCGCAGATCACCGGCTTTGTGGCCGTCAAATTCGACTACTGAACCCAATTGCCCGGGGGTCGGGTTTTTCGGCCTGGCCCCCATCGGCATCCCTTCGTGGAGTGTGTCATGACCCCATCTCAGGCGCCCGGCGCCCTTTATCGCACAATCTGGCGCTGGCATTTCTATGCCGCGCTGTTTGTCATGCCGATGATCGTCATTCTTGCGCTCACCGGATCGCTGTTCCTGTTCAAACCGCAAGTCGAACGGTGGGAGGAACGCGCCTTTCAGGGGCTGCCGACCGCTGGCGCGGTGGCGCCATCGTTGCAGGTGGCGGCGGCACGCGCCGCCTTTACCGATGCGCGGCTGGGCTCTTATCGCCTACCTGAACGCGACGGCGATGCCGCGATGGTGCGACTGACGCCGGCCCGGGGACCTGTGCGCGAGGTGTTTGTCAGCCCGCAGGGCAAAGTGCTGGGCAGCCTGGTCGCCGACAACCGCATCATTGCGTTTGACCGCAAGGTTCACGGCCAGTTGCTGATCGGACGCTGGGGCAGCTGGATCGTCGAATTGGCGGCAAGCTGGGCAATCGTGATGATCGCGACAGGCCTCTATCTGTGGTGGCCGCGCGGAAGCGGACTTGCCGGCGTGGTCTGGCCACGGTTGTCGGCAGGAGGCCGGGTGTTCTGGCGCGATTTGCATGCCGTGACGGGTTTCTGGGTTTCGAGTCTCGCCCTCGTGCTGCTGTTCACCGGCCTGCCCTGGGCGGATGCCTGGGGCAGTGCGTTCAAAACCGTTCGGCAGGAACTGGGCCTCGTCCAGGGCAAGCAGGACTGGACCATCGGCGGTCGGGTGGCCGACGACGGCGATCATGCCGACCATAATCACGGCGCCGCCATGGCAGGCATGCCGGGCATGGCGGGTATGGCTGGATTGGCCGGGGGCGAGCATCATCACGGCGGCAAACATGATCCTGCCGCCGCGTTCAATCCGGTGCTGTTCGACACGATGGTCGACAATGCCCGGGCCGCGCATCTTGCTTTTCCGGTCGAGGTCGTGCCGCCCGGCGCGCCTGCGGGCGAAGGGGGCGAAGGCCGCCCGGCGAAAGGCTGGGTGGTCAAATCCGACGCGCAGAACCGCCCGTTGCGGGTGACACTGCGCTATGATGGCGAGACTGGCGCATTCAAATCGCGCGAGGACTATGCCAATCGCCACCCGATCGACAAAGTGGTCGCCTATGGCGTGGCCTGGCACGAAGGGCAGTTGTTCGGGCTGATCAACCAACTGATCGGGCTGGCCACGGCAGCGATGCTGCTGACACTGGTGGTCAGCGGCTTTGTCATGTGGCGCAAACGCAAGCCGATGGGTCAACTGGGCGCGCCGCCAAAGCTGTCCAATCCGGCGCGGTTGCAGGGAATCGGTGCCTGGGCCTTGCTGCTCTTCCTCCTGGTCTGGCTGCCGCTGTTCACCCTGTCGCTGATTGTGCTGGTGTTGCTGGACCGTTTGGTGCTGCCTTGTCTTCCGGGTCTCTCGCGCTGGCTGGGGATTGCGCCGACGCGTACGGCTTGGTCATAAGCCGCCCACGAGCATAAACCCGCCGTCACTGAACGCGGTTCGCCAGAGCCGAGTGGCCGCCGGACCGGAATGGGCCTGGTGTTGCCATTCGGGGGGCTCCAGCGGCGCAAACGGAACACCCGCATTTCGGCCATCGACGGCCTGGCGATTGCCGTCAGGCATGCGTCGCGCAAAACGGGGTGTGATGACCGCGACGCTTTATGACAAACTCTGGGACGCCCATGTCGTCGCTCGACACGCCGATGGCAGCGCGCTGCTCTATATCGATCGGCAATTGCTGCACGAGGTCAGCAGCCCGCAGGCCTTTGCCGGCTTGCGCGAAAAGGGCCTGCTGCCGCGCCGGCCCGAGGCGCATCTGGCCGTGGCCGACCACGCGGTGCCGACCCGCGATCGCGCCAGGGGCATTGCCGATCCGCAGGCGCGGGCGCAGATTGATCTGCTGCGCGCCAATTGCGCGCAATTCGGCATCGAATACCTTCCGCTCGACAGCCTGCGGCAGGGCATCGTCCATGTCATCGGGCCCGAACAGGGATTTACCCTGCCGGGCGTCACTCTCGTGTGCGGCGACAGCCATACCGCCACGCATGGCGCTTTTGGCGCGCTGGCGTTCGGCATCGGCACCAGCGAGACCGAGTGCGTCCTTGCGACGCAGACCTTGCGGCAAAATCGGGCGCGCACGATGCGCGTCAGGATCGACGGCGATCTGGCCGCCGGCGTCACCGCCAAGGATACGATCCTGACGCTGATCGGCACAGTCGGCGCGTCCGGCGCGGTCGGCTACGCCATCGAATACCAGGGTGCGGTGGTGCGCGCGATGTCGATGGAGGCGCGCATGACGCTGTGCAACATGACTATCGAAGCCGGTGCGCGCATCGGACTGGTCGCGCCCGACGAAACCACCTTCGCCTATCTGCATGGGCGTCCGATGGCCCCGTCGGGCACATTGTGGGATCACGCCGTGCGCCACTGGCGCAGCCTTGCGAGCGACCCCGATGCGGTGTTTGATCGCGAAATCGTGCTCGACGCCGGCGCGATCGAACCGCAAGTCAGTTGGGGCACCAGCCCCGATCAGGTGGTGCCGGTATCCGGCCACGTTCCTGCCGGTGACGCCGGGCTCGATCGGGCCGCAATCGCCTATATGGGCCTGGCGCCAGGCATGCCGATCGCGGGGTTGCCGATCGACTGGGCCTTTATCGGATCGTGCACCAACGGCCGCATCGAGGATCTGCGCGCTGCCGCGCGGATCGTCGCCGGGCGGACTGTCGCACCCAATGTGCGGGCGATCGTTGTGCCGGGATCGGGGCTCGTCAAGCAACAGGCCGAAGCGGAAGGGCTTGGCATGATTTTCAGGGACGCCGGGTTCGAATGGCGCGAACCGGGATGTTCGCTGTGCGTGGCGATGAACAACGATCGCCTGGGACCGGGTGAGCGCTGCGCATCGACGTCGAACCGCAATTTCGAGGGGCGACAAGGCATTGGCGCGCGGACCCATCTGATGAGCCCGGCCATGGCTGCTGCGGCGGCGGTGACGGGGCGGATAACCGACGTGCGGGCGCTGCTGTGATCCCGTTCATCACACTTGTCGCGCAAGCGGTGCCCATTCTCGATGCCAATATCGACACCGATATCATCGTGCCGGCGCGCTTCCTGCTCGGAACCGAAAAAAAGGGCCTGGGTGAAACCGCCTTCTACGAACGCCGTTACGATGCTGCGGGACATCCGCATGCCGATTTTCCGCTCAACCAGCCGCGCTTCGGCAACGCGCAGATTTTGATCGCGGGCGAAAATTTCGGCTGCGGGTCGAGCCGGGAGCAAGCGGTCTGGGCACTGGCAGACCTGGGATTGCGCTGCATCATCGCGCCAGGTTTCGGCGAGATTTTCGAATCGAATTGCGCGAAAAACGGCATCCTGCCGCTGAAACTGCCCGCCACCACCGTGCTGCGCCTCGCCGGGGATGCCGAACAGGGCCACGCGATCGCGGTCGACCTGGGCCGCTGCACGGTGACCGGCAGCGATGGCATCGCGGTGACGTTTGCGATCGGCGACGACCGCCGGATGGCATTGCTCAATGGCTGGGACGACGTGGCGTTGATCTCGGCAAAACACGGTGCGGACATCGCAGCCTTTGAACGCAGGCAAAAAGACGAAAAGCCGTGGCTTTGGAGATCTCGAGATGGCTGATTCGATTTTGCGGACGAAACTGGCAGCGGGCGATTTCTTTGTCGCGCCGGGCATACAGGACATGATAACCGCCGTCATCGCCAACAAGGTCGGCTTCGACATCGTCTATGGCACCGGCTACTGGCTGACCGCGTCGGCTTATGGCCTGCCGGATGCCGGCATTGCCAGTTATACCCAGATGCTCGATCGCATGGCGACGCTCGTGCGTACCTCCAATGCGGCGGTCATCGCCGATGCCGACACCGGCTATGGCGGGCTGCTCAATGTCCACCACACCGTGCGCGGCTATGAAGAGGCAGGCGTCGCCGCGATCCAGCTGGAGGATCAGGAATTCCCCAAGAAGTGCGGCCATACCCCGTTCAAACGCCTGATTTCCGCCGAAGACATGGCGGAAAAGATCCGTGTCGCGTGCGCCGCGCGCAACAATCCCGACACGGTCATCATTGCCCGCACCGACGCACGCCAGAGTGAAGGCCTCGAAAGCGCGATCGCCCGCGCCAGGACTTACGCCAATGCCGGCGCCGACGTGCTGTTCGTGGAAGCGTTGACGAGCGAGGACGAAATGCGCCGGGCCTGCGACGCCGTGTCATCGCCGATGATGGCGAACATGTCGAACGGTGGCCTGTCACCGGTGCTGAAGGCATCGACTCTGGCAGACATTGGCTATGCCCTCGCGATATTTCCGTCGCTGACCAGCCTGATCAGTGCAGCGGCGACCGAACTTGCACTGAAAAGGCTGAAATACGATGGTGACGGAGAGCCGGCCGAGCTGCCGATGTTCGACTTCAAGGAATTTTGCGCGCTGATCGGATTTGAAGAAGTCTGGGCATTTGAGAAGAAATGGGCAAGCAGCGCCGGATAGAGCAGCGAACCTTAAATCGGACGCACCGTGATTGCTTTGGAAAGCTCCGTGGGGAGAAGCAGCACCCTTCGGCTGCTGCTTGCGCAGCCGCTCAGGATAAACTGCCCCCTTCGGGGGCAGCGCGGGCTGGTTGCCCCGTGCAAGTGCTGCGACGCTGCCACGGGGCTT
>Ga0116227_10013775_pt1 | contig 12581 bp, 12 predicted proteins | sample S1TSphgellanicum_FD_89693 | JGI IMG/M metagenome (GOLD analysis project Ga0116227, IMG submission 89693) | Host-associated microbial communities from peat moss isolated from Minnesota, USA - S1T2_Fb - Sphagnum magellanicum MG | ecosystem: Host-associated > Plants > Peat moss > Unclassified... | reverse complement strand
CTGGAGCACCGCCGTCGTGACCAGTCCCTGGGCGACGATCTGGCGCGCTACCTGTCGAGCCAACCCGCACAGGCCATCCTCAAGGGGGCCAAAGCCATCAGCCCGCCCAAGAACTTTCCACTGCGCTGGGATTTCCTGCAGTCGCCGCTGACCGCGCCGCGCCTGCTGATTGCGGGCGAAGCCGCCGGCCTGGTGAACCCCCTGACCGGCGAAGGCATCGACTATGCCCTGGAGTCCGGCCACGTTGCTGCCAGGCATGCCATCCGCGCCCTGGAAACCGGCGTTGCCGATCCGGCTGCCTATGCCGCCGCCCTGCACGCCGAGTACGACAAGCTCTTCCTGTTCAGCCAGCGCCTGCGCGACTGGTGCCGCACCCCCTGGGGCGTTTCCATCCTTGCGCTCGGCGCCATGGCGCGGCCCGATTTGAAAATGCGCCTGGTGGGCACCCTGCTGGGCGGGCATGCGGCGCCTTCCTTGCCCACGGCAAGGCGCTTATTCAAGGTCTTGCTCAGCCGGCAAGGGCATTATTCAGGCCGCTGAAATCGCCTCATGCTCACGCCCCGATAAAATGACGCCTGCGCCTGTCTTTTACTTTAAGAATCATGCCTAAGTTCATGCTATGAATAGCAAAGCTTGCAATACTCACAATTTCTGTGGATAACTGTGTGGACAATAGATCCCAGAAATAGCTAAGTGGCCGCTACGTCGAACTTTTTTCCCCTGCGGCGAGTTTATAATCATGCCGATTTTCAATATACAATCATGCACTTACTGAAATATTGCAGCATTCTTGCAGAAAAATGTCGCTTTTCTGCGGCTTTGCGGGGCATCCGGGCCCCACTGTGTATAAGCATATAACCCGGCTTATAAATTTTTTGCGCTGTCAAGACCCTAAACTCCTGCCATGACCTTCAGCCGCTCAGAGCGCCCCATCGTCCTTTGTTTCTCAGGCCATGACCCCGGTGGCGGCGCGGGGATTCATGCCGATATCGAAGCCATTGGCGCCCTCGGCGGCCATGCGCTGACGATCATCACGGCGCACACGGTGCAGGACACCCGCAACGTCGAGCGCGTGGTAGCCGCCGACGTCACCCTGCTGGCCGAGCAGATCGTCGCCCTCTCGGCCGACAGCGTCATCCGCGCGATCAAGGTCGGCCTGCTGGCCGACGCCGCACAGATTTCGGTCATCGCCCGCACCGCGCAGCATCTGAACGTGCCGCTGGTGCTGGACCCGATCCTGCGCGCCGGTGGCGGCAACAACCTGGCCAGCAACGCCACCCTGATGGCGATGCAGGCCCAGCTGTTCCCGCTGGTCACCGTGCTGACACCCAACGCGGCGGAAGCGCGCCGTCTGGCCCCCGGCAACGACCATCTCGACGCCTGCGCTACAGACCTGCTGGAAGCGGGCTGCGCCAATGTATTGGTCACCGGCGGCGACGAACCCGGCGAAGAAGTCAGCAACACCTGGCACCGCGTTAGCCATGCCGCGCAAACCTTCCGCTGGCCGCGCCAGCCCGAGACCTTCCACGGCGCCGGCTGCACGCTGGCCTCGGCCATTGCCGTGCTGCTGGCGCAGGGCCTGGAGATTGGCGAAGCCCTGCAGCAGGCGCAGGCCTACACCCAGCGCACGCTGCAAAATGCGCAGCGCACCGGCCAGGGCCGGCGCATTCCCGGACGCCTGCCATGAAAGCTTCGCACCCCCACCCGCCCGCCGTCGCACTGCGCAGCCTTTACGCGATCACCTCTGAAGCCATCTGCGCCGACACCGCCACCCTGCTGGCCGCAGTCGAAGACGCACTGGCTGGCGGTGCCCGTCTGCTGCAATACCGCGACAAATGGAACGACGCTGCGCGCCGCGCGCAGAACGCCCACGTGCTGCTGGGCCTGTGTCATGAGCACGGCGCGCTGTTCATCATCAACGACGACGTCGAACTGGCACTGGCCTGCGGTGCCGATGGCGTCCATGTCGGCAACACCGATGCCTCACTCGCCAGCGCCCGCAACCGCCTCGGCGCGCAGGCGGTCATTGGCGTCAGCTGCGCGGGCTCGATCGAACGCGCACTGGCGGCACAGGCCGGCGGCGCGAGTTATGTAGCCTTTGGCCGTTTCTTTGACTCACGCACCAAGCCCAACGCGCCTGGCGCCGAACCTGGCCTGTTGAACACCGCGCGGCCGCAGTTGAGGATTCCGGTGTGTGCGATCGGCGGCGTCACACCGCACAACGCCGGCGACCTGATTACGCGCGGCGCCGACATGGTGGCCGCGGTTGACGGCGTTTTTGCTGCAAGCGACATTGAGGCCGCCGCGCGCGACTACAGCAAACTGTTTCAGCCCTGACCACCCGCTCCACCCGCGCGGCGCGTAAAATCGCGCCTCATTCCCGTTTCACCGATCGTTACCATGACCACCAGCCGCTCCGAAGCCCTGTTCGCCTACGCCCAGCAATTCATTCCGGGCGGCGTGAACTCTCCTGTCCGCGCGTTCAAATCGGTCGGCGGCACGCCACGCTTCATTGCCGGCGCTTTGGGCGCGCGCATCATTGATGCGGACGGCAAGTCCTACATCGACTACGTCGGCTCCTGGGGCCCGATGATTCTTGGCCACCAGGATCAGGATGTCTTCGTGGCGATGCAGAAACAGCTCGGCATTGGTGTGTCTTACGGCGCGCCGACCGAACTCGAAATCGAAATGGCGGAACTGCTGTGCAAACGTGTGCCAGGCATGGAGCAGGTGCGCATGTGCAATAGCGGCACCGAGGCGACGATGTCGGCGATCCGCCTCGCCCGCGGCTTCACCGGTCGCGACAAGCTGATCAAGTTCGAAGGCTGCTATCACGGCCATGCCGATGCGCTACTGGTGAAGGCCGGCTCCGGCGCACTGACCTTCGGTGTACCCACCTCGCCGGGCGTGCCCGCCGATGTTGCACGCCACACCCTCACTGCCGACTACAACGATCTCGGCAGCGTCGCCCAACTGTTCAACGCCAACCGCGACAGCGTGGCCTGCGTCATCGTCGAGCCGGTTGCCGGCAACATGAACTGCGTGCCGCCTGCGCCGGGCTTCCTGCAGGGCCTGCGTGACCTCTGCACGCAACATGGCGCGGTGCTGATCTTCGACGAAGTGATGACCGGCTTCCGCGTCGGTATCCGCGGCGCCTCGGGCCTCTACGACGTCACGCCGGACCTGACCACGCTCGGCAAGATCATCGGCGGCGGCATGCCGGTCGGTGCCTTCGGCGGTCGCCGGGACATCATGCAGAAACTCTCGCCGGCCGGTCCCGTGTACCAGGCCGGAACGCTGTCGGGCAATCCGCTGGCAATGGCGGCCGGTTTGGCCACGTTGCAGAAACTCGACAACGTGATGCTGTATGCGCAGCTCGAAGCCAGCACCACGCAATTGCTCGATGGCCTCAAGGCCGCAGCGAAAGAAGCGGGCGTTGCCTTCACCACGACGCAGGTCGGCAGCATGTTTGGTCTCTACTTTGGCGAAGGCCCGATCCGCGGATTTGCCGATGTGATGAAGTGCGATGCCGAACGCTTCAAGATTTTCTTCCATGCGATGCTGGCCCGCGGCGTGTACCTGGCGCCATCGGCTTACGAGGCCGGCTTTGTCGGCGCCAAGCATGGCGAAGCCGAAATCAGCGCCACCATCAACGCCGCGCGCGAAGCTTTCGCGCTGTGCAAGGCGTAATCGCACATGTCTGAGAACACTGGTTTTCTCACCAAGCTGCGCGCCGGCATCAACAAGGGCGATTCGTTTCTCACCCGTGACCTCAGCACCCTGTTCAGCGGCGACAAGCTCAACGATGACGCGATCGAGGAAATCGAAAGCCGCCTGCTGATGGCCGACGCTGGCATCGAGGCCACCACCTGGCTGACCGAACGCCTGCAGGCCGAAGTGAATGCCGGCCGCATCAAGAATGAAAAGCAGCTGCGCGCCGCGCTGAAGAAATCGCTGGTGGAACTGCTCACGCCGGTCAGCAAGCCGCTGGTGATTCCACCCTTCATCAAGCCTTACATCCTGTTCGTCGCCGGCGTGAATGGCGTCGGCAAGACCACCACCATCGGCAAACTGGCCTCGCGCCTGAAGAAGGAAGGCAAGACCGTGCTGATGGCCGCTGGCGACACTTTCCGCGCCGCAGCGGTGCAGCAGCTCACGACCTGGTCCGAGCGCGCCGGCGTTCCGATCCTGTCGCAGGGCGAAGGCGCGGATTCCGCCAGCGTGATCTTCGATGCCGTGCAGTCGGCCAAGTCGCGCGGCATCGATGTCGTCATCGCCGACACCGCAGGCCGCCTGCACACGCAGGCGCACCTGATGGAAGAGCTGCGCAAGATCAAGCGCGTGGTGCAGAAGCATGATCCCTATGCGCCGCATGAAGTGCTGATGGTGGTCGACGCCACCACTGGCGGCAACGCACTGACGCAGGCGCTGCAGTTCCACGAGGCGATCGGCCTGACCGGCATCGCCATCACCAAGTTGGACGGCACGGCGAAGGGCGGTATCCTGCTGGCTATCGCACGGCGCATGGCATTGCCGGTGCGATTCGTGGGCCTTGGTGAAGGGGTTGATGATCTCGAACCCTTTGACGCCGAAGCCTATGCCGAAGCACTGATCAACCCTTAGCCCGAACTGCATGACGGACATCATTCAATTCCACGATGTGAGCCACCGCTATATCGGCGGACATGACGTGCTCTCGCATGTAAGCTTCGGCATCAAGCAGGGCGAGATGGTGTTCCTGACCGGCGCCAGTGGCGCGGGTAAATCGACGATCCTGCGGCTGGTGGCATTGATCGCACGCGCCACGCGCGGTCAGATTCATGTGCACGGCCAATCGCTGGCTGGGCTCAAGCCACGCCATATCCCGGCCTATCGCCAGCGTCTGGGCATGGTGTTCCAGGATTTCAACCTGCTCAATGACCGCACGGTGTTCGACAACGTCGCGCTGCCGCTGATCATCCGCGGCCACTCGCATCGTGACGTCGGCCGGCAGGTGCGCGCCGCGCTCGACCAAGTCGACCTGCTCGACAAGGAAAAGGTTTATCCGCTGTTCCTGTCTGGTGGTGAGCAGCAGCGCGTCGGCATTGCGCGCGCGGTTGTCACCAAACCCGATCTGCTGCTGGCGGACGAACCGACCGGCAACCTTGACCCCGAGATGTCGCTGGAAGTGATGCGCATCTTCGAGCGCTTCAACCAGGTCGGCGTCAGCGTGCTGGTGGCAACGCACGCGATTGACCTGATCCGCGCGATTCCACATCGCGTGATCCATCTTGAGCATGGCCGCATCAGCCTCAACGCGCCGATCGGTGTCCGCCATCTGGGAGACGCTCATGGCTAGAGCGGCAGAAACCGACCTGCGCCAGACATTTTTCTCACGTCAGCTGGAGGAGCACGCCCGCGTGTTCTTCTTCTCGCTCGGCAAGCTCTGGCAGAACCCGGTCGGCACCCTGCTGACCGCGCTGGTCATCGGCATCACGCTGGCGCTGCCTGCGGGCCTGCACGCGCTGATCAGCAACGTCGACAAGCTCAGCTATTCCTGGGAAGGCGCCGCGCAGTCCTCGCTGTTCCTCAAGGACAGCGTCAGCGCCCAACGCGGGCAGGACCTGGCGCGTGAAATCGCCTCACGCCCGGGCGTTGCCCACACCAACTACATCTCGCGCGATCAGGCGCTGGCCGAGTTCCGCAAGCTGTCGGGCTTTGGCGAGGCGCTGGATATCCTCGACAACAATCCGCTGCCCGCCGTGATCACGGTGACGCCGATGCACAAACAGTCTCGCGAGCAGATCAATGTGCTGGTGAAAGACCTGTCGCAGCTGCCGGAAGTGGACATGGCCAAGCTCGACCAGAAATGGCTGGAGCGCCTCTACGGCATCATCGAGTTCCTGCAGCGCGCGGTGATGGTGGTGGCAGTGCTGCTCAGCGTCGCGGTGATCGTGACGGTCGCCAACACCATCCGCCTCGACATCCAGGCTCGCCGCGAGGAAATCGTGGTGATGAAACTGATTGGCGCGCCGAACAGCTTCATCCGCCGCCCCTTCCTCTACACCGGGCTGTGGTACGGCTTCTCCGGCAGCCTCGTTGCGTTGTTGTTCGTCAGCGTCGGCCTCGCTGCACTGACGGCACCGGTACAGAATCTCGCCGGACTCTACGACAGCAACTTCACCCTCTCCGGCCTGTCATTCGCTGCCGTACTGGAAGTCTTTGCCGCCGGCATCATGCTCGGCTGGCTTGGTGCCTTCCTCACCGTCAGCCGCCAGCTCAGCAAGATCGAACCGCGCTGAATTTTACTGACGCGCCAGCGGATGCCCCCACATTCGCCAGATCGTCAACGGACCGAAGATCCAGCAGAAGAGATTGATGACGATCTCGGCGGCCATCTCGGGGCCACCGTGGGTGTATAGGCCCTGCTCGATGTTGAACAGCGTGTCGATCGCCCCCAGGAAGATGGTGGCGCTGCCGGCACAGATGCCCCACAGCACGGCGCGGCGGTCGCCCTTCAGCAGGAAGATCGCGCCCAGCAGGTAGCTGAGGGCCATCCAGCTATCCGCCAAGGGAAAGGAGTTCTCGAAGCTGGTGTAGACGTTATCCGTGCGGGCCATGGTGGCGCCGCTCATGAAGTAGGTCAGCCAATAAGCCAGCGTAGCCACCGTGGCCAGCACCATGAAGCTGGCGTGGACGCGGTCACGGGTTGTCACTGCCATCGGAATTCCCTCAAATTTATAATTTAATCAGTACTTTAAATTTTATATGGCAATTTGGCCCAAGCTGCAACTTTTTGGCTATTTAGCACTCCAATTCCGCGACTGCTAATATTCAGTCCATGGAGAGTGCACAGATGAACAATGCGATTGTCCTGAAGCAACCGGGCCTGTTGGCGCCGCTGAGCGGCAGCCTCGATGCCTATATCGCGTCCGTTGGCCAGATTCCGCTGCTGAGCGCGGAAGAAGAAAAGCTGCTGGCCGAACGCCTGCATCAAGAAGGCGACGTTGGCGCCGCACAGCAACTGGTTCTGTCGAACCTGCGTTTTGTCGTGCATATCGCGCGCGGCTACATGGGCTACGGCCTGCCGCTGGCGGACCTCATCCAGGAAGGCAACATCGGCTTGATGAAAGCCGTGAAGCGCTTCGACCCGGGTGTCGGCGTGCGACTGATCTCGTTCGCTGTGCATTGGGTCAAATCGGAAATCCATGAATACGTGCTGAAGAACTGGCGCATCGTCAAGATCGCCACGACCAAGGCGCAGCGCAAGCTGTTCTTCAACCTGCGTTCGAGCAAGACGCGTCTCGGCTGGATGAACCAGGCCGAAGTGGAACGCATTGCGGCCGAACTCAACGTCAAGCCGGAAGAAGTACTGCTGATGGAATCGCGCCTGGGCGGCCAGGATGTTTCCTTCAGCGCAACCTCATCGGATGGCGAAGACAGCTACGTGCCGGAAGACTATCTGGTCTCGCAGAACGACAGCTTTGCCGCGATCGAAGAAGCCGAGTGGCAGGAAGAGCGCGAAGAGAAGATGCACGCCGGTCTGGCTGCACTCAATGACCGCGAGCGTGACATCCTCAACCGCCGCTGGCTCAGCGAAGGCGAGAAAGCGGGCCTGCAGGAACTGGCTGATGAGTACGGCGTCTCCGCCGAACGCATTCGCCAGATTGAAGCGGCCGCGATGAAGAAATTGCGCAAGACGATCGAAGCTTAAAGGACTTGCGCGCGGCTCCAAGGCATCCATGCCTCCGCCGCGTACAAAACATCCTGTTTATAAGAAAGCCCCGCATTGCGGGGCTTTCTTATTTCTGCGAATCCGGCAGATCCTTGGGCAACTCCCCCGCAACATCGTCATCACGTTTCAGCTGGGGCTTGCTGCTGGCATTACGTGCCGCCTGATGCAAGGCCTTATTGGTTGCCGAAATACCGCCGTAAACCCCATCGGAAATCGCGTCGTGGATCTTGCGCACGATGCGCGTGGTGTCACGCGTGACCGGGATACTTTCCAGAATGCCGAATGGAATGCCTGCAATGCCCTTGTGCACGGCTCGCACCGTGCTGGTTCCACCTTCAACCACGTTCTCGGCAATCGTTTGTCCTGCCGCCAGCTGCGAACGGATCTGCGCGATCAGCTGCAGCTCGGAAACTGCAGCTTCATTGCGCAGATTCTGCCGTTGCACCCGCCACGAACGGCGTTGCACATCAACGATGAGACCTGCTGCAATCAGTAGGGAAAGCAAGGCGATTACGGCGACCATTAGATATCGCCCTGCAGTTGCACGTCGGCCTTCACATCAAACTGCAGCAGCTGATCCTGCATGATCGTCAGCGTTCGCGTGTACACAATGCGACGCAGCAGCGTTGGCGTCAGGGTACCGAATGCACCCGCGAACCAGGATTCCTTACGCGCCAGTTCCACCGGATTCAGAATCTCGATCGTGAGCAGCATGGGCTTGTCGGTGGCAACACTCTTGACCGGCGGCGCACTGCCCAAGCGCGCACTCAAGGCATTCGATTGCCCCTCCAGAACCACGAGCTGCGCACGCAGTTTCAGTGCCCATGCCAACAAGCCCAAAGAGAGAATCAATGTAATGACGGTCAGAAAAATCATGGCGTTCTCCTGATGCAACTTGGGTTCAGCGTCGTGGCGTGATCGCTGCCAGACGGGGGGTCGCGGGGAAATTTTCTATCGTGCGTGGCGGCGATGAAGTATCGGGGTGGCTGATCGCCACAACCTGGCCGATGCCGAATGCGCGCGCGGCTTCAAGCACCGGCAGGCTGTCATCAACAAACAGTGCGCGCGCAGGATCAAACGGGTGCTGGGCTTTGAAACGTTGCCAGAACTGCGCATCTTCCTTCGGCGCACCAAACTGATGGGAACTCACGATCACATCAAACAGCGGCGTGAGTCCGGTGTGTTCCAGCTTCAGCGACCAGCTGTCGTAGTGTGCATTGGTGGCAAGCCACAGCGCGCGGCCACTTTCGCGCACGGCATGCAGGAAATCGACAGCGCCTTCCAGCGGGCCGATCCGATGCCGGATCTCGCGCTTGAGCGCCGCCATGTTGATGCCGGTGACATCACTCCAGTAGTCGGTGCAATACCAGGGCAGCGTGTGCTGCACTTCAAGAAACCTGGGCGTGAGCTTTTCGCGGGCCTGTTCCAGCGTCAGGCCGTTGGCCTGCGCGTAGCGCTGCGGTACCAGTTCGCGCCAGAAATAATTGTCGTAGGAGAGATCCAGGATGGTGCCATCCATGTCGAGGATCACATGATCCACCCGGTCCCAAGCCACGAGGTCTGCGGTTTTATCCATGCCACCATGATACGCGCAGGCCTGCATGAATCGCAGTCATTTATATCTCGCTGTGTTCCACGCGGTTGCGTCCCTTGCGCTTGGCCAGATACAGCGCCTGGTCCGCCGCAGCAATCAGCAGCTCAGCGGTTTCGCCATGCGCGGGATAGGAGGAAATGCCAACGGAGATCGTGGCGGATAATTCGAACGGCCCGAAAATGACGCGCTGTTCCGAAAACTTTCTGCGCCAGGCATCGACCCGGGCCAGGGCGTTATCCGGGGACATCCCCGGGAGAACCATCAGGAACTCTTCGCCACCATATCGGCACAGGATGTCACTGGCCCGCGCCTGCTCGCGCAGGAAACGCGCTACCGAGCGAATCACCTCGTCGCCAGCCTGATGACCATACGTGTCATTGAGTGTTTTAAAGAAATCGATATCGCACATGACGATGCTGACCGGATAACCCTCGCGCAGGGCGCGAGCCAATTCGCGGTCCAGCGTCTCATCGAGATAGCGACGGTTGTAGAGACCACTCAGGGGATCGCGGATCGCCTGCTCGCGAAGCTGTGCCTGCAGCGCATGGATTTCTTCAACGCGACGCTCCAGCTGGGCGTTTGCGCTACGCAAACGTGACTGTGCGTTCTGGATTTCGGTCAGATCCATGATGGCGATGACGACGCTGACCACCTTGTCATCTTCAAAGATCGGCACGCAGGTGCCATGCACGAAGCGGGTGGCCTGCCCACGCACATTCCACTCTTCATCGAATTCAATCTGCCTGCCCGAGAAACACTCATCCAGCAGGGATTCCATGCGGATACTGGTTTCCGCCGGGAACACCGACGAATAGTGACGCCCCTTGATGGACTTGATCGCAAGTCCGAACGTTTCCGAATAGCGGCGATTGGCGATCACCATTTTTCCGTCACGATCAATCATCGACAGCCAGGTCGGCGCAGCATCAATCAACGTGCGCAAGATACGTTGCGAGCGCTGGACCTGCTGCTCCATTTCACGGCGCCCGGTGACATCGATGCCGGTGCCGACCAGATAAGGCTTGCCTGCGATTTCAATGTACCTGCCACTCACCAAATAGCGCCGCAACGCACCGTTATTCAGGCGCTGGTCCAGTTCGACTTCCGCATAGCCACGCGTCTCGAATACCTGGCGAATGGCGTTCCGGGCGGTTTCGCGATATTCCTCCGTGGTGGTGATGAGCACGTCGCCGGCCTTTATTCCTGCATCGTTGCGGCCGAAGGCTTTCCTGAAATTCTCATTCCATTGCACCAGGGCGCCGGACTCGTCGAGCATGTAAAACACGCCGGGCAGACTGTTGATCACTGTGTCCGAAAAATATTTCGCGTCTCGCAGATCCGCCGTGCGCTCGATCACCAGGGCTTCCGTGCGCGCGGACTGTCCCGTGCTGATCAGGCGCGCCGAAGCCAGCAGGGCGATAAAGAACAGGCCGATGACCAGGACGCCCCAACTCTGCCAGGGACGATGCGCTTGCAGGTACGCCGCTGAAGGCAGTGTCTGCAGGATGTAATGGCGCCCGCCAAAATCAAATCCGGTTTCAAACAGGAAATCATCCGAACTGCGGATGTTGTCGTAGATGGCCAATTGGGCGACCTGATCAATCAAGCGCAGATGCAGCTGGCCATCAACCACCGGCAACGCCCCATCGATAAATTCCTGCAGGCGTAAAACGCTGGCGACAAATCCAGGGCCATTGGCTCCGGCACGCACGGGGCAGATGATCAGTGCGCCGGGCCCGGCATGCGGGCGACCCTTGTCTTGCAGCAGCTGGAATGGCGCGGTGATGAACGAGCGCCGCGTTTCCGCTGCGTGGTCCAGGGCAGAACGGCCAACGCGGGTGATCCAGTCATAGCCCAGCACCGCTTCGTTACCCGCCAGCGGCTCGATATACGTCACCGGATAATAGATCTCGCGCTCTTGCGCTCGCTGGCCCAGACGTGCGCCACGCGGGAAATCGCGGATCTCGATGCCCTGGTTCGCCTCGTAGGACTGGCGCTCCGCGGAAGTCACGCGCGGCACCCACTCAATCGCTTTCACCGTTGGATAGCGGGACAGCGTTCTATCGATGTAGCGCTTGAACTCCTCGCGGCTGACAGGTTCATCGCCATCCAGAAAACCTTCGACCTGTTCAAGCAACACCAGCTGCGCTTCAAGCCGGGTCTGTATGCGATCGGACACCTGCTGCGACAGCATGTTGAACTCGAGCAACGATTGCCCCTTCTCCCAGGCCCCGAAACGCACGAAGAGAACAACGAAAAGGCTCAAGCCAATGACAATGGGCAAACCCACGGGCAGCGCCCGGCTGCGCCACAAGGCGCGCGGCTCGCCGATGAAGATCAGCGATAGCGGCAACATCACCAAGACGCCCAGCGTGTCGCCAGTCCACCAGGTGATCCAATTGGCCGTGAGGTCCGTCTGCGCGATCAGGCCCAACATGCTGAGCCCGGCGATCGAGCCGGTTGCGCTGATCAGGCAGACGACTGGCGTCAACAACACGAATTTGATCAGCGGCCGCTCATGATCCATCGCCGTTGGCCAACCCAACACGCGGCGCATTAAACCGCCACCCACAGCAGCCTGCGCGGTTGAGGCTACAGCAATCAACAAGGCAGGCTGGATACACGACCAGCCAGACTGCCCGACAATGTCGCAGCCAACCCACACATTGAGAACGGCCGAGGCGGCAAAGATCCACGGCAGCGCGGCGGATCCACTGGCCAGCACGGCCGCGAGTGCGAGGCCCGCGGGTGGAAAAATGGCAGTCACGTAGCCAGGCGGCAGGGCCAGCAGAAGGCCCAATTTGCCGCTGAGAATATAGGCGGCCGCCGATAGGAAATAAGTGGGCAGGCGCCATCCCGCCGGGGCCCAAGCCCCAGGCAAGGTATTTGCCTCGCGATCCATCGCGCCCCTCATCCCAGCCCCTTAGCTCCTTGCTCAACAGGATACCGGATTCAGGGGGATGTGAGCATTTTCCTACAGGAACAGGTATTACAACCCGCCGCTGACCACCCCGCTAGGCCATTACAGAATGCCGCTGCAAAATCACGTCACTAGCCGACTCCGCCCTGTGGAAACGGTGCCCCTGAAACGCATCGGCCTGCATGGCAAGCAAAGCCTGATACGTTTCTTCGTCTTCCACCCCTTCGGCAACGACCTCCAGGCGCATGATCTTGCCAATCGAAATCAGCGCTTCCGTGAGTGCTCGATCCACCGGATCCGAGATCAACGCGCGGGTGAACGAGCCATCGATCTTGATGCCATCAACCCGAATG
>Ga0116227_10013774_pt1 | contig 12581 bp, 16 predicted proteins | sample S1TSphgellanicum_FD_89693 | JGI IMG/M metagenome (GOLD analysis project Ga0116227, IMG submission 89693) | Host-associated microbial communities from peat moss isolated from Minnesota, USA - S1T2_Fb - Sphagnum magellanicum MG | ecosystem: Host-associated > Plants > Peat moss > Unclassified... | reverse complement strand
TATAATATGCAGCCGGTATCATTAAACCAGTTTTTACAAAGCCAGCTAACCGTAATGCAGCATATTTTACCCTATCATACGCTAACAGCCGAACTGGGTAATGATGCCGATGTAATGATAGATGAGTTGCGCCTAGAGCAGGTATTCTCAAACCTGCTTGGCAACGCGGCCAAATACTCCGAAAAAAACTCGGCTATACGTATTGTAACTAATTCTTCAACCGATAACTTCATTACCATCGGCGTTATCGATGAGGGAAAAGGGATCTCGGCAGACAATTTAAAGGCCATCTTCCAAAAGTTTTACCGCGCTAAGGATGTGCTTAAAACCCACACCGGGTTAGGTATGGGTCTATATGTATCATCAAAAATAGTTACTGATCATGGCGGTAGTATCTGGGCCGAAAGCGAAGAAGGAACCGGATCGGTTTTCTATTTTACATTGCCTTTTTCAAAGCAATAATTCCTGCTTTCGCAATTCACCCACCATTACATATTATAAAAAAACTGGTCGCTGATGATCTTGCCATCCTTCACTTCGTAAACACCGATCTCACGCATTATAAAACGACCATGTTGCTTATAAGTGGCATCAATATCCATAGTGAGCGCGAAAAAGTTGCCGGTTACAATAGGCTCAGAAATTAGGGTACTATGTAACGTTTCTACCGAATCGAACCAGTTGATGTTTTTCTGCAATATATTATCCCGACCGGTTTTAACCGTGTTCGATTCCATGCTGATCGCATCTTCAGCATATAACTCCTTAATACAATCAAGGTTTTTGTCCTCGCGGCACAGCGCCACCAGTCTGTCGGCAATTTGTTGTGTGGTTTGCATATAATTGATTTTTAGCAGGAACTAATATACTTTATTAAATGGCAAGATAAACCTTCAATTCAACTCTTCAACTTCGAATCAATATGCCCGTAAACTCTGCCTATATAAATCCCCGCTTGGCATATAAATTGCTCCCCATCAACAGCAAACCATCAATACCATGAGCCAAAGAAAACTGATCCTATCCATGCAAATAACCCTCGATGGTTATGTTGCCGGGCCAAACGACGAAGCCGACTGGCTAATTAACAGCGACGATGATTGGGCAGAGCTGTTTAAAGATCTTGAAACAGCAAATACCTTTTTGCTCGGAAGTAAAATGTATCCTGGATATTCAAAGTACTGGCAATCCGTATTAAACAACTCAGATAGTGATCCTAACGAATTAAAATTCGCAAAACTGGCTGACCGATCACAACACATCGTTTTCACAAAAAGCGATTTCAAACCCGACTGGCGAAACACCCGCGTAGCTCACGATCCAACCACCGAAATAACCCGCCTAAAAAACGAAAACGGCAAAAACATCATCGCCTGGGGTGGTGCCAATTTCGCCGCCAGTTTAATTAAGCTCAACCTGGTAGACGAATACCGGTTTGCACTAAACCCTACCATCCTCACTAAAGGCAAATCACTATTCAATAATCTGGAACAGCAGAAAAAACTAAGCTTGATAGATGCGAAACCATTAACATCAGGCTTAACCATATTAAGATACCGGCCAAGCCTTTAAAGTTTACAGCTGCATTTTTAGCAAAGGGTAGGGCTTGCCATGGTAATCCGTATCCGTTCTTCCTGCAATCTTAAACCCCATGTACTCATAAAACCCCACGGCCTGCAGGTTTTGTTCGTTAACCTCAACCTTATTCACCTGGTGCTCATCAATAGCAAGCTGCACCAAAAATCGACCTATTCCTTTACCCCGCGCTTCGGGTCGTAAAAACAGCATTTGTATCTCATTATCGCCTGTTCCTAAAAAGCCAAGTATCTGATCAACCTCGCTAACAATTACCAGATCTACCGCATCAAAATATTGGGGCACCAAGGTTTTAAAATACATGAGATCAGCTTCGGTCACAAAACCATGCGTAGCCCTTACCGATGCTTCCCAAACTTCAACCAGTTGCGGATAGTCTGTTTGCTTGGCTTTAGTTATTTCCATCATAATCAAAATATTATCATTATGCTGGGCTTAGTCGTGGCAAATTCATCAACCTTACATATCTTAACATATTCACGTATCTTAGCTTAAATGAGCCAGCAACTAACCCAATACCTCTACAACAGCAACTTAGTAATTTTAACCAGCGCTCAGCAAATAGCTGCTCATTTTATTCCAAAAACGATCTATAAAGGTGAATACCTGCTCAAAGCCGGACAAACCGCCAACGAATATCTTTTTCTCGAAGCAGGTTTCCTGCGTTCCTTCGCTTACGATGTTGAAGGTAACGATATCACTACAGCATTTTACAGCCCTGATCAAATGGTGTTCGAGGTATCTTCATACTTTAACCGCACACAGTCTAAAGAGAATATTCAGGCATTAACGGATTGCGTTGGAGTGTACCTAACCTACCAGGAGTTGAATAATCTGTTCCATTCTATGCCCGAGTTCCGCGAGTTTGGCCGTTCCATTTTAGTTAAAGGTTTCTCGGCCTTAAAAAATCGCATGCTCAGCATGATCACCGAAACCGCCGAAGAACGCTACGCCGCCCTGCTCAAAACCAATCCCGAAATATTCCAAAACGCACCGCTCAAAACTATAGCCACCTATCTCGGCATTACTAATACCTCGCTAAGCCGCATCCGCAAAGAGTTTGCTCATAAATAAGTTTAACTTCAGAAAACAAACTTGTCATCTCGAACGAGAGTGAGAGATCTTTTGCGCGGGATATAAAACTATCCCATTCGTATTTCTTGCCAAATGGCAAGCGCCGTCAATAATCATAAGCCTTCCTTTGTATATCAAAACATAACAAAATGGAAACTTTACCAATTTATATCCCAACACTGTTTATTACCTTAACCGGAATAACAATTTATGTACTTTACCGGGCAAGCAATAAAAGCCAAATGGTATTGATCATATCATTAATCTGGCTAATCCTGCAAGGCATCATTAGCAGCCAGGGCTTTTACCTTGCAACTAATACCATCCCGCCAAGGTTTACAATGGTTATACTGCCACCAATGGTTTTAATGGGGATGCTGTTTACCACCGCGAAAGGCAAAATATTCATTGATCAGGCAAACCCCAAATGGCTTACAGGCTTACACACCGTCCGTATTTTAGTCGAAATAGGCTTGTTTAATCTTTTCCTGCACAAATACATCCCTAAAATTATGACCTTCGAAGGCCATAACTTTGATATTCTATCTGGCATCACAGCCCCCATCATGTTATACTTCGGCTACTATAAAAACAAGCTTAGCAAAAACGTACTATTGTTATGGAATTTCGCTTGTCTTGGTCTATTACTCAACATCGTAGCGACAGCCATCCTTTCGGCCCCATTCAAATTCCAGCAATTCGGTTTTGATCAGCCGAATATTGCCATATAGCATTTCCCATATGTATGGCTACCAGGTTTTATTGTACCCGTAGTTTTATTTGCACATTTGGTTAGTATCAGGCAACTAATTAAAAATTGATCAACAAAAAAGCCCCGCTCAACAGAGCAGGGCTTAATAATATCAATACGGAGATATCGGACTACTTCTTCACCCAACCATCCTTCAAAGTAACGGTACGGTTAAATACCAGCTTATCGGCAGTCGAAGTTTTATCCAAACAAAAATACCCTTTACGGATAAACTGAACTGCTTTACCCAAAGGCAAATTAACCATATCCGGCTCAACAAAAGCGCTGATCACCTTTAAGCTATCAGGGTTTAGGTATTCTTTAAAATCACCATCCTCGTTCGATGGATCTTCCACTTTAAACAACCTGTCGTACAACCTAACCTCGGCAGTTTTAGCATGAGCCACACTCACCCAATGAATAGTACCCTTTACGTTGATTCCGCTGGTATCGCTACCCGAGCGTGATTCCGGGATATATGAGCAATGTATCTCGGTAATATTACCATCCGCGTCCTTCACAAAATCATCACATTTTATAATATAAGCATTCTTTAACCTCACCATTAAACCCGGACCCAAACGGAAGAATTTCTTCGGAGCCTCCTCCATAAAATCCTCGCGCTCTATCCAAATTTCACGGCTGAATGGAATATCCCTGCCGCCATCGCCGCCCTCAACCTCTGGGTTATTCTCGCCAAAATGCATTTCTTCAGTACCTTCCGCAAAGTTGGTAATGATACACTTAACTGGGTCAAGCACCGCCATCCTGCGCCATGCCGTTTTATTCAGATCCTCGCGGATGCAGAACTCAAGCAAACTCACGTCAATCATATTCTCACGCTTGGCTACGCCAATGCGCTCACAAAACTCACGGATAGAGTGCGGCGTATAACCACGTCGGCGTAAACCACTAATAGTTGGCATACGTGGGTCATCCCAATCCTCAACATGGTTCTCTTTAACCAATTGCAAAAGCTTGCGCTTGCTCATCACGGTATAAGTCATGTTCAAACGCGCAAACTCATATTGGTGCGATTCAAAAATACCAAGCTTCTCAATAAACCACTCGTACATATCCCTGTGCGATACAAACTCTAACGTACATATCGAGTGTGTGATCTCTTCGATCGAATCACTTTGCCCGTGCGCAAAATCGTACATCGGGTAAATACACCATTTATCGCCCGTGCGGTGGTGGTGCGCATGTTTAATACGATACATCAAAGGGTCGCGCATCAACATATTTGGCGATGCCAGGTCAACCTTAGCACGCAATATTTTAGCACCATCAGGGTATTTACCATCCTTCATCTCGGTAAACAAGCGTAGGTTTTCTTCCACACTACGGTTGCGGTATTCGTTACCTGTACCAGGCTCGGTAGGAGTACCTTTTTGGGCGGCTATCTCTTCGGCGGTGCTGTCGTCAACATAAGCTAAACCGGCCTCAATCAACTTCACGGCAAAGCTATATATCTGGTCAAAATAGTCGGATGCATAAAGCTCACTGGCCCAATCAAAACCCAGCCATTTTACATCGGCTTTAATGCTTTCAACATATTCGGTATCCTCAGTAACGGGGTTGGTATCGTCAAAACGCAGGTTGGTACTTCCTTTGTATTTTTTAGCCAAACCAAAGTTCAAACAAATGGATTTAGCATGGCCGATATGTAAATACCCATTAGGTTCCGGCGGAAAACGGGTTAAAATTCTACCACCATGTTTACCGCTGGCTATATCCTCTTCAACTATCTCTTCTAAAAAATTTAATGATCGTTCTTCGCTCATAGTACATCAAAGGTAAACAAAGTGTGGAATTTGTGTCAAATATGAGACAAATAGTGTTTCACAAATGACACATCCTCCATTTTCGCTTTTCTATTTGCATCATTTGGCGTTACCTGCGGCCCAGGCTATCCGCTCATACTGCACGGGCCTTAGCCACGGGCTGGTATCCGCTACTATCCTTAACGCAAGGGTCAAACTATAATTTCCATCTAAAATTTCTTAGCTTCGAATAATTATAACCAACAAATGACCTCTACTCCATTCAACCGCCCCATCCGTGTGCTGGTAGCCAAAGTTGGCCTTGATGGGCACGACCGTGGTGCACGCATCATTGCCACCACCTTGCGCGATGCCGGCATGGAAGTCATCTACACCGGCCTCCGCCAAACGCCCGAAATGGTTGTCAATACCGCCCTACAAGAAGATGTTGATGCTATTGGCATCTCGATATTATCCGGTGCCCACATGACGGTTTTCCCCAAAGTAATGGCCCTGATGAAAGAAAAAGGAATGGACGATGTACTGGTAACCGGCGGCGGTATCATCCCCGAGCAGGATATGCAAACCCTGAACCAAAGCGGCGTGGGTCGCTTGTTTCCACCCGGCACCAGCACCCAGGATATTGTAACCTACATTACCGATTGGGTAAAACAAAACCGTAATTTTTAGTTTTATAATCATGTCATTTCGAACGATAGTGAGAAATCTTTTTCGCCCGGCCTTTACGCTTGCTAAGTATGCAGTAAACTTGTCGCACGCAAAAGATTTCTCCTTGGGTCGAAATGACATAGTTCAATATTAACAATACACCACTATGAACTTCGAAAATCTGTTAATAACCACCGCAAACCGCATTCAACAAATCACCATTAACCGCGAAAGCAAACTGAATGCGTTAAACAAAGCCACTTTAGCCGAACTACATACCTCTATAACCGATGCCTTTAATAACGCCGAAGTAGGCGGTATCATAATCACCGGTGCAGGTGCAAAAGCATTCGTAGCTGGTGCAGATATCTCCGAGTTTGCGGCATTCAACGTTGAACAAGGCAGCCAGTTATCCCGCGAAGGCCATACCAAAGTTTTCGACCTGATAGCTAACGGACCCAAACCTGTAATAGCTGCTATTAATGGTTTCGCCTTGGGCGGAGGTTTAGAACTCGCCATGGCCTGCCACATCCGTGTAGCCAGTGATAATGCCAAATTAGGTTTACCCGAAGTTACGCTGGGCCTCATCCCCGGCTACGGCGGCACCCAGCGCTTAACCCAACTGGTTGGCCGCGGCAAAGCCTTAGAAATGATCATGACGGCCGATATGATTCCCGCAGCTGACGCGCAACAATTCGGCTTGGTAAACCATGTAGTAAGTCAGGATCAACTCATCGCCAAAGCCGAAGAGATCCTAAGCAAAATACTCCAGCGTGCACCGTTAGCTATCGCATCAGCCATAACAGCCGTTAACGCCTCGCTTGATCCTGCCCAAAACGGTTTCGATGTAGAGATCCAGCAATTCGGCAAATGCTTCGGAACTGAAGATTTGAAAGAAGGTACATCAGCATTTTTGGAAAAACGCAAACCAGAGTTTAAGGGACAGTAAATACATTATCCCACTTGTCATTGCGAGGAACGAAGCAATCGCGAACTATGCAGAACGGCTCTGCAAGTCCGACTTGCCACTGTGCAATTGCTTCGTTCCTCGCAATGACATATAATCCACCTCTTCCCCAAAAAGCACCTCATTAATGCTTTCCTGACACAAGTCTGACTTTAAAACCAATTTAGTCAAAAATTAAAATACTGTTAATCAATCGATTGAATACTGTTTACTTTGGGATGATAAATTGTACCTGTTTTGTGTATTTACTTTGCTGCGTGATTTAAAAAAACACAACAGTAATAACAACAAAAATGAAACCATCAGTCGCAAATAATCATACTAAATCACAGCCCCTGGTAGCTTCATCACAATTCAAAAAACAAAACAAAATGAAAACTACATTTAAAATTTCAGCTCTTGCTTTAGCATTCGCAGCATTATCTTTTGGCGCTAAAGCACAATCAAAAGCTTCTACTACTACAGATTCTGGTATTAAATTAAGCATAGGTGTTGATGCCGGTATCCCGGTTGGCAAATACAACGATTTTTATAACTGGAACCTTGGTGGTTCTGTACAAGCAGAGTTTCCTATTGTTAAACAATTAGCCGTAACTGTTAATGCTGGTTATAACAACCTGTTTGGCAAAGCAATCAACAACACATCTGCTAACTATACCAACATCCAATTGATCCCTGTTAAAGCTGGTTTAAAATTCTTCCCAATCGAAAATTTCTACATCCAGGGCGAAGCTGGTGCAGCATTTGTAGCCAATAAAAGCGACTTAGGTATATCTAAATCAACTTTGTTTGCTTACGCTCCACAAGTAGGTGTACAATTCCCGGTTGGTGGTAAAAGCTTTATCGATGCCGGTGTTCGTTTTGAAGGCAACAGTCCATTGGTTACCAATGGTAATAACTTAAACTTTATAGGCTTACGTTTAGCTTACGGCTTCGGTTTATAATAACCATTCTTTTACACACACCTAATAATAATAAAAAATGGCGCTCAATATTGAGCGCCATTTTTTATTTAAAAGCAATTATATACTAACAATAGTTATAAACAATAATATAATAACTTATTTTATATCATATTATTGAATTTTAATATATATTATATATTTGCCTTATAGTATTATCCGGATATATTATAAGGCGATGCCCCGAAAAGCCTAAAAAGAGTAGGGGTGCGTATGGCGAAAAGCAAACAGAGTAGCCCCTAAAACCTAAATCTTATCCAAACTATCATGTCATTAGTTGGAAGTTATCAAAACAGTAACACCGGCGAGGTGCTTACCATCACAAGTGCAAACGATTCAAACGGCGCATTAGCCGGAACGATCACATCTCAGGGCCGTACATTAAACATAACCGGTCACTATCATTATTCAAACTCAAACGGCCCTGCTACAAGCATCGCCTTTTATGCTATTGCAGATGATCCTAACGTGTACGAAGCATGGGCTCTAACCGGCTCAGCGCAAGCTTTCAGCATATTAAATGCAATGGGCGCACGTACAACTATTAATGGCGGCGCAGCAACCGTTGTAGGCTTAGGCGGTGCATTTACCCGCAGATAAGATTTCTCTTTATCAATATAAACCGGCTTAAAAACCGGTTTATATTAATACGCCTGGCAGCGCATTCTAACCGCTTCCGTAATTGCATATCCCTGTAATGCAACCTTTCTGCTCCGTTAAAAACACATTAAAATAACTTTATTTTGTCAAATGTGTAGAATTTATTTCCCACTTTACAAATCATTACGTAACTTCAAATAATTATTATTTGCATCTACTTATTATGAAAAATATCCTCATCATAGATGATGAAGTAAACGTGGCACAGCTGTTGTCAAAATTTTTAACACGCAATGGCTTCAATATCACCACCGCGTCTACCGGTGCTATCGCTTTCGAACATTTAAAAAACCAGCCGTTTAACCTTGTACTTTGTGATTACCGCCTTGAAGATACCGATGGCCGCGAAATACTAAAACGTATAAAAGCCGAATACCCGCAAACCGGTGTGATCATTATAACCGGTTATTCTGATATCAAAATGGCCGTTGAGCTCATCAAACTGGGTGCTTACGATTATATCACTAAACCCCTATACCCCGACGAGATATTATCCACCATCAACAAAGCCCTCGAAATGCAGACGGCCCTGATGGAAGGTCCATCAGAAACAACCACAACATCCGGCGAGTCAAAAGCGCCTAAAAAGCAAATAGCCACACAGGATTTTGTGGTGGGAAGCAGCCGTGCATCAAAAGAACTGGTACACCAGATAGAACTGGTAGCGCCAACCAATTACAGTGTGATCATCATCGGCGAAAGCGGAACGGGTAAAGAGTCGGTAGCTAAAAGCATCCACCTCAACAGCAACCGCCGCGATAAACCATTTATTGCTATGGACTGTGGTTCGTTAACCAAAGAGCTGGCAGGTAGTGAATTTTTTGGTCACGAAAAAGGCTCATTCACCGGTGCCATGACAACTAAAATAGGCCACTTTGAACTGGCCAACGGTGGTACTTTGTTTTTAGATGAGATAGCCAACTTATCATACGATATCCAGGCAGCTTTGCTCCGCACCGTTCAGGAGCGTAAGGTAAGGCGTATAGGCGGCACCAAAGAGATCGATTTAGATGTCCGCATCATCATCGCTACTAACGAAAACCTGCAGGAAGCCATCCGCGCAGGCAAATTCCGCGAAGATCTGTACCACCGTTTTAACGAGTTCAGCATTAACATGCCGCCATTGCGCGAGCGTGGTAAAGATATCATTCTGATAGCCGAGCACTTTTTACAAGCGGCTAACGAAGAGCTGGGCCGTAACGTAACCCGCTTTTCGCCCGAGGTGATCGAAAGCTTGTTAAATTACCGCTGGCAAGGTAACATCCGCGAATTGAAGAACGTGATCCGCCGCGCCGCGCTGTTAACCGAAGGCGAAGAGGTACAAGCCAAAGCCCTTCCGCTCGAAATTTCGACCTATACCAAAGGTTCAGGTTCTCCGTATGACAGCGTGCCATCGCAACAACAAACCGAAGCGCCTGTAGCACCGGCCCCACCAAAGCACGATCTGAAAAACGCAGCCATGGAAGCCGAGTACGAAACCATTTTGCGTGTACTACGCGAGGTCAACTTTAATAAAACCAAAGCAGCCGCTATACTCAACATCGATCGTAAAACGTTGTACAATAAAATGAAGGCTAACAACCTGGATAAATAACACCTTATGAGCAACAACGAAAGCGACGAAACCAAAAGTAACGGCGTTATTAAACACGATATTAAAAATCAGCTATCCAACATTAGCCTGGCGCTGGAGCAGCTCCGCTTTGAAATTCCGGATCAAACCGAAGATATTCAGTACTACCTTGATACCATTTTTACCAGCGTAAAAAAGATCAACACCATTCTGGATCATTTACAACATTAAATGATTGTTAACAGCAAACATTAGCGCTTAAATACAGTTATTCTGGCATACAAGTCAATATGTCAATCTTTAACTATAAACAGCGCAACAACATCATCCTGATAGGCATAGTAATACTGGGCTGTGTTTTGATATTTGCCTTGCGTGGTTTATCCAGCTCAATATTAGGGGCCATTGTTTTGTACACTATCTTCAGGCCCGTGTACCTAAACCTTACCGAAAAACGGAATTGGAATAAACCCCTGGTAGCTATACTCATCATTATTGTATCGCTCATTTTAATTGTGATCCCGTTCCTGTCGCTCAGCATCATGGTTATCAACAAGATCACGGGTTTAACCAGCGAAAACTTCCCCATCCACAAATGGCTTTCAGAAATTGACGCTTTCGCGGGATCACACCTCAACCAGCCGCACCTGATAGACAACATCAACATCACACAAAAAATAGGCTCATACGCTGCCGAACTCTTCCCATCTATACTGGGTAGCGCTGCCGATATATTTTTAACCCTGCTGGTACTCTATTTCCTGCTCTATTTTATGTTCACTCAAAACAAGGGCTTCGAAGCAGGCTTGATCAAATACGCCCCCTTCCGCGAGCAACACGCCTTAAAATTTGCCGATGAATTGCGTATCTCAACCTATTCCAATGTATTAGGGCAAGGTATCATATCCGTATCGCAAGGTATTTTATTTGCTATAGGCTTACGCATTGCCGGGGTTGATGATCCGATATTTTGGGGAGTAATAGGCACTTTCATATCCTTTTTACCTGTAGTTGGCGTACCTACGCTGGCCATTCCGTTCGGCGTAATTTTATTACTGAACGGGCATAGCTGGCAAGGCATTTTTATATTAATATGGGGTGTGTTGTTTATTGGTTATATAGATCAGTTTTTGCGTTTCATCATCAATAAACGCGTAGCTAACACGCACCCGCTCATTACCGTTATAGGCGTTATTATTGGTATTCCTTTATTTGGTATATTAGGTTTGGTGTTTGGCCCGGTACTGTTATCGTACTTTTTACTGCTGGTTGAGATCTATGAAACCAACCGCCTTGCGGCCGACAGGCTGGAAAGAATACAAACAAACAGCGAATTAGAATAATTTTAAACAATTTACCGCTTCAAGGGTTATATTTACCGGATAGATAGCTCAATTAAAGTACAAACCATAAATCACAAAACAATGAACGATAACACCAAAGTAGTTGTAGCCTTACTTGCCGGATTGGCAGCAGGTGCAGCATTAGGCATTTTATTTGCACCAGACGCTGGAACTGAAACCCGCGATAAATTATCAGAATCATTAAAAAACCTTGGCGACTCGATCAAAGAAACCGCCGCGGCCGAAATTGATAACCTGACCGGCTTAAAGGATAAAATTGTAAATAACTTTAAATCAAAAATTGCCGGTGCCGAAGAAGAGTACCAGGATGATGTTGAACACGCATAAATAAAAAACAAGTCCCGGCTTTACCACCGGGACTTTATAACCTACCATCTTTTTTATGGAAGAACCAAAACAAGAGCAACCCGGTTTAACCGATCAGCTGAAAGAATATCTCGAAACGCGCATTAAACTGGCGCGCTACCAGGCTATTGATAAAGGCACATCCTTTATCGCTAACATGGTTACCGAAATCTTTGTGCTCATCTGCATCGGGATGACATTCTTTTTCGCTACCATTACGCTGGCCCTTTTCATCGGCCATTTGCTCAATTCATACTGGGTAGGCTTTGGATGTGTAGCGTTGCTGTATTTGCTTGTCGCGATGGTTGTGAACACCATAAAAGATAAACACATTGAGCCGCGCATCATTAACTTTTTGATCAAAAAAATATTTAAACCTAAAAAATAATGGATGCCGTTATTTACAATATTACCGATCTTAAAGTAGAGATAGAAAGACTAAAAGCTTCCAAAACGGTGCAGGAAGAAGCCATTAAAAGTCATTTTAACAGCCCTACTGCAATCTTTCATACCATAACATCACTGTTTAAACATACCCCTGCTTCGGGCGAGTCAAGCAGTTTATTTGGCGGACAGGATATGGTTAGCCTTATTTCGCGTTTTGTTTTACCTTTCGTTTTAAACAAAACCATTTTCCGTAGCTCAAATTTTATTATCAAGGCAGTTGTAGGCTTGTTATCACAAAAAGCATCGGGTTTAATTAACGAGAAAAGTGTAGGATCTGTTTGGGATAAGATCAAATCGGTAATACCGAAGATCATCCCCGATAAGCTACTCCACAAAAAGAAAGCGCCAAAACCAGTTGTAGATTACGGAATACCACCCGATAGTGAAAGTTATTAAGCAGTTACGCT
>Ga0116227_10013773_pt1 | contig 12582 bp, 11 predicted proteins | sample S1TSphgellanicum_FD_89693 | JGI IMG/M metagenome (GOLD analysis project Ga0116227, IMG submission 89693) | Host-associated microbial communities from peat moss isolated from Minnesota, USA - S1T2_Fb - Sphagnum magellanicum MG | ecosystem: Host-associated > Plants > Peat moss > Unclassified... | reverse complement strand
TTATATAAATTAAAAGGGGAAAAAAAAAAAAAAGTAAGTTTTTTTAGGGGGCGGTAAGTAAAATTCGGGGTCTCCTCCCAAACCCCCCCCCCCCCCAAAAAGTCCAGACCCGAACAAAAAGCCACTTTACTTGTGGACAAAGATTGGCTTGTTTTTTCCTAAATTGGCAAAGAATTGCTGAAGAGGGGGTTATTTGGTCTCTTTATTGTGGGGGTCAAATTTAGCAAGAATTATTTAACCATAAAAGGCGCTTTTAAAACTAACTGAATTTGGGGGCAGGGGGAAGGCTAGTAGTGGGGGTTCCTTTCTTATCACCAAGAATTTCCAAAAAACATTCCATAAAAATATGTGTTATATATATGTAAATTAATTAATTAATTTTACAAAAATTAAGATTATAAGATTATGCATTTAAAACTTTAATAAAATATTTCAATTAATATTACATAATTTTACTAATTTTTTTAATGCAAGAATTAAGTAGTCGAAATTGGATTAGGACACCCTCAATTGTCATGAATGTTCTCGCCACTTAGGCAACATCACAAAATTCGAAATTATATATATATATGTGAAAATAATATGTATTAAAAAATGATTGGATTTTGCATGAAGAATAACAAATTATGTTTCACAAAATGAGTTTTTGTTATTTATTATAATGATATTTTTTAATGAAATCCGATTATTACAAATGTAATTCTTTAGTTTTTTCTCATTAATATTGGAAGAAAATAATATTTGAGAAACCATTTGGAACAGAATAAATTTAGAAACCCAATTGTTTTTATTATTATAGTTATTATAAAAAATTTAAATTGTGACTTTTGCAAATAATAAATAATACAAAAGCCAATTTGAGTTAAATGAATGGTTTCCTGAAAGTTATAACAAGAATAAAATAATAATTTTTATTTCTTGGTCTTTTTTTTCCTTCTCTTTTTGGTCCTTTTTTCTCTTTTTTTTCTTTCATTTTTTCATTTTTTTTTCTTTTCAAATTTCTGATAAATAAGTTTACTCTTTTACCCATCAAAGATTTTTTTAACAATTAGCCTTAGTGTCCTCCAATAAGATTGTACACATGATGGCAATAGGTGATATCTTTTACATAAATGCCCATTTATTGCCATGCACCTTTTTTTGGGGCGGGGCAGGGGGGTGGGGTTTCTTTGGGAAATAATGTCTCTTTCTTTGATGGATCCTCACTTCACTGAAACTGTCGGATGACTTCATCTTCATCCATGGTTGACTTCATCCAATGGTCATCAGCTTCCAGAGTACACCAAGTTGGCCAGCCACAAGTGTGAACCAGCACCCAGTTAGTGTGGCCTGTGCTATTGGCCCAAGTGTGAACGCGTCACTTAATGAATTGATTTTGAATTCAAATTTTTATTGAATTTTGAATGATAAAAATTACTCAAATTTCAAAACTCCTGCACCTTGGGTCCTTTTTCTTTTTCTTTTTTCTTTTTATTTTATAAGTAAAATTGAAAATCGCCTACATAAAATCCTACTCATTGAGCACTTTCCAATACCAAAAGTACACTCTGATTTCTCTAAAATATTTTTTTTTCAATGACAAAATTATTCAATATTCGAAGGTTAGTAAGGGTAAAGAATTGAACTCAAAACCTCAAGACCAAGAAGAGCCAGGAATAGGAAGTTTTCTGAATAGTCATTTATGGCGGTAAGCTCCCGAGATTTGAGTAACTGATCATATCTTCACTATTTCAATGCAGATGGCAACAAAAACATTTTTGAAACAGAGTCAATCGTGTCTTTGATATATAAGCCACCACCCATTGCAGAAAAGAGTTGTCAAGAATCTTCACGACCTGACCTTCTCAACCAATATGTTGAGAATGAGTCAAAGTGTGACATAAAATTCCTTCATCATCACTGAGACCCAATTGATGCAAAATTATCATAACATTGGGCATGACTGCATGAAATTCATCATGGTGGGAAGAAAGAATTGAGTTGTTTGAATAATTACCTGCTTGGTCAGCAGCAGTGAAAGCACCCACCTCACACTTCTTCCATCTGCCCAAAAAACCAAAGGTGCACTTTGAAGCATAAGTCTCCAGAAATCATGCTGTAAATCACCGGACAGGTTGAGATGACAAGTGTTACTGGTGATTAGGGGATCCGAAGTGCAGCTCAAAGTTTCATATTTGCAGCCTCCTAAAAAATGTGATGTGCCAGAAAATATTAGCATTGTCAAACAGAAAACTAAATGATGACAAAACATCACAGAATAATACTTCATACATCAATTTAACTGCAGCTAATCCTGAAAATCTCAAGTTTGATCCACATGGGATAGCATCCTTCCTCAGGTATTACAATCAAGAGTTTAGGGTTTAGGGTTTTGCCATTCTCAGATTTCAGTCCAAATAGTCAGCTCTGCAGCAAACAGGCACAATGGGGAATAATTTCTGTTATGCATTGCAGACTCATTGTCAAACTTCTTTGATACAGCGACTGATTACAGTCATGGCTTCAGATTCCCAGGGCTTGATAAATTCAAAGAACTTGAGCAAGTCTTTTCTTTCGTCTCAAAATATGTCAGTGAGTTTTGGAGCTTTCACACAATGGAGACAATACGCCACCACATTAATAAATAATAAATAAAGAGATGGAAAGAAAGTGCAACACACTAAGCCACAATTAGAGGAGGAAATACCCACCTTCTCAAAAAGCATATCAGAACTCTTGCACACATTTTTTGCTAAACCCTTGAGCATTTTGAGCATATTCATGTATAAATCTTCAAACTCAAAAGATGGAAAAAGAAAGTGCAACAAACTAAGCCACAATTTTCAGAGGAGGAAATAAACCCACCTTCTCAAAACGCACATCAGAACTCTCAAACACTTAATTGCTAAGCTCTCAAGCTTTTTCAGCATGTTCATGTATAAATCTTCAAGCTCCAGCACTTGACCTCCCTTGCCACCTAACCTGATCAAGTTCTGCAGTCTGTAAATAGAAAAGCCTTGGGAGTACATGTCCAAGAGAGTTTGCTCCACTTCTCGTCAGTGGCCACTCAGGATTTTTTCCTCATCATGTCTGTTGTTGTCGTTGATTATTACAACATCCACAGTGATGTCATCTTTGCTCTAATAATTTCTTCTGAAATCCTCCTTCTCCTCCTCACTACTAAATCTAAGGAAAAAATTATTTTCCAGTCTGAAATCTCTCATTTCCAAAGGCCTTGAGAACCACGGGAAAGGTGCAACTGGTGCAAAAGAATCATAAGAGCCACGAAATGCAGGACCAATATTCACAATGTGAACTGTCCGAGGCTCAAACCAACAACCTCCTCCTCTTCCTGATGCTGCTGCTGTAAGGCGGTATTGAAACGCTCGGTATTCAAGTGTATGGGTTGTTGCATTTGGAGAAAGATTCTGAGAAAAGAAGAAACAGACATGGGGATGAAGCAAGAGTGGGTGACAACAGCCATTCGAAGAAAGGGAGTAACAGCTGCTTCTTGCATTGAAGGTCGTAGAGGGGTCTCTCTACGGCCGACAAACCAACCGATTGAAGCATCGCCACCTCTGCCATCCCTCCTTTTCCTCGCCTACCATCTTGGAAATTTTAGAAGCATCAATACTTCAAGTTCCATCGCAGAAGCTCATCACTCTGCCTGTGCAACAATCTCCTGTCACCAAGGCTGTAATAAGCTCATCCTTCGGGGTCTGAGGAGATTGCCCTCCTCCAATCTCGTCATCAACCAGGTTTTAATTTGATTGCCTCTGCACATACCCGAACAACTAAACGTCACAATCTCCTTCCGAACAGCTGAACGATTGCATAAACATACCCGAACAACTAACCGTCACAATCACCTTCCGTAGAGCTGAACGACTCCATAAGAAGTGCGAGAGTCGCTCCCGATACCGCCACTCGATCTACAGCTTCTTCATCATCTCCAAAACACTTCCCGGATGCCATTCCCTTCCCTCTTTTTGTTCTTCTTCGTCTTCCCGATTAGGGTTAGGGTTAGGGTTAGTATGCAACAGATCAATGACAAACCGATTTCAAAAGAACCGCCTAGATACCCACATACGGTTCTTTTCCGGTTCCCTCCTTTAGGGGTTCCTACCCACAGGTTCTTTTCGTGTCCGCATAACCGGAACCTGGGGTTCTTGGCTCCTGCAATGTAGTCCCCATCGGAACCGGCGGTTCTTTTGAGCTTTCCGGATTTTAGGGTTTAAAGCTGGCAGAAGACAGAGAGGGAGGAGAGAGACGAGAGCGAGAGCGCGCCCCTGCGGCCTGCTCGCATGGAAGTGAGAAAGATGGCAGAAGAGCAGAAGACCCTGCGAGTGGTTAGCTGGAATGTAAATGGTCTCTACTCTACGCTCAAGGACGCGGCTTCTCGTTACCAATCGGCTTCCTATTACTTCTCCGATGTCCTTCGTGCCGATATCGTTTGTTTCCAGGTCTGTGACTTTCTTCCCTCCTCCTACTCCTTTCATTCTTTCTTTCTCTGGTAGGCGTTTGGTTTGGTTAGGATTGGATTGGATTGTTTAGGTTCGGTTTAATTTTTTAAAATTTTTTTTCCTTCCCGCGCTCCGTCCTTCTTGGGGCAATTTTTCGTCATTGCGTCCGTCTTTTTTGATTTTGATGGGAGAATTTCTTCTTCTCATACTCAGTGTATCCAAACCAAGCTGGCCTTGTGGAAACTGGTACTGAGCCATTGTCTGTCTGCGTGCATAAATAACCTGGAAATAATGTGAACGTACATTAGTAGTCCCTAACTCTGATGGCAGACAGACACACTCGGACATGTATCCGCAACACTCATGCAATGCCTTTTTCATTGGCCATGGCTTGCTTGGTTGTGAGTGAGCAGGAAGCCAAAATTCAGGAGGAGAAGCTGGAGAAGTGGATGGCATTTGTTCCCAGCTATGATTCCTACTGGGCATTTAGCCAGGAGAAAAAAGGCTATAGTGGTAAATGGAAAATCTGTGTCTCCCTCAGTTCAATGTTGAAGAAAGTCTTGGTATTCTCAAATGGCTTTGTGAGAAATGCAATATATCATGTGTGGTTGCTTTTTCAGTCATGGTGACTTATGTGAAAAGACAAGTTGTTGACTCCAGATGTGAGAGCAGATTGGTTAGCTACATGAGATGATGATAGTAATGATGAAGCATCAACTGTCAATTTATGTAATGAAGGGTGGATCGCATATACAGATCTTGGCAGCTTTGTGCTCCTTGATTTCTCTGTTCTTAAATGCCTTTATGAGAAACAAAGTCTCATTGTGTGCATGCTTTTTCCAGGGGTGGTGACTTATGTGAAAGACAAGTTGTTGCCTCTGGATGCGAGAGCAGATTGGTTAGTTACACAAGATGATGACAGTGATGACGAAGCGTCAACTGCAGATTTATGCAAAGAAGGGCGGATCATGTATACAGACCATGGCAGCTTTGTTCTCCTCAATGTCTATGTGCCCAATGCAGGTGGTCAAATTGGCCAACCTCGCATGGACTTCAAGCTCAGATACTTGAAGGCTCTTCAAAAAACATGTGAGATGACCATCACAGAGCAGGATCCCAAGAGGAATGAAGAAACTTGAGTTAGGATCTTGGCTGATAGTTACATGTAGGGTAAGGACCTTGAACAGGGCTGTTCTAGGAATGAGGGCCACACACATGCACAGCAGGAGCTGTGCATGGAAACCAAATTCCCAGAACATCCTCATTCAAGGTCCTTACATGGCATAAAGAACTGGTAGAATTTTATTCCACAAACAGATGGCTGTGATCCATTTGAGTGGATATGAGAAACTTTATCCATAAGGTTTTGCATTTTGATGAACCTTGTTTGTTGATGCAGAAATTGTACTGAGGGTAAGGCACCCTCTATATACAATAGAAATTTCTACCAGTTCTTTACAAACCTTGCTGAGTGTGAAAGATTTGGCTACATTTGAATGACAGTATGTGTGTGCTCAGAGACAGTTCCTGCTTTCAGAAGGAAATTTTTTTATGCAAATGTGGTTTAGATTTTTGCAGGTGATGCATTGGTAAGATCAGGGAGACATGTGGTGGTTGTGGGTGACTTCAACGTAGCACATCGAGATATCGACGTGCATTCTCGATGGAAGATTGCAGAGATCTATACTGTAGGTGTGCAGCTAGCTATTTCTGCTGTCTGAGAAGAAGGTTTTCTAAATGCAGATCTTATACATTTCTGTTTCTTTGTCATGTTTGAAGGTCTACAGTACATGTAATGAAAATCTGAGATTGTTGGTGCTCTTGATTATCATGTTTGTTTTGGTTTGGCTGGAAGTGGCACAATGGTTACCTTCAAAATGTTTTTTGGGGAGTTTCCTCTTCAATCTCATGGCTATTGTTACCCAGTGCATTGCATAATAGCACAATTGTATGCTAAGTAAATGTGGATCTTATGGAGGAGTTGCCTTCAACTCATTGTTGTGCATTTTGTTGGATTATGCAGAAGAGAGGGACTGGATTGATGGGTTTCTGAATAAGTATGTGGATTTGTACCGCCATTTTCACCCCAATGAAACCGATGTGTTTTCAGTCTGGAATCAAAAAACAGAAGCCAGGATCCACAATGAGGGTCTCAGGTTAGTTTTTTTTTCCTCTCTGAATTCCAAGCACTTTGTATCTCTCTGTGTACAATCCTTTTTTTCCCTGCATCTTGAGCATCATTTTATCTCTGAGAGATGCCAGAAACTGAATTCTGATGTTTGTTGATAACACCAAGGTTTATGATTTTTGAGTGTGGTGTTTGATCCAGGATAGATTTTGCAGTTTGTGATAAAGGCTTTTTGCCACAAGTGATTGATGTGGATATCATGAAAATGGTGCCCAAGAAATGGAGCGATCATGCTGCTGTGGTGATGGTACTGAAAGAGCAACCCAGCCTAGGATCTCATCCAGCTCCGGCACTCAGCTCTCGCAACTTGAAGCAATTTATTGATGATCCTCGGCAAAAGAAGCTCACATCTCTCTTTAGCAGGGGTTCAGGAAGTCAAGTCTCAGAACCCAAGGAGAGACTCTGTCTTGCACCTCTACCAGTTTCAGAAGGTGAACAACTTCAATTTTCTGAAGAGGGTGGTGAGCATTCACTGGAGATGGTCCTTCAACCGTTGCCATCTCAAAACAATGATGTAACAGATTCTGCTAGTGCAATGGCCGGAGACAATGACTTTGACTCTGTGTTGAGGGAGCAAAACACCATTCAAGATCGTCAATGTGTTGCGATTTCTCAGAAAGATGAGTGTGTGGTGCGGGTCCCAAAAGTATCTGCAATTGGTATGAAGTCCAGAACAGGGAAAGGTGTGCTGGGCAATAAGCGCAAGGGTGAACCAGGCACTAGCACAGCTGGTGGGAAACAAAGAAGCCTAGTTTCATTTTTCAAAGCAGCCACTGGTGATTAAGATGGATGCAAAGTGGAACGTGCACAAAACATAGCTTTTGGATCAATTGGCATATACTGGATGGTCAGATACATGCCCAGACTAGAGCAGATTTTCTGGACCAGACAATGAAAGAAGCTTCTTTATAATAAAAGAAGAATTTGGAGGTAATGCCATTGAAAGACACAAGAGACTCAGCAAAGAACTGGTTCTTGTCATGAAGACAATGAGAAGTTCAAAATTTTTGGAACGAGCAATACCACAAAAGGGAGTAAGCATGCCTACCAGAATGTTCTCTTCTCAGACTGCAGGTCGAATTCAGCAAAGGAAAGTATGCCCCTTGTGACAAAGGGAGGGTCTGGAGGAGATGACTATCAATTCAGCAGTCTACATTGCAGATATACTCATGTGTACCTGCTGATGAACCTAAGAGCCTTTTTCATGTTCTAGACATACATTTACAGCAGATTCTGACTGGTCCCCTTCTTCTTTTACCCTGGAAATTTTAATGTAGCATTGCAGGTTGCTCCTGGAAGTTGCTAGCCATGGTTCCTGAAGAACATGCTTCATTTTGTGCACTAACTTCTGAGATTTCATCTCTATTTTATCATGACACTTACAGATCTCATATTTTCTTGAGAATTTCTGGAGTGCACCTGCATCTGTAACCAACGATCACCCTGTTTCAAACCAAGCCCTTGAGCTTTACCATTAGCAATATTGTCTGAATCTTGATGGTGTACATGCATAACTTGCAAGAATTTCTGCTTGGAACTGTGTCACATGAAGATTTGTGCAACATAGAGTAACCATCTCAATATGATCTTGTGTCTCAAGTCAATTCATGGTCTTTGTCATTCCTTGCAATGAAAGCAGTTGATGAGAATTCAAAGATTGCAATGCACTGTACTTGCCAACAACTGATCTGCATTTAAATAGGTTACATTTCTCTATGAAAACCCCATAAGTAAGTGTCCATAAGTGACATATTGAAGATGTATGTGCACCTTTCTTATTTCTCAGTTTAAACACTCTCCAAGTATTTACTTAAGGGCCACAACCTTCAAGCCTTCAACAATGATTTGCAACTGTAGCCTTCCACAAAGCTGTGCTCTTGATATCAGAATGTCAACTTCCTGAACTACCCAATAAGTTCAAAGTGTCCTTTCCTCTTTGCCTGCCCTCTTGTCTCATGTACAATGGATACAGAAGATCTTGCACTCAGTTTTTCCCCAAGATAATAAAGAATCTCTACCATGAAAACAGTGGAAATTTATAGACATCCTTTCCCAGGAGAGGCTATACACATGACAAGATATACAGGAGTTCATGGATTAGAGTACCTACTGAAGTGGTGGTGATGCTAACCCATAACTCTGTGTGCTACTTCCAACTTGTTTCTGGAAGTTGCGAAGTTCCCGTCGCAGCTGTAACACCTCAGCAGACACATCAGTTGCCTTCAGGTCTTGGCGAAGCTTCCTCACCTCCTGTTCAAGCAACTTCACTCGGGCTTCTTGTTCTTTCAGTGTTAAAACCACTGACCCAATGTCTACTGCTTCTGCCCTTTGTGCAATTGATAATGCCTGCATCCAAAGCAGAAAACTCCTTTTGCTCACACAGTCACATAGAAGAAACCTTAAGCAAGACTGGAGACTCAAGAGGCAATGACCATATTTCATGGGCCTTCTAACAAGATGGATGTATCTGCCCCCAACTTCTGACTGAAACAGGCTCCCCAACAGTTGAGTAGGTGATGCAGACAACTGTGGCACAGGAACATGATGCAAGATATACATATCATGAATCCAATTTTGCCAAGTGTAGGCCCTAGTACACAAACCACTTGAATTGGTTTAGAAGCTAGGGTATCCTGCCTCATTCATTTGAGAAAGAGTATAAGGGAGCCATTATTGTAGGCGACATACTTAATTATGAGGGTTTGAATTAACATAAACTGATAGTGCACCCAACTTTTCACCAATGAGAAAAATATGAGAAACAAGTCTGTCTATTCAAATGTAAGAAACCAGTGAAAAAACCTAAACTAGCACATAAAAAAGTGTAACTCTAAGCTGCTTGGATGAAGGGTGACCAAGGACCTCTTCCCTTGGAACTGCCCCATATAGTTTTGCAAGCTCCACAGGCCACAAACATGATACAAATGCAAGACTGCCAATTGGATACTAAAGTGTGGCTTACCTAGCTCATGATAGGATGGAGCTGTTTCCAGGGTGTTCAGTAACAGGGACAGCCACCACAACAGGCCACAATCCCCTATTTTGTTGGTATAAGAACCAAAGAGTCAAGGTAAAGACTACCAGGTGGGGAGTTTCCCTTCTAAAACAAAGTGTTTCTAGACAAAGGTTCAGAGAAGTGATGTACCTTCTCAAGAAGTGAAATCCGTTGGGTTTGATCTTCAACTGCAATAGCAGTTTTGTGCACAGACTGGAGAACTTGTAGCAGATGCTGGCCCATGAACTCCACACAATGCTGCTCCAAAACACCCTACAACCAGACATCAAGCAACAGGTTCCCTTGTTGACTGTGTCTGCCATCACCATTAATTACATACATTCCATAGTATGCAATGCAGGAATAATGTCACAAAACTGTGCAAAGACAAACTTGGACTAATAGGCATATTGCCACGAAGAAAGACTATGCAGCTAACAAGAATGACAGCCTAGTACAAACAGCTCACAACTGAAAGAGCTCCTAAACAATTTACTAACCCCATGTGTGCACAGATCCCAAGCTTTCAGAAAGTCAGAACTCACCTGCTCCATAGTACACAGGCACCCAACTGGCTGGAATGAACAAACCACCATTTTTCTTGGGCATATGGTGAGAGTGTGCTTCTCCATCTCACCCCTTGCCACCATAGCCTCACAGTTCAGTTTACAAGGAAGCAGCTTGAATAGGCAGGAGGCATCATGGGCATCTGCATGTAGTGCTGAAAAAACATCACTACAGCCATCATTGACACATATTAATGGTCTTAGCATGCAGCTTGCTTTGTGCTCAGCTAGTTCTTCACTGGTATCGAATTGCATCTCACAGTGGTAGGTATTGCTCCAATCTATCCGCTTCAGTAATGCCTTTGCCACAACCTAAAAAAAAAAGCCACCAGAATTGAATGGTAAAAATCACAGATACCCTCCTGAACCACATGCTAGCTACACCTGATATACTGCCTTAGACCCCCCCATCTCAAAGCCTCTTCAGAATTCATCAGAAAGTCTTCCTATGACAGAACGTATTAATTGGCATAGGTAATCAGATACACACCACAGATCTCTCTTGTCATCCTTTATCTAGTCAACATCAATGTGACATGATTCCAGGAATCGAAAAATTGTCACCTCTCGTCGCCCAACCATCCAAACCCCAGTACGGTCCAGCTCCTGAACAAAGTCTTCAATTTTCTCCTCCCTTTTCTCACTATACATGATTTTACTTGACATCCAACTGTATAGTGTCTTCTTTGATCGGACAAAACCCTCAAATATGTCATCCAAAACCTTTGAGGGGGGCAGAACCTGTAACCAATGCAAGCACCTTCAGAAAGCATGGAGTTCAGTAGTGTTCATATGCTTCCATTTTCAAGAAGCAAGCAGATAGAGATAATTGCATCTGATATTGACCAAATCAGGATGACAAACAAGCATAACATATCAAATTATTCAGTGAACTTCAACTCATTAGAACTTCAATAAAATTGCAAACAGTATCTGGAGAAAGTTCCCATCAAGCAGAAACCCATCAACAAATGTAACCAGCACCAACTTAAAATAAAGTTGTTTAAAACCAGCAGAAAACACCCATTCTGGAAGTGTTGCAGCAGGTGGACCAAATGTGTAGCTCTGTGGAAATAAATTACTTCATGCACCATCATACAGAAAAACTTAACCCTAACCTCAAAGAAATTCTCACCTGATTCACTCCCTGAGAGCTCACTACACCACTGCCACTGGCATAAGCCTCACTCTGGGAGTTCAAGTATTCAAGCATCTCCTTCTTGACATCTGGCACAACTGCAGCTGGCTGGCTGAAAAGATCACCTGCAGTCTTCTCCACACAAGCTGTACCAAGTATGACAAGCAGCCTCTGTGTAAGCCACTCCACTTGCTCCACATCATAATACCCACATTCTAGCAGCACAGGTGCCACCACCTGTTTTCCTTCAACTGCACACATCCATGCATAATACCTGTCAACACTCCACACATGCTTCAAGATGAAAAACTCCAGCATTAGGTCTGCAGCAAAATATCGAGTTCAAGAAAGGAGAGAGATCAAGCATACAATAGTTCTGTGAGATTGCAGAGAAAACTCCACAATAACACTTTGAAGGTAAACCATTGTCTGATTCCAAAACCAGACATGACCACCAGAGTGAGTGTGGTCAAAACTTGTGAGTTTCACCCAGAAAGCATCAGACTGCCATCTTTTACCATTAATGACAGTTAACTAGCTGCTATTCTATTATTCCCACTCACTTCAACATCTCGTTAAGTAAGGCATTGATGATAATAATCCACCCAAAACTTCAGACAAACAATTATGCAAAAATCTGCATCCTAAGTTTCTGTCACATTTATGGAAGCAACAGGCAGACTCTGCAACAATATCAGCATGTGCTCCTGAACCCTACCTAATGAAAATTGTAAATAAATTCTCATTCAAGCTGCAACAAGCTTGTGGAGTTAAGCTTCAGTTCATGTTAGCTTGCCCCCTATACAAGCAAGCATCTAAACCCCAAGACATAGAGAGGCCTGCATAGTGGGTAGTGGATCGGGATTGCTGTTGGGTGTAGATGATAATAATCTGCCCAAAACTTCAGGCAAACAATTATGAAAAAATCTGCATGCTGAGTTTCTGTCACATTTGTGGAAGTAACAGACAGGCTCAGTAACAAGATCAAGGGAAACCGAGCACCTCCGTCACCTCCATCCGGAACAACAGAGCCAACGGGGGCTGAGGAGCCGGCGGCCCCTCGCGACGATTCAAAAGACAGCATCAAAAGATTCAAGCCAAGCCTCTTCCGTGGCTCCTTCTTCTTCTTCTTCTTCCTAGTGCTTGAACGAATTCCCCACTTTCCGAGCCAAAAACTCCCAAACTTTTTGAACCAAAAAGAAGTACCACACCAAAAAAAAAAAAAAAAGGAAAAAAGTTCCTTGTAAAAAATC
>Ga0116227_10013772_pt1 | contig 12584 bp, 7 predicted proteins | sample S1TSphgellanicum_FD_89693 | JGI IMG/M metagenome (GOLD analysis project Ga0116227, IMG submission 89693) | Host-associated microbial communities from peat moss isolated from Minnesota, USA - S1T2_Fb - Sphagnum magellanicum MG | ecosystem: Host-associated > Plants > Peat moss > Unclassified... | reverse complement strand
TGATCTTGCTAAACTGCAACTGACCACTCCAGTCTGTACCAGCAAGGGAGAGAAAGTGGCACTCAGCAGAAGAGTTGAAAAGCATTGGCGACTGATAGGATGGGGCCAAATCCAAGCTGGTGCAGTAATTGAAATCCCACAAGCGGTATAAAAAATTAGTTGTCCGTGAATTACACCAAACAAAGCAGACAAAACAAAGTCTTTCTCACAGAGAAAATAGTAAGGACAGAAGCAGAACTCAGTTAAAGAGACAGAGCACCAATGTGGATGGGACGAGAGTTGCTGGGAACTATTTTTGTAAGGTGGAGAAGAAGATTGGGAGTGAGGGTAACTGGATATCTTCATAGTTGAGGAAAATAAGAGTTGGGTATTGCCGACCATTCTTAGGCTTGGATGGTTCCTTCTGTTTTTCATCTCTGTTAATGTATCTTACATTCCTATGGTGTCTGGGAATTTTGTGACTCTTTACCTCCGGGTTATTTCTACTTATGATGAGAATGAAGTGTCTTTGCAAATGATATATAGTCAAGGACTTGCCATCTGAAATACATCTCTCACATCCTGTGTGCTCTTTAGTTGTCTGTGAGAATTGTGTTCAGTTCATGTGGGCAACCTCTATAATATCTCTCAATTTGGATGGGTAGGAATGGATAGACAATCCGATGAATTTTGAAATTTGCTGCTTGTTCATTGAGGAATGGTACCTAAACCCTAAACCCTTGTGTCAATAGTCAATACCTTAATAACTTAAAAAGTAGATTAGTTTAGTTTGATGTCTTACAATGGTGCAGCAATTGTGATATGATGTAGATTCAAAACATGTTAGTTGTTGGCATCTAGACCTAGGCTATTTGCTAGCACAGTTTGGCCTATTGAAATTACTCTTGTTATGTGAGCATGACTTTCGTAGAGGAGGTTCTTAAAAGGTCCAATTTATGCTCTTCCATTTCTCAATTCATTTCTATAGAATTGGGTAGGTGAGGGCCAGGGGGAGGGTGTTGAATATGAAGGACCTAACAATCAACATGTTAACTTGGGTGACCAGCCCAAAGGAAGTGAAGCATACAGAGGGGGTTCAAGAGTTAGGTCGTGTACATCCATCCATTTGTTGTGTTGACATGTGATTGTCTTTGTGTTATGTGAATTATGCCATTAAGTTATGGTGGTTATGTGTAGGGTAAGGACTAATCTCTATTCTGGGAATAAGGGCCATGTGTGAGGTGGGCCATGATTTTGTTTGTGGAGGAGATGAGGCTCTTTATATGAAAGGTTTGCTTACACATAAGATGCCATCCTCTGTTGGGGCAAAATTTTTAATGAGGGTAAGGTGGCCCTCCACATATACTAAAAAGTTTCTAACAGTTCTTTACCTTTCTTGTAAAGGTGTTAGAGTCCAGACCAGTGTTGGTTGAGTACTGGATTTTTTTTTGGAGAATCATTGGATTTGGTTATCACCAAAATTTTTTTTAATAAAGATTCGGTTCTCTGTTTATATATATATATATATTATGTTGAGTCAAGTTACCATTTTTTTTTTGGGACCAGTTCTCACAAATTGGTTATGATTTTTTATTTTTTTTGGGGTCAAAATATTAATTTTAACTTAATAATTTTTTTTAATAACATTGATAAGATGCCAACAATTGTTGTTTTATATGTTTAACATTCAAAAATTTCATCTTTTTCAAAATCTTTTCAAATTGCTCTAACTCCTCTTCTAAATTCTCATTTGTCTCAATAAATTGTACTAATTAGATGGAGACTTACATTCTATTCTAGGATTGTTTGGTCAATTTTTATTCACAAAAATTAGCTTTCTAAATTTCCAATTTGCAACCTACATCTCCTGAAATTAGTGGATTTAAAAAATCAACATATGTATTATCATTTACACAATAATAGGCCCAACAGAATGAAGTTTTTCCATGCCATTTCCGAAATTTCTTTTGCACATGCAATTTTTTAATGTTATTTTGTATTATCTTTTGTTCATTTTGACCTTGTATATTTCTACTTGTTTTAGTCTACATATTTGGGTTCCCTTCAAATCTTTCCTCCATTATATCATTCATATAAATTTCACATCTTTCATTTGCACTAATTATATTTTCATTATCAAAAGATTGATCCATTGATAGTTTTTATAAAATTATTATCAAGTAAGGTGGAGAAAAAAACACAACCTCTATTTTACCAAACAATATTAAAGAAAGCAAACAATAATATCAAAACTTAGAATACCAGCTGACAAAACATTTACAAACAATTATAAAAAAAGGAGGCATTTACAAATAAAAGGATCAAGTTAAAAGGATTGGGCTCGAAGGTTTAAACAATTAATTAAAAAATTCGCTCATTTTTTTCTCTCATTATTGTACAAAAGGAAAGGCTTGAAGTTTGGTTGTGGTATTTTTTTAATAAAAAATTTCATTAAATGTCAAATGTTGTACAATTTTCAAAGTTATAAACATAAAAAAACAAAAAAAGGAATAAGAAAAAGAACTTACTAAACTATTAAAACTCAACATTCAAATACTACATGCTCCCCACCTACACACCCAAAAAAGGGGAAGGGGAAGTACCATTTACAGTTCAAGCAATAAAGTGAATGAAAAAACAATAAAAAGGGTAAACAGGGGTGGGCAATTGGTACCTAAATGGAAGGCAATGATGAAACAACAATTGGCGAAAACAACAAGCCATGAAAGGGGCAACAACAAGTAGCAAAAATAATAGAAACAACAAGCCATGAAAGCATGTAACACAAGCAACGACAATAGCAAGTGATGAAGCAGCAAGCAATGGAAATGGAGGAACAATGAACATTAGCAAGCGGCGAAAGCAAGTGAGTAGTAACAACAAACAATGAAAGCAAAAGAGTAGTAGTAAGTGGTGAAAATGAGTGAATGAACTACAAAACAACAAGAGGGAGGCAAATAGGCAAGAATGACGGGAAAAAAAAGGAAAAAGTGGGAGCACCCACCCTTTTATGTTTGGAGGGTAGAGCGTCGTTGCAAATGCATTGCTACCCAAAACACTAAACCTAACTCAAGGGAAAAAAATTATCCCTTTAGTTTAAGAACCAAACTTAAAGAAAAAAATTACCCCCCAAATTTTAGCATTTGGAAGGAAATCAAACTTCACCATTTACGATTCTCACTTATTTGAGAACTAGTGATCAAGGCATCAAGTTGGGTATCAAATGGGTTGATTCCCTGAAAGGTTTAGATTGGGGTACTCAAGTGATACCCAAAAGGTTTTGGTATACTTGGCCAACATTGGTTTAAATTAACATTACAAACACACTTCAATTGTAAATATATCATGCAAACAAAACTCTTAATGGAAAGCTCAAATTGCATGTGATTAACAAAGAATGTACCAATGAAATTTAGTCATAGCAAAAGTGTGTTGGGTTCTGATCACTCCTACATTAATCTTTCGTTTCTAGCGGGATGATCATCTTGTTCTTCTTGAAGCAATGGCACATGTAGAAACTAGTATTTATCCCTTCTAAGTAGCATTAAAAGATACTTGTGCAATGTTACTTGAAATCATCTGATCACATGTCTTACCTTTTGAGAGTTTAGGGGTGCAATTTTATCTTCAAATGCAATCTTCCTTAATGGACTAACTACATGAGCATGAATTTATTTTGTTTTTAGCAAATGTTCCTTCAAATGTTGCGTGAGCACATTTCTACTCATGTGTAGGTCTAGCAATAGGGGCTTGGTTATTGGCTCGTTTAAGCACCTTTTCATTTCATTTGTCCGCCCATTTTTTGACAACATTTCATATTCGTTTTGGTATATCACATCCTACATTCCATATCTTTCACGATGTTAGTGTGGCCATACTATTTATGATTTGGATATTCATTTGTTACATTGCCCATGCAAAAATGATTGCACTACAACCCATGATATGCTTCGAGATATTGTTGTAGCTATCGTGTCAGAAAGTGGAGCTCACATACAAAAAGAGGTTTCCCACCTTTTCTCTTGCCATACACAGAAACAAATAGATATATTGTCATCATTAGAAACTATTTTTGAACCTTGGCAAATGTTGTCATTGTCGATCCAATTCATACAGATTTGGTGTAGCATGCTTTGACAACAACACATGTAACAACAATTGCTATTCAAAACAAGGCAAGCGCAAGGAGATGATTTCATTCCCCTTGCCATAAAGACCTATGGTTGTCTCCATCCTCATTATTCCTTTTTTACTTACTGTGTACATGCCAATATAGCTTGCTACCAACAAACCTCCTTGGTACTTGCAATGCTTATATCTTATTATAAGCAACGAGTGTCAATAGCCCTTTAGCATTTGCAAGCCATTGCAATTCTTCAATGGACTGCCACACTTAGTCATAATTCTTCATCTCTTTCACACATACCAACTAGTGCACCTCCATCACTAGCTGATTTGTGGCAGAGGATGCCCTTTTAACATTACATCTTCCACTTCATTACTACTGTTGTGATTGTCTTGGTTTTCCTTTCATGTGTTTACATTTGCTTAAACATGCGTTGTACATTTTGTGGATGGATTTTATATATATATACAGGGTTATCATTTGGAATGAGTCCAAAGGAAGTCCTAGACAATATAGGTAATAGTTTTGGTAAGGAATAACTTGGAGAGCAAATCGTGGTAGAAGGCTGTCAGCACAGCCCAGTTAACCACTGGGACAGCCTAAGAATTCATTGGTTGCTTGGTACCAGTCTGCAGTTCAACTTGACTGAAGCCATGTGGTTTGTGGTGTGGAAGAGGGTCTGTTTGTATGCATGAGGGAGATGATTGACTCCTTCCCTTGGTGGAGAGAGTAAGGTCAGTATAATAAGAGCATTGATCTGATTACAAGTATTCTTGCAAGATTCTGTACAGTTAGTGCTTCTGCCAGGACCCTATCCTCAACTGTGAGAAAGATCCCAATTGTCAAAACATAGATACAGTGAGTCCCACTTGATGGCCCATTGTCTTTGTTCTTAAAAATGGTTCAAGGTCATAACAGTGAAGCTGCTTGCTAGCTTCTCAATACACAACTGTAGACAAGTAGTTGTTGGGGCTGGTGTGCTTTTGCTGTGCTATGGCATAGCAGCAAGCACTTGTGAAGACCAATTTGAAAGCAACCATGAAATGTACCCAAACACACTCCACAAAGACTGACTGTCATGCATAGTCTGTCCAATTGGTTTCTCAAGTGTACGGTAGCTTCTGCAACTGTTATATTCTAAATTTGTGTTGTGGTACTTATATCTTGTACATATATCTGCAATTGCCAGATATTTGTTGCACAAATTGAATGCTTACTAGTGTCATCTGCTCTCCACTTTATCTGAGATGATGTGTTCAAAAATCACATTACCTCACAGTGCAGATGCTCTAGCAGAACTGACATCTGTTTGTAGACTCGAGCTCCAGGCTTATGAACTCCTCTTGAACCAATTGAACATTGTTCTAGCACGATATGAACTACCTGATCTCCTGTCTCAAATAGAACTCATCAGTTGTATACATACAGAATTCTTAGTACCAGAAGGCTATCTCACAGACATGTTGAAGATGTTAGGGCCCTTGATATCAATGCACTATCCCAGCAATGTACTGTAGCCACTCACAATCATACGTCTGAGTCACAGCCTGACCTTGAAATGGAGACTAATCTTGTAGTTCACCTAGTCCTCACTTCAAATTTTAGGAGAGTAGGAAGGTCAAAGTAAGATGAAAACTCTGTGAAAAAGAAATTTACCACCTCAAGGAACTCATGTGTTTACCTTGAGATCCATTTGAACACTGGGGTTCTGCAGTGATATGTGCTGCACCAAATTGATATTTGGTATGAAACATTTCACAAACCCAGGTAACAAACTTGAGAGTTGAACTTTGGGTCAGTCTCACAGGCGATCAGAACTTCCTCCACTTGGGACATGTCATGACAGCTTCACTTGGTCCTTGTATGTTGCAACTTTTTTAAGAACTCCTTCAATAGTTGTGTCAAATGCATCTCCCTGCACACTTTGAAATCCTGCTTCACTTGAATGCCTTGTATAGAGCAATTTGGGGATGAAAGAAACTATGGTCTCACGCATCTGTTGAATTTTTTCCTCTGAGAATTTGAGTAGCTCAGCTTCTATGGAGGCTCCTGATATGATTTGCTCCTCCGAAATGTACACAGAGTAGCTGTAAATAATTTGGAGATAGATGAAGATTAGACATTTGATGTGTTATTATTCTATCTGATATTTGCAACTATATCTTACTAAAGAAAGCAAATGCTCTATAACTGTGATACGGACATCATAACAGACTAAGTGTGCTATAGTTTCCATGTAAGGAAAACCAGACAGCTTATAAGTAATTTGCACACTATACATGCATGAAGAAGAAAAGAGGGTAACATTTACCTGTTTCTATCAGCTGGGAAGTGCAAAGTATACTGCGTGTAAGCAGAGTGCTCATGAAAGAACACTGGAATGCACCCAGCAATCATGCCATCAAAGGTTGAGCGGCGTGTGGGAGTATCACCCCTGGGTTGAAGACAGAACTTTGATTGCAGGAAGACATTCATGATTGGTTTTGGATTATGGCTGCACTGTAGCTGGTGACAATTGATCAAGCTACAGGCCACTGATCCAGAGCACTGCTGCACCAACCTGCTACGAATACTGTCTTTCAGGTGAGCCCGTGTTGCACCTGCAAAGACAACCTGAGTTGACAAAAATTGCATACAGAAGTGCTGACAGCAAAGATGGTCTGCCTCAATGCTACAAATCTCAACAAGAACTTTGATGATGTATGGCTGAATCTCATAACTCCTACAGATCATCAACTTCATCACTTCACTACAACCATCATGTATCATTTTCATTTCTCTGCTACAAAAGCTGTTTACAGAATGGAGGAGAGTGCGCACAAAGTGGCACATTGGAGAGCTAGAGCAAAGAATGCATCTGTTAAAGCTATTCACCTGCAAATGCAAACAATGACCTTCTTTCAATGCTGCAGACCTTGGCCAACCAGTGGGACAGCTCAGGGGCAGAAGGATGGAAGGAAGTCGGGTATGGCACAGCTTGCTCATTCTCCAACCATGGTTTTCTTTCAAGAAAAAGACCAGTCACATTCTTCATGGGTGGCAAAGAACGAATTCCTGTGCCCCAAGATTCAGCTCCATCTGTCACCACATCAAAATCCCATGACGTCCTCCCAAGAACCATGAAATGATCATTGCCTCCATTGAGTGTCCACTTCTCTCCTGCATTCTCTTTGAACCATGTCACCAGCTTCATACCATGTGTGTCAGTCTGTTCCTGTTTCACCCAATTCAAGGTCAACCCTAGTGATGTCAAAAGAAAGCAGAAAGAGTACTATGATGAGCAGAAACAACAGTCCAGTGTGGGCATGGCACAGGAGGGCATTCAGGGCATTCATACACAAATTGGGTTAGCACCAAACTGCTTCTTGGTTCAAATGCGATCCTGGAAGCTATGATGTTTTTCAAGCGGCATTGGAACTGAGAAGGTGGCATTGCAATCATGTCTGTTGTCTGTTCAACTGATCTTGATTTTGTGCGGGAATAGCGATCTGTTATTGCACAGTATAGTACAAAACTTAAGACGAAATGAGAAAGAGAGGATGGGAGAGAAAGATAAGCAGTTTCTTGGACTGATTTACAGACGCTCGAGTGCAAGATGACAGGTTCTTGATGTCGATCCAAGCGTGCAGGTGGATAAGCAGACAACACACGGACATAGGGAGAAAGAGCATTGATGAAGGGGAGTGGGATGGGGGAAGGGATTACCGTTGTATTGTACAAGTAGCGAAGGGCATCCAATCCTGTGTAGTAAGGAATAAAGAAAACATCCGCTATGGCAGAATTGGACGTTCGACAGGGGTAGCTTTGCAAGCGAGAATGGAAGATCAACTCCAACATGTAAGGATCTGTCTTGTACCAGCCTTTTGTGAAAGCATCGTCTGACACTGCAGTAGTAGTAGTAGTAGTAGTAAGACCTGGTGGTGCGAACTTCCAAGGCAACTTCTCTTCGCAGTCCAACGTTGCACCAAGGCCGTCATTGCTTGTATGCGGACAGAAGTTGAGCCAGCTCGTGATGCCGTATCGGCATCTTGCCACCAGATCCGAGTTGAATTCAGGCGGCAAGTCGTAAATGTAGATCCGTTTCCCTCTGCACACGTGATCACTGTCGTCTGCTTTTGAGCCGTTGAACTGGAGAAGAAGTTCTTGAGAAAAAGCAGAACTCGGCTCCTGGGAAGAAACCAAAGAGTGACTGATCGGCTCCTGCTGCAACTGCACCGCATTTGATTGCTCAGATGCACTTCCTGGGATGAGTATTTTCCTGTTGAACTCTTGCCGTCTATAGACGATCCGATTAGAGAAACTCAGTCGCTCCAGGTACAACGGTTGAATAGAATGAGAGGAATGATGAGCGTGCGACCAGATTTGGGACTCTAATCTTGCAAAGCATGAAAGAAGAAGCACCATCCCTATTACACTATAATACGCACATGCGTGTACAGACCACATCGAACGTGCCAGCAATTTCAATGCGACCTTGGAGCCGCTGTTGCTGCAGGCGGATAATTCTCTAGACGTCTCCGTATGATGATCGCTCACTAATATTTTCTTTCTTCTCAATCTACTACTCTTACCTGCTTGTTTCTCAAAGCAAGTTTCGCAACTGTCTTGAAGACTTCCAGCAGCTCGAAACAAGACCTCGATTAGGGACAAGAGCCTCATGATCATCTCCGTTTCATTTGTCTCTCCGCACTCGTAGTACTCATCGCTCGCTACCTATTTTCTTGCAGAAAGAAGGCTTCCTCTTAATACATGCTCCACGAACAACAACAAAAAAAACGTTGAACTCTCATTCTCAGCAAACCTTTGAATGTCTGCCTGCCTGCTTGTGTCTGTCTTTGTCGTTGTCGTTGGCTCTGTCTCTGTACAATCATAACCTTCACTCAAATATCTTCATCACTAAAGCAGAAATTGCGCGACTGACTGATTATACACAAAATTGAAATTGCCTTTTCCTCAGCTTAACATCTGAACCATCACCTTGCTGCATGCGTATCGCTTGGGAAGTGGCCGACAGTTGCAGCCGCGGAGCACACACTACACTAGTGTCTGTTGTAGTTTATGAGAGACGAGAGAGGAGCGCTCACTGGCTTTATATATATATATATATATATATATATAGAGAGAGAGAGAGAGAGAGAGATAATTCAGGGAGCACTGCTCCGCTAATCGAAGTTCTTTGAGCGGTTTTTGGCGACATTTTTGTTTGCTGCAATGCGCAAATATCGATCTCGGTTCACGCCGCGCAACAACCGCAAACTCTTCGACGCTGAGACATCCTTCAACACCGGAATCCCGAGAGAGAGAGAGAGAGAGAGAGAGAGAGCCTGTCTGTGTAGCCGTTAAGCAGGCGACAATTCGCCAAAACTTTTGATCTCTCGCACGGTTCATCGCCACGTCCTGTCATAGTTTTTATTTATTTATCAATTAATTATTCGAATAGTATTTTAATATTCTGTTTCTTTTGTTTTGGAACTTCAACTTGGCTTTGCTCAGATTTTAAAAAAAATTGCCGATATACTAGGAAGAAAAAGAAAAGGTGAATTGAAAAAATGTATATCAAGAATTAAGAATTAAAAATGAAGTGATTTCTGGGAATTTCAATACAAAGTTGCCAGGATACTCCAACACCTCCCTCAATCTCAATCAGTTTTGAATTTAATCAGTCATACGTATACTCTAAAAATTGTATTCTATAGGCAACCAATTCAAACATGTATGCTTCTTCATCGGTATGGGCAATTTCCAGGTTGTTTTGAATTTGCTCCTCTTTAATTTCTTGCATAATTTGGCACCATTCCTTCCACTTTGGATTCCTATCCATTAATTTTTGGTTTTGTATTTTCAACAAGGCATTATCCAACATTAATTCCTCAAATTCTCTCAACTAGTTGTCCACATGCAAGGTCTGAAAAGTCTTATTGGGAGATATTTTCATTGCTCCACCTCGTCTTTCAGTTCTTGAATTTGAATTTGTAATTCAATTCATGAATGCAATTCTTCAACTCCACGAGATAGTCATCAATTGTTCATGTTGTTGGTTGCAAGCTTGTTCCAAAGTAACAAGGGTATTTTCTTGCTACACATTAATAGCCTCCATCTTCCCATAATCCTTCATCAACTAATTGTATTCATTTTGCAAGGTTTTGAGGTCATTACATCCTTTGAAATGAACTTAATTAAGTTCATTGTACTCTTATCGCAAGGTCTCAGCCTTTTTGATTATTTTGTCAACATCAACAAATTTGGTAACCAAATATTTGTTGTCGATTTGAAGCTTGGTGACTTATGCTTTTGTAGCAATTAATTCCATGTCCTAGTTTTGAAAAGTTTGTTAAACATTAGCCAGTTTTAAACAACAAGTATGCAACTAGTTGTTTGTTTTTTCAAGTACACCCTTTAATAAAATTATAAATGATTTTCATATCAATTAGATTGTTTATAATCTATGGCCATGTTTGTGTTTAAGTAAAGATGTTTGTTCAAAGAAAAGGCTAATATGTTTAAGACTTTCATGTTGAGCATAGGTTGCAGAGGTTTCAAGAAAAACATAAACTAGTGCAGTCCTAACTTGTTAAATAAGTTCAACCTTAGTTGGCAACATGTTATTAATTGGTTGTGGTGTAATAGAAAGCATGTTGACAAGTGAAGGTGGTTTATCTATTACCTGTTCAGAATCAAATTCATCTTTTTCTTCCATGACTTCATCACTTTCTATCTACATGGAACCGTCATCATGTTGTGTGATTTGTTCCATCTTTTTTTTAAAATTCAACAATCAACACTTGTTGACAAGTATGAACTTTCTTTTTTGGTGGTGAAATCGTTGGTTTTGGATTCAACCAATCCCATGGTGTTGGTGGTTTTGTGCACATTTTCAACCAATGGGATTTATGCTTGGGTCATGAAGAAACATTGGTAAAATGCACCTATTGACGTTCATTGATGAACGGTTCCCATGTGATTCCTTTAAGGGGTTGTGGTTGTTCATTAACAATTTGTTTATTTTTATCCTTCTTATAAACAAGTTATGTTCGTAGACAATCAATAGGTGATTATTCATCAGAAATTGGAAACCAATGTCGCAATTAAACCTCAATGACCAATCTTGAATAACATGTGGTTGCTTTCCTATTAGGTGTTACTTGTCCAATTGTTATTCTTTTCTGATGCTTTATACTCTGGGTCAATTCAATGGACAACTATGTCAACACAATATAATACCAATGAATGTTCTTACCCTAGTTCACCAAATTGAAAATTATGGCTATTCGATTATTGAAATCAGCCAACCTCTCCCACTAATAAATAATCTACATGATAGTTGCAAATTTGACATGAAGGTCCTCCTTCATGCATATTACATTCCATTGTTCCTTTTCCACAAAAGCATCTTGTCTTGTAATGTTCTTGAAAACAATTTATGTTTCCTTGACTAGTGCATTGGTTGCATCAACAGCCCCTTCAACGTTTGACAAAAAAATGTTTCAATATTAATGCTTGATCAATTATGATTTCTTCACCACATACCTTGGCTTAGGTTCTTCCATCCTCTGTGCACTCCTAGGTATGTAAAAACTCCTCCAATAAATCCCCTCATGGCATAATCCAATGTATAGCAAATTGACCTACCAAATTGGCTTTAACTACCCATTTTCACTCTTTGACCCCATTCAGATCCACTACAATATCTTTTATATTTCATTTCCCTCAACTAATGTTTGTTTCCAAGAAACTCTAACAAAAGAACCAGTTTCCTGCATCACTTCCTTCCCCTTATGCTACATCATGTGCTTTAAACATGTTCTTGTATGAATTGGAATGGGTACAAATGATGGAACTTGTTTAAATACCTCAAATAAACCTACTTGAATAAGTTGTGATGAAAATTTCATCGGTTGTTTAGTTTCAATTAGTTGACTAATTATTGGTATGTCTCTTTTTCTTTAAAATTGATGATGACAATGTAGGTTGTTGCAATAGGTGAAATAGCCTGTCAAAGATTGCGCAACATTTCTTTAAGTCCTTCTCCAATAGTTGTTCGGCATAATGCTTTAAAAATTTCATCTTCAATTGTTTGCCCTTCCCTATAACTTTCACTAAGTTCTCCTAAAAGGTGGTCATGAAACAAATGGTTTTATGTATATAACCCCAATGGCTTTAAAACACTCTTCTATCTATTATTGAAGTTTTATGTCTCTTTGTTCTTTCTCCTCTCGTTGTCTTTATAATTTTTTCTTATGTTCATGAGTTCGTTCTCTCATCTAGTCTTACACATTCATCTCTTCATTTTAAAACACACAAAAAAAAAAAAAAAAAAAAAAATTAAAAGAAAAAAAAAAAAAAAAATAAAAAAAAATAAAAATATAAAAAAAAAAATAAAAAAAAAATAAAAATAATAGAAAAAAAAAAAAAAAAAAAAAAAATGGAGTGGGGTTTGGTGGGTGGGGGGGGGGGGGGGGGGGGGGGGGGAGAGAGATTC
>Ga0116227_10013768_pt1 | contig 12586 bp, 5 predicted proteins | sample S1TSphgellanicum_FD_89693 | JGI IMG/M metagenome (GOLD analysis project Ga0116227, IMG submission 89693) | Host-associated microbial communities from peat moss isolated from Minnesota, USA - S1T2_Fb - Sphagnum magellanicum MG | ecosystem: Host-associated > Plants > Peat moss > Unclassified... | reverse complement strand
TCCTTTTATAAAAAAATAAAATCTTTTTAAAAAAAAAAAATAAAAATTAATTTAAAAATAAGTGAAAAAAAAAAAAAAAAGTTTACTTGTGCAATTTCTAACTCCTTTGAGTTTTGCTGAAATTTTCATTTAACAAAAAAATCCACCAAATTTCCATTATTTCCCAAATTTTGAATCACAAGATATAATTTTGAGCCCCTGTGTATCCATTGAATATCAATATAGGATACCCATTAATTACAATATGTGATATTGTGCAAATTCATCAATGTATATCAATAACGTACACCTTGACTAAAGGTTAGTAGCATAGCCCGCGCCATTGGCCCAAGTGTGAACACATTCTTTATTTTTCACATTTTCAGAATTGAAATTTTTTAAATTTGGCAATGTGAACACATTGAAGGCTCAACAGATTTTCCTTCCAAATCCAATTTTTGCAATTTTTTTGAATTTCCAGCAACAAAATCCACTCAAAAATCAATATCTTCCACACCTTTGCTCTGAAAATTATGAAATAAACTCTATTAAATCTGAGGTGTGGAGGGCTTTCCAACAACATCAAGAACACCTCCAAATTCCAATATAGTTTTCAATTTTAATTTTATTTAATTCTCATTGAAAAATTGGGTCAAGAATCAATAGCTTTCATACCATAGCTTCAAATAGTCTCAAAACAAGTTGGTGCACAACCTACTCATCAAGAGCTTTCCAACAAGATACCAAGAGCCCAACATGAAGCACCATGGTTTTGGAGATCTTAGCATAACAAAACAAAACAAACTACCTTTGCTACACTAATATTGACTTTATGTGATTTGGAGTGTGCAAGAATGAGTCTAGCCTATGGGAAATTAGAAGTCAAAAGGGACAATGATTTCAAATATGGTATATAATGATATCATTTAACAAGGTTGCTCTAAATACCAAGGGAAAAACCAGGTTAAGGTTTTACCCATTGTTTATTTTTCTTGAAACCCGAGGGTAGGTCAAGGTTTAGCCAGATATGGCTACAAGCTAAATATATTATTATATATATTTTTGATAAACATCTTTCTATATTTTTGGCTACCCCTATTTGCACTATGCATAGACATCTGGCAAATTTTCTTAAATTTTAGTCTAATTTTGGCTCTTGAAATTATCCAAGAAAAGCACTTGATTTTTTAGCAGTTTAATTTTTTCTTTTTTGGCTGTATATATAGCCAGCATAAAATAAATAAAAAACAAAGGCTGGGTCTTAGGTCAAAAACATTGTTGAGGAGACTTTTCTGATCAGCATTTTTAGGGTTTAGTGAGGGCCACTTTTAGGGTTTAGTGAGGGCCACTTTTAGGGTTTAGTGAAGGCCACTTTTGGGGTTTAGTGAGGGCCACTTTTGGGGGTTTAGTGAGTACTAGACTCCAGTATTGGGGTTTAGGGAGTAGGTACCACTTTTGGAAGTTGATGAAGCAAAGTTGGGGGAGGCGGGAAAAGGGTCTTTGGAACTTTAGGGAAGGGCTTTGGGAACTTTACAGTTCAAAAGGCCCTTTTGACAACTTTATTCCGCCACTTTTGGGGCTTCTTGAAACCACTAGGGTTACTTGATGAGGCCTTGTCTAGGGCAGGATAAGGCCATTTTTATGGCCTGTTCCAGGAGCTTTAAGTTTGCCATTTTGAGGCTGCAAATTGTTAGGTCCATTTAAAAGCAATCACTTTTTTTAAAAATTTTTTGATATCGAAATTTTGGCGAAACTAAAAAAGGGAGCAAAATTAGTCAAACTTACACTTTAACAAAAATAAAATCAATTTCTTTGTCAAAAATGACGAAATTTCGCCAAAAAAAAACATTGTACCCAACAATAATGAGAATCTTTGACTTGGCTAATTCCAGGCCTCAGTGCCACCCGTTTCAAAAAGGTGGAGCGGTTTTGTCGCAACTTGTTCCACGCCCAAGTGCCACCTGTTTCAAAAAGGTGGAGCTCTTCTATCGCGCCTTCTTCCAGGCCCCAGTGTCACCTGTTTCAAAAAGGTGGAGCGCTTATGTCGCACCTTCTTCCAGGTCCCACTGTCACCCGTTTCAAAAAGGTGGAGCGCTCATCTCGCACCTTCTTTGCAACAGACATTAGTGCTCCATTGCAAGCTCCCTTCCTCTGCCTTCCGCCTTCTCGCCGGTTTCACGTGCTGGGACGGCGGCCAAGGACGAGCCCGAGGATTTGTAAGCAAGAGGAGGAGGACTTGGAGGAGCAAGGGTTGTGCTTGTGGATGCTGTAGCTAGGAGAAGGAGAGGAATTGAGCTACAGGAAGGAAAAACAGTAGGCCAAGCAAGAGGAGGTCGAGAACGAGGTATAATAATGAAGAAAGGTTCTGACATGGACGCCAAGGAGACAACAGAGCGGGAAGTTGGGCGGCGTCTGCCGTATTCAGATCCGCTTGCTCCTATCACGAGCTTCAGATGCGACTATGCCTTACGCAAGCAGGTATGCCTTCTTGAGGAGGGGAAAAGGGGTTGTGGATGTTTTAGGGTTGTCTTATTTTTTCACTCCATTCGTTTTTCGAGCTTAAGGAGTAATTTGAGCTAGCTGTGCAGTTGCATGGACATGGCTGCACTGCTTTGTTCTCTTTTGGTTCTGAGAATGGTGCAACTTAGGGTTTCTTGAGAAGAGGGCGTTTGATATTGTACCAAGTGGTGTAGTATGCCAGATGATAGTTTAGAGAGATAAATCACATATGAGAATTTTCCTGAAACATGATGTAATGCTGGTATATCAAGACCAGGAACAAAAAGATGTGAGTAGCTATGAAAACGAGATGTCAAGCATGTGCATTTGTTGATTTTGCTCTAGTGAATGTGGAACATGGTAAGTACTACATACTGTAGTGTGCCAGGAGGAAGCAGTTGTTCATCCCACATCATGATCAGATTTCTGTGACTGGAGTCAATTCTTGGCTTCAAGCTTTAGAATCTGCCAGGGTTCAGTAAAGCTGCAGGATTTTGGCCTTTGTAGTGCTGGAGTTAAGAATGTGTATGAAATCTTGCAGCGTCTATTAAGGAAACCTAAAGATTCACAAATGAAATCTTGTCAGCCCTACAAGGCCAAGTTCTTTAAGGCTTATCTTCATCTTTCATTTGGATTTGAGTTGCAATATGTGAGACTTGGTCACTTCTTCTTCATATTTGACAAGGGTTTGCTTAACATGCTAAATGTGGACAAAATTCAGTCAATGACTGATGCTTGCTGATTAGGGTTTCTGTTACTGATAACTTCCAATAGATAATTGAGGATGAGAAGCTTTTGGAACTAAAGCATGCAGCCTACCTGATGGTGAAGTGGAACTTTGACTAGAGCTCATGTTAGAGCTTTGATTTCCAGATTACAAGAGATGTTGCTCAAGGAACCATGCTTGCAGGGAAATGAAGGGGAGATATGGAGGCAACAGCACCACAGGTTCAGTGATAGAGTAGTGGCATGGGTCAAACGAAAGATCTTTTTGTACAATGTGACAACAGGCCTCTACATGTTGGATTGGTGGGAACGATATCTCTTCAGTATCCTCTTCCTTATTCTCCTTCTCCCCTACCTTCTCCTCTGACCTCAAAGATGCATGTTAACAGTCTGTTTTGTTGCGTAAATTGAGATTTGAAGGAAATGAAAGCACAACCATCATACATACAATTAGATAGGAGCTGTCAAAGTTCCAAAAACTGTCCACAGCTTTGTTTTGTTCACTGCAGTTACCTCAGGTCAAGCTTGAAGGTCACAAGGTCTTTGTTTTGGAAGTCACATAGAAGGATTTTTGATGTGCATGCTTTAGGCCTCAGTGAGGTGTTTCCTTTCTTTACAAATTCTTCATGTTCCTGTCTCCACAATTAGCCCCATGTTTATGACTCAGCACTGTAGGCTTGAATTATTGTGTGTAGGAATATTTGTTTGTAACTCAAAGAGCTGATAAGGGGTCACTTTCTTCTGTGATGGAAAGGAGTGAAGACATTATTCCTGACAGAATGGGCTTTAGATACGCTTCTTCTTCTGTTGCTATGGTTTGTCTGCTATAACAGCTTCCACTTTGCTGTTCGGTGCTTTGAAGGGTAAGAACCTTCCTTCGCTTTGTTTTATGCCAAGATGTGTATGTGCTTCATGCTCTGTCTTGCCTCTTCTGTAATCAAAGAAAGACATGAATTAATTTCTCTGAAGTCGTGTCCTGTTTACAAGGGTCTGTTGAGAGTTGAAATTGCCTATTTGAGTCATTTTTTAATGATGTTATTCTCCCTGGATTGTGGATGCTAGATGTCTTAGTAACTTTACTCACCTTTCGCCACAAACACATGCTCAAGTGCTGAAGGTGAAGTTGTTTGACATTGGGTGGATGGGGATGAAGGACAATGCAGGTGTATCAGGGGTGGGGTCTTTCATGGTTAGTGACACATCCTTGAACCAGAATGAATGTTGCTTGGCTCATGAACTATAGCATTCTTAGACTAATGGTCAAAGGCAATTTTGCCTACAGTGTTGAAGGGGCAAAGGAAAATCTTGCATAATTTTTTTGTTTCAATTCATCAAGTTGACATTGTATTTTAAGTTGTCAATTGCAGAGATTGCAGTTATTGTAGCACTTGAAGCTCCAGTTTTCCCTCTTGAAATTAGCACAGATTGCTTCCAAGGGGCATACAAAAAGGGTTAGTACAATGTGTTCTGACATTTCAAATTTGATTATTGTGCAGGCCCAAGATCAGAGCCATGACAGCTAACAGGACAAAGGGAAACCTGTAGCAAAGTCTATCCAAAAACATCAGCTACCATCTTTCATGAGTGTGTTTTATTCTGCCATAAGCAACTCTCACCCTACATTTCCTGTAAGCTGGGGCTTGAGCTATTCTTAGGATTTAGTTGAGGTGAGAAAGTTTTAGGTAAAGTAGCATAAACTGTCGAAGACATTTTAGAAATTTCAGATAATGTGGGTTTTATCTGTTACAGATGCACAATGGGCTTAGAAAGCAAGGATAGGACACAGTCTAACCCTTGTGAGGGTTGGCCTATTAAAAACTGGTTGTTCATTGTGCTTCTTTAAGAAGTGAAGTTTTATTTGGCTCTTTGCTTGGATGGGCAAAGACATACTGAAGCCAATGAGCATGTCAAATTTAACTTGAGATGATTCATTTTGTTTCAAAATAGAGATCCTTCAGTGATAACACTGACCTCTTGTTACTGTCTCTTCCTCTATGCCATCAGGACGAACTGATTTACTCTGTGGTGTCTTCCACAAGGGGGGCATCACCTGGGGTCCCACTCTTCTGGCAAATGATCTGTGTTTGTGATAGATCCATTATATGTAATTTAGATGTTTACCTGGCTGGATAGGTATGTTCCTACAGGTGGTTAGACAAGGGACCGGCATACCCTTGGAGTAAATCAATGGGTTTGTCAAGTTCTTCAGACTTTGGTCGACTATGTTGGTGTGTTGCTGCCAACGCTGTGGGATTCTGAACCATATCTCAGATCAAAGAAGAATGAGGTGAGCATAAAACCCACCATTTAGGTTCTCTCCTTCCATATGCACAAGAAGAGTTGCATTATCTGTACCCAGCAAGAAAAACCAAACCAGATAGTCATTGAAATGAAGCAGGAAGATGTCACAATTCCCTCCTGACATACTGAAGCATGTGAGATTGCATAAAAGGCTGGAAATGGTGAACAATTGCTGTGGAGATGAGCATGGCAGGCATCTCTGACAATCTTACTCTGCTTCTGCTGCTGGCTTCCCAAAATTCTCGCACCACCATTGTGATGGGACTGACCTACCTGGTGGTAGTGGCTGTTACTGCGAACAACAAAAGATACCCATCCTGTTAGGTTGAAACTGTGATCCTATTCTTCTTCTTTCAAACTTCTTGAGACAACTACAATCAACATCAGCATTCGTGTGTGTGTGTGTGGAATTTGTTGCAATTCTCTCTCTCCACCTCTTGCTTGCTTTCACTTTTGTCATGGCTCTGCATGGTACAGTATGCAAGGGTGCATGTGGTCAAGGGTTTTGAAACCAATGAATGGTATACCTCTATTTCCGTATTTGCTGAACAAGAATTGACCTTGTCCTACAGGGTCCATTTATCCTGTGTTTGGTGGATATTAGAAACCTGCACCAAACCCCTCCAGGTATGAAGGGTGGTTCTTAAGTTCATAACTGTAGTCCCAAAAATTCAAAATACCTGGTTTTTTTATATAGAATCATATACCAAAAATTTGAGAAAGTCAAATAACACCAGTTCTTTCATGAAAACCGAGGGATTTTTCAGGCTTTTGGAATAACTGCAATCTGTGGTTCTTTGATTCTGGTTATTTACAAAAACCTGAAACTGATGGCTCTCTGATTCCAAAATATTTCAAAAATCAGAAATTAGGGTTGTCAACAAAATAAAATACCCCTCCAGCACTGGGCAAGTATATAGTTTGTTGGCTTGTATGAAATGTATAGTATGATGATATTAAGGATGAGACTAGTTGGGTATTTGATTAGAAAATGTTGCATTCAATACAAGCGTTGTGTGGTTCTCACTTTTTTAAAGAACCAACAAGTAAGGGTCAGATATATGGACCCTTGATATATGGTTCTCAAAAACCAAAGAATTCTTTTTTTTAATCCTTGTTTTATGGTCTTCTAGTCTTCTCAAGCTTCTAGGCTTACCTATTCATCAAATGTCTCACTTGGAGTGTTGTGTTGAGACTTGTGTTGGCTTGGTATGCAGGCCTATGCCTAGTATCAACACTGGTCTTAAGGACCTTATGAGTCTGGTATGAGCTCAAACAATACAAGCGTTACACCTAAACTAGCCTGGTATGGCCTTGTACTTCTCATTCTTGTTATGAACTTTAGTTAGAACTTAGAATGAGTTCCTACACTTTATTCTTAGTTTCTTGCACTTCACTTTTCACAATCCTATCGGATTGAACAATTTACTACATTTTTGTTGTTTAGACCTTAGACACAAATTGGGATCTCTTTTGCAAGTATTTAACAACTAGTTGGATTACAGTGTTGAAAGTACTGAAAGTCATACCACTGTCAAATGTCACAGTAATAAACTATGGATAAATAGTTGTATTTCTTGACCTTAGGATTAGATTAAAATGCTTATAAATTTTTTAACAAGTCTGTCTGTATACAGACAGGGGTTGTAGTGTTAGTTTACCAATATACAGAGGGTGTTGAATAGGCTTGTGTGTAGGTGAAGAAAAAATATTATGGCTAATGAAATTGCTGGATTCGGTGGTCTGAATTATTTTTCTCAGTATTAACAGTTCAATGTGTAATAGTTATTTGCAGATAGGGTTCTTGCACATTGCTTGTGCACTTTGTTTCATTAGGCTTGCATGATTGCTTTCCCATTACAACTTCACCGAGAGATAAACTCTTCCCTTTTGTTGTTAGACTCATTTATGTTTTGTTAAACCTTCAACATCACAAGAGAGAAATCTAGTGTGTGTGTGTGTGTCAGAGCTCAAGTGGGTTTGCTTTTTTCCGTGTTTCTTGTACATGTGTAAGGGTTTCCAGATTGGGTTTTGTTTGATTCATAAAGAAGGTGTATTTTATGTTTCCAAACAAAATCTTGACATGTGTCCTAAAAAACTATTTTCCCTCAAAATGAAACTTCAATCATGATGGCCAACTTTTAGTGAATTGACTAAGGCTCCCCCATTGAGGCTGTCAGAGTTGTCAGAGTTGTAAGCTCCATGTTCCTTGGGGGTAAGGGGAACAATGAAATCTACAATTTGTTTCTTCTTATGAATCTCATGTTGAGCTAGATTATGGAAGCATGTGAATGTTGACCTTCAATCACCACCACAATTTCCTTGTGAAGTAGAAATACTTTCATGTTGGGCACTTGTCCTGTAGTAGCATTGAGCCTTGTGCCATATTCAATTTGTTGCTCCTGATTAGTGCTTGCCATGTTTACATGCAAGAGGCTGGCTACAAAATTGTGGTTTTGAACTTCTGAGCACCCGCAACAACAACTGCAATAATGTAAGTGCTAAAAAATTTCATGGGTCTCATCTGCTTATTGGTAATAATAATCCATTAGTGAAGCTGTGGCTTTGTAACATATCCATCCATGTGCTTTGTAAAGGAAGCAGATTGAAGAATATTTGGTTGGCATATTTATATGTTTATGTACAACTGATTTCATCACAAATGATCTTAGGATCCAGTACCTGGGCAGACTGTTGCCATGGGATATGTATCCTCATGTCATGAAAGCAGGTTGTTGAGTTTTACTGGAAAATTTGCTGTATACAACTTAGAGCATCCCCACCGGTGCTCAGTATGTTACCTGCAAAAAATATTTCTCACATCCAAACATTGAGAAATATTTTTGCAAAAAAGTAAATAACTATTTCTCAATGGTTTTGTATCTTCAATTTTGTAAAGACCCTAATACCCCATTTGTTGACTGATCAGATTTGCCATGCAAACTTCATTCTTCTCCCTTGCTGACGAAGTTACTGGTATGGAAAAAATTTCTACAGTGTATTATTGGATGAGCTTATGTGACATGTCCAAGCAAGTAATGAGCTCCCAGTGAATGCTTAACACCATTTTGATCATCAATTAAAAAGATTTAAAAAAAAAAAATCTGAACCAAAGCACATTAATTCCATAGTTGGAAAATTGCTGTGTAAGATTAGAGAAATTAATTGAGAAAGCATGATTGATATTAAAAAGCATGAATATCAATGGAAGTGGGGGTGGTACTAGATTTTGCTTTTTCTAGATCATATTTTCAGCGGGGGACTTGGGAGACAGATGTATCATACAAATTGTGTTGTGTTGTGTTGTGCAGCAGGTCATGAGTTTTAGGGGGCAAGTGGAGCTTATTCTGTGCACCTACCCCTTGTATCGAGTACTGAATATAACCAGCAACCAAAGCTCATTACATTTGTATACGGGTGATGTTGATGACCAATGAGGCACACACACTAAGCAACGCTTGTATTATTATACTTTGGGTGCGTGCCTTCCTTCACATGACTAACCTGACTACTACGGATTTACTTTGATTCATTGTTTGAACTTTGCTTTGTGGTGCCATGGTGTTGGGGGAATGGGGGTGAGGATTAATATATCATGAGTTTTAATGTCTTTGCTTAATCAAAATTTTCACCCATTAAACAAGCATAGCTTAAGTTCATTTTCTTCTCCTCACTTTTGAGAGCAAAAAGCTTGCACATTATTGTTGATTGAGGGAGTTCTATTGCAAGTTTTGCGGGTTCCTTTGATAAGTAACATGTCTACTTTTGATTCTTGAAGAGCTCTGAAATGGTCAGTTTCTTTTTGGGGCAATTTCTCAATTATCTACTGAAATTGATGATGTGTGTCGATTTTAGAGATTTGAGAGCAGTTGAAAACAAATTTTTTTGACAACAAAATTAACTCCATCATGAAGATATTTTGGGGAAATTGCAATATGGTTGGTACTATCTTGCTCACTTAAGGTTGGTATGAAATGTTGGTATTTGGGCATGCTATCTTCTTGATGAGGCAACCATCTCAAAGGATTTTGATTTAAGTTGTTGGTTGATAACCCTACTACCGGTCTGGACAACAAACAGCAGTGGTCCACTTTTGCGGATGTCTCCCTGCCTTAGTATGGAAGCCAACAATTGAAAGATCTTGGATTGGGGAAGGGGGGGGGAGGGGAATCAACATTTTGAGGACAAAAATTGCAAGATTCACATTCTCAAATCCAGGGACCGTTTATAAGGGGGGGAAAAGATTGCCATGGCTGTCAATCATGGCTGACTACCCGACCTTTGCTTACACATGTGATGTTTAGAATGCAACCCAACTTTTATACCTCTGTTGTAGTAGTAGACACATGGAATTTTTATGTTGTGTAGGATGTTTTGGTTGGGGTGTGTACTACCAGATGAGTGCCCAACACTATCAAAACTAACAATGCATCACAAACAGGCTGGCCCTGTCAATAGAATAAGATGTTGTACATCTATCTACCTACCGTGTCCACACTCTGAACACCAAAAAAATCCATTCCAATCTAAATAGTCTAAACACTTTCACCAAAGAAACCAGTTCACCTAATGTGAAATCAGTTCTAATAAGGGAAAACTTCCAAAAGTTGGATCCAATGCAATAGTCCAACAAAAGTTCCAAACTAGAGTAAGGTCTTGTAGTGGCAGATCATGCCATTTTTTCTTGACCCAATTATACGCCATAATCTTTCAATGGTCATCGTACACTCAATAATAGTGACCAAAGTCTCTGTTGAATATAATGTTTTAAAAAACTTTGTTGATTCTGCCATCCCACACTTTAATATCATGAAATGGCCTTGCTCTTGCTCATTATGTTGGATGTATCGACTAACTTATCGTGACATGCTTATATGGAATCTTACTCAACATAATGAGCAAGGGCTCGACCATTCCACAGTACAAATAGACCTTACATAAAACTAATCTTTCGCAATAAATACATGGCATGGATCATGGTACAAATCTCGTGTTCTCAACATGGACCCAATAGACTGTGAGCTGTGAATTACAACACCTAACTAGTGGGCAATTGCACCTACAATTTTATTATGCAAGCAGTTTTGCGGTATGTTGGGTCCATGTTGAGAATGCATTGTTCTGCACCACATCAAATACGATCAAGGCACACTTGGCATCTAGAAGAGTATGTGCCACTTCCAAGGCAAACTACCCTCACACCGACCCTCATTCCACTAAAGTCTGTGCAGCCTTTGCTGATGTTTGTTGCTCAAAATTTCAAGTTTTTTTTGTTTTACATTGATTACAGGTCTAGTTGTTTTTCATTATACTTTTGGTTTAAGGAATTTTTAGTGATTTGGTGTAATTGCTGCCGCAACTTAGACAAGCTTGGAGCATGTGATAGGTACCAGTGTGGATTTGGTATATATACAATAGTATCAACACACTAGTAGGAAGGGAAGGACCGTATTAGTCTACTATGAGCTGAGACAATACCAGCCTTATACCATTACCCAACAATCCCTAAGGACCCGAGCCAATCAATATCCGCTTCATTTGAATGCAACTTAATTTTCACAAAATTAATTAATTAAATTTTTTCATCAATTGATTAATTGATCATCGCAAATAATTAATGTGTGTAATAGTGCAAAGCCCAAGTGATATAATACAAAGAAAGAGCATAGTTCATGATTGAATTTTGTGAGCAATCTAACGTTCCTTTTGGGTACCGTGATTATGCTAATCAAACCATGATCTTAAGGACCTTCTTCAAGGTTAGTAATACATCATGTGGGCGCCCACCATTCACAGCTTTCACTTGACTAGTGTGCTCCACTCAAGGTTGTCCAATGCTTGCCCAATAGGTAACAATTTTCCTAGGGACAAATTACAGGTTATTTTAAAGATAATTGGCTAAATCTTCCCGGGGATGATCATTATTTTTTCTACAACTTCCCATGGATGATCGCTACTACTTTGGCTACAAAAAAAATTCCTCAAAAAAAAAAAAAACCCCATAAATATTACCTACCAAACCAACATTGGTAGGTCAGTACTAGAACAAAATTTTAAAAATGAAGTGATTTTGGTGGTGTCCAATCACTAGAAGTGAGGCAAAAAAATAGGAAACATTTCCAAATTTTTATATTTGATTATTAGTGTGTAGCCAAAAATTTAGAGTTATAATAAAACATATGTACCTAAAATGTGGTTGCTATAGCAAGATTTGGCTAAATCTTTCAAAGGACAATTAGTCACTTTTTCTACATCTTCCTATGGAATCTTCCTAATGATTTTTTGAGGGATTTTTTGTTTGTAGGCAAAGAGGCAGGTTATAAATTTTTAAAAAAAACTTTAAACCCACTAGTTATCAATTTCATTGTCATAACATAAATATTCCTAATTATCAATTTACTCGGTTATTTTTTTTGCTTATACATAAGAAATCATTATTAAATACCCACCTCAAAAACCATTGACGACAAAGCCTAGGTACGGTAGGTTATCAGATTTTTTAAAATTTAAACTTAAATTTGTTGATTTTGTATCAAAGACATGATGTTTTTTTTTTAAATTTTAAATTTTTTTGATTTTGTACCAAAGACATGATTTATTTTTTTAATTTTTAATTTTTTAAAATTTTGTATCAAAGACATGACATGATGTTTAGAGTTTTATGAGTGGTAACCTAATATCCCCGCGGCTGAAATTCCAATCATCTAGGTAGGTTATTAAAATTTGAAAACCCGATACCCGATTGGAAGGAAGGTTTATCTATGGGTAGTCGAAAGAAACCCAAAGGCCGACGGGTAGGGTATCAACAACGAGCTAGGTTGTTGATAACCCTCCTTGTGGTTGATAACCGGCAGGAGGTTTTTTCTTTTCTTTTCTTTTTTTCTTTTTTCTTGGGGTTCTTCTCAATAGCCACCCAACACTGGTAGGGGACTACTAGTACAACAAAAGAGGTGATAAATCTTGATGGGTTGGCGAGGCAGAAAAGGGGTTTTGCCAAAGAGGTGAGTTAGGCATGGTATGTGTGTTGGGGGGGGGGGGGGGGGGGGGGGAACTGGAGCCCCCAGGAAAGCCGCTGTCCTAC